>LGVF01000606.1_pt1 | contig 16531 bp, 17 predicted proteins | sample 469901 | NCBI WGS metagenome assembly LGVF01 (sample SAMN03893561, study PRJNA290197) | marine sediment metagenome | material: sediment; isolation source: combined push core samples #3730, #5133, and #5579 collected at Hydrate Ridge | place: Pacific Ocean: Hydrate Ridge
ACGGGGCATCGGCACCTGGCATACCCCCCATCCGTAAAGACTCTCCTTGCCAAATTCCATAGTTAAGAGCCTTCCTCAAGCATTTCGGGCTGTACCACTGTTTCGCTATGCTCCAGTCCCCAGACCTTTGCCATGGCACCGGCGGCATAAAGAAGATCCTGAGTGATCGACTTCTTTTCAGGCAGCAGCGTCGGTTTCACATTTCGGGCTTTGAGCTTCTCCAGTGCTGGAACCAACTCCTCTGCTGAGAGCAGCATTGCTTCTTCGCCATCGGCTGGACTACCGAGACCACTGCGCATGATCTTGTAGGGCTGAGGATATTCATCCGATGCGGGGAGGACTTGCAACTCCCAGACTTCAGTCATTTGCCCAAGGGCTCCAAGTTGCGAACTTTCCGGAACCACAGGCACGTCCATTTCAGAAAAGCGAATAGTGACGCTGTCGGCAACCGGAATAGTACTAAGACTTATCAGCAGTAGGAAAGCCAAGTCCGTGAAGGAAAAGAGCCAGGTTTGACCATTAGTATTCTTCATCCTGCACCTATACTCCGATTAGTCCTGATCAAAATCAGCAACGGCCGCCAAACCCTGATCGATACGTTTGTGCAACAGACCATAAAAAACTTTTTTGAGGAACTCTAGAATGGTGAAACAAACAAGTCCTATAAAGGTCGTATACAGTGCGGTAGCAATACCAGCAATAGCCAAGTCACTCTTGAGGGTGCCGCTATTGGAAAGAAAGTGCACAACCATGCCTATGATGGTCCCGATAAACCCCAACGGTGGCATTAAGTTAGCCATCATACTGATGGGTTGAAGAAATTTCTCCTCAAAATATCGTTCACTGAACTGAAAAGCGGCGTCGCGAATAAATGCATCGGGTGGAATGACCTTTTCCGAAGCCGGATTTTTAATCTTTTCTTCAAGATAATGTTGTTTAGCTTTGTCAAAAAAGGACGCGGCGATAATCATCACCGGAGTCCGCAAATTGGCGGGCAAATTATGAAGTTGCTTGCGGTTCTTAATGGTCTTGAAATTGAAAGATGCCAGCGCGCAGAAAGAAAGATAGGACTTGATCAGCGCAAACCCGAATACGCAAAGCATGATGAAGTAGACGGTTACCTGCAACAGACCAGAGTAGGTGTTAATGAGGTAGGTCAAGGTATTGATGATTGATTCGGATAGGGCATTAAACATGTCTTGATAGTCCCCTTACTGTGCTGTTGAGATTCGAAAAGCTATCAATTCGTCAGTTTGGAACGAAGGTTTTGCGCTGTTTCGCCAAGGGTGGCAAATTCCATATCACGACTATCGACCATAGCCGTTTCGATGGACACATCCTTGCGATAGCGTTTGTCGTACATCTTTAGCAAGCTGCGCGCTGGACCGAAACTTCCCGTCTCATATAAGGCGTAGGCGCTGAGTAAATTGACCTTAGCAACCTCAAGGCGGGTTTCAAGGTTCTGCAGGGCCTCGGCGTCATTAAGAATAGGCATAGCGTAGACTTCTACGTAACGAGCAACTTCGCAATGAAAACCTTGGCGCTGACAACCAGCGGGCTCTTCATCGGGCTGACTGGGCGGGCGGTGACTTTGCAAATCGACAGCCGCAGTTCGAAAATTGATCAAATTCTGTTTAACATCTTTCAGATACTGAGTCTTTTGCATTGTATTCATGTGATCCAACACCGGTTGCTCCGGCCAATTCGCCTTGTTGCAAACGCAGCAACCTGACAACAAAAGTACGCTAAGGCCCACTATCAGCAGAAAGGTCTTCTTCATCAATACGCTCCTTAATCGGCATTTGATAAAACAATGTCTTTGAATATCCGATATCATCAGATTACGATATCTCATCCGGAACTGGCTTATAAACCCAGGTAAAGAATAAATCAACTTCACGCAAATTCCATGCCTCGACAGAAAAAAACTATGCTAATTCAAATTTCTTCAATCCTTACAATGATATGTTACCACAGGGAATGTGATTAAAAACCTCCCTCATAGATTTTCTTAAGACTAGAAGGCCAACATATACTCTTAACGGCCCAGCTCTGTAGTTTTTGTCAATTTATTGACAAGGAGCTCACTCCCGTTCAAGTCGCTTAGAATCTGCACCGCTTCACCGACAAACAGATCTTTTTCTATACGCGCCAACCAATCTTCCCCTATTGGCCCCTCCTGCACCTGCCTGTCAGACTTAACCGCGGCATCAACCTGTTGAGCATTTTTAAGCTCGCTATGTTCTTGCCACAGGTCGGCCAAATCCAGAGAGCGTGCCGTAATTCCACCTCGATCCTGACTTCGTTTACGTAGCTCCGTTAAGACCTTAAAACGAGGAGAGCTGGCCAGTCTCTTTTGGCTGGCAGCTCGCAAAGCATCAATATCAAAAGAGGATGATTGCCAGGGCGTATAAGAAACCGGTGCAATGGTGTCCCATGGCAGAGCATAATCAGTATAACGTTCTCCACTCTGGACAAAGGGCAGCGGATCAGGAAGCAAAATATCCGGTTCAACGCCCTGCACTTGTGTAGAACCGCCACTAACACGATAAAATTTCTGCAATGTCAATTTCATGGCACCCAGGGGGCGGTACTCATCCATGCTCTGCGGTGGTAAAGCGCGGTCGAGGTTAAGGACTGTCTGCACGGTTCCTTTACCATGGGTAACATGGTCACCAACCACCAGGGCCCGACGATAGTCCTGTAAAGCGGCCGCAAGAATTTCAGAGGCGGAAGCACTGAAGCGATTGACCAGAACAATCATTGGACCATCAAAAGCCACCCCAGGATCCTTGTCCTCAAGCACAGCAATGCGGCCATCGCTGTTTCTAACCTGTACCACAGGCCCCTGCTTGACGAAGAGCCCGGCGATCTGCACGGCATCGGTCAGGGCACCACCGCCATTATTACGCAAATCGATGATCAGACCATCGATTTGACTGCCGCTAAGCTTTTTCAGAGCCGCCCGAACGTCATCAGTACAATTGCGTGGCGTGCTATTTTGGTCATTGTCGAAAAAATCTCGATAAAAGGTCGGAATGCGAATATAACCGAAGCTGCCTCCACGCTCGGCGGGACCCTCAAGCAGGGTCGAACGAACAAAGGATTCCTGAATCTGCACAACATCACGCACAAGGGGAATAACCTGTTGCATACCCGTAGGCTTGCGTACGGTCAGGCGCACTTCAGTACCCTTTTTGCCCCGAATAAGACGAACCGCATCCCGCAATCGAGTCTCCACAATATCGATGGGGTCGGCGGTTCCCTGAGCAACTTTCAGAATAATGTCCTCAGCCTGCAACTGCCCCTGGCGGAAGGCAGGACTGCCCGGAATGATGCTTATGACCTTGATAAACCCATCGTCCTGTTGCAGGGTGGCACCGATCCCCTCCAATGATCCTTTCATACTGATTTCGAATTCTTCTTCCTCCGCAGGCGCAAGATAATTAGTATGCGGATCGAAGGCGCGACACACAGCATCAAAATAGCGATCGACATACTCCCGTCGCGTAATCTGCCGTAATCGCAACAGCAACTGCTCCATCGATTTCAACACCTTACCGCTGGCCGTAGCCATCAACTGGGTATCGATCCGATACTCGCTCGGCATCTCAGTCGTCTTTGACACAACGCCGTCCTGCTCCTCCAGCAACTCCAGATAACGGCTAAGCACCTGATACTTGAGAATTTTGCGCCAACGCTCCCTCAAATCGTCACGATCCTGACAATAATCCAGCTTATCTGAATCGATCTGCAAAGTTTCGCTAGTGCGAAAATCGAAGCCACCGGCCATAATCTGACGAATGAGTATTTCAACCTCGTCGATGCGTTTCCGATGCAAAACGCCACCGACCTCAGGCAACTGCAGGTAGCCACTAAGCACCTCATCATCGACCTTCTGCTCATAGGCATGCAAACTCAACACATCTTCCTTTAGCAGAAAACGCTTCTGACTATCGAGCTGTTGCAGATAAAGTTGAAAAGCGGCAGCAGAGAACTGATCGTCAAGGGCCTGGTCGCGATAGTGATTCTGGGTCAACTGTTGCGAAAGCAAATAAGACAGCAGGCGCTGACGGTTTACCTCAAAACTTTCAGCATCCCGAGAAACACCAGCTGAACTTGACCCAACCCCAAGCAGCAGTAGGCCGGCCAGCAAAACGATAAATGAACGAAGCACAAAGTTAGAGGGCCGAAACATATTCATAACGGGATCCTGATAGTTCAAAAGGAAAGAGAACGTGGAAAAAAACCATTAAATGCGAGCTGCACTATATGGGCCAACAAATCGGTCAGAAAAATACACAAAAAGCCTAGCTTAACAAACGACCAATCCATACGGAGCTAAGGATGGAAAAGTTTTGACAACTTGACTAAGTATACCGCCTTGCTAGAATTCATCCAAGCTTCCAGTCATTATAGACCGACTTGCCGAGGAGATGACTACCATGATCCGATTACTAACCCTATTCTGTTTGTTACTCTGCTTATGCTTTGCCAGCGGTTGCCAGAAACAGAGCGAGGCTCCGGAAACACAACCATCTGACCAGAAAGCGGCTGCCCTCCCGGACGCTGACGGACTGACTCTGATTGAGCTCATAACTGCAACCCAAGACTACATGCAATGGCCCATGTTTCCGGGCAAAGAGGCTCTTTACCAGGGACAACATCCCCACGGAGCCTACCTTACCACCTATGTGAGTCCCCCGGTGTTAGCGGCTCTACAAAACAAAAGCGGAAAATTACCGGACGGAGCCATCATCGTTAAAGAAAACTATTCCCCGGAAAAAGAACTGGCAGCAGTTACCGTAATGTATCGCCGCACTGGCTATAACCCAGAAGAAGGTGACTGGTTTTGGCTTAAATACGCACCTGACCAGACAATTTTGGCCGAAGGCAAGGTCGATGGCTGTATCAACTGCCACAGGGCGGTTCAGAACAATGATTGGGTTTTCACCGGGCCGGTGAAATAGATTAGTTTTCACATGGGACACGAGCAATTTTTCCCAAGGTCAAGGAAATCAAGCGATTGCGCGGAGGCGTAGCTGTTTACGCCGCACCATTCCGCATGACAGCGGAATGGGACGGCCCCTGGCTGCCCGAAGGGCGAGGGCCAGGGATGGCCCGAGTCACAAGCAAGGGTGCAGATTGACGCCAAGATTGGGGAAAAGGGCCGTTTCCNNGAAATTCACCTGGCAGCAAACCCACGATTTATAAAAACAAAAAAAGGCAGCGAGTCTAAACTCGCTGCCTTTATGTTTTTTTGGTGGGCGTTCGCGGTTTCGAACCGCGGACCCTTGCCGTGTGAAGGCAATGCTCTCCCCCTGAGCTAAACGCCCGATACATCAGCACTTATACCAATTGCTTCTGGCTTAGTCAAGCCGATAATCATATCAATCCCGCCCCCTACTAAAGGGTGGCCTGAAGGCGTTCAATAAACTCCTGAGGCAAACTAATTGGCCGACGATCCCGTCCTAACACCATATGCAAGGTGCGCCCTTCGACCAGCAGCTTGTCTTCCGAATCGAGGATCCGATAGCGAAATTCGAGTAATTTGCGCCGCAATCTGCATAACGTAGTCTCGACAATCAGGCGGTCCTCGTAAAAGGCCGGAGCCCGGTAACGAACTTCGGCCTCGACCACGACCACATAGTAGCCGGCCTTTTCCAAGTCGCTGTAGCAGAAGTCCTGCTGCCGCAAAAAATCTGAGCGGCCTTCCTCGAACCAGACCAGATAGTTGGAATGATGAACGATGCCCTGCGCATCGGTTTCGGCATAACGAACGGTCAATGCAGTGCGACTGGCTGCCATGTTGTCTCCGCATAAAAAGAAGCGGGTGAGTTCGTTGCAGCCACACCCGATTGCTGCATGATCTATCCTTGGTGCATTCGCAAAAACTTACAGGATGGCTAAGCAAAAATTTCGACCTACAAGGCGTAGTGGTTTTTCAGGGGTGAAGGCATACGTATAGTATGTCAAAGTCCTGAAAAAGCACTGCAACGTAGTAGGGTGGACTTTTGTGACGGCATCATTCTTTGTAGCGATCGGCCAGAGAGACCAGACCGTCCATATCGACGATATCAATGGTGCGAGATTGAACACGAATCAACTTGTCGTCGGCCATTTTACGAAAGGTACGGGACAATGTTTCACTGACCGTGCCTAGGTTGACCGCCAGTTGGGTCTTGGAGAGGGGTAATTCGACCCGACTTCCACCTGTTTCGGCCAGATCGAGAAGATAGCGGGCCAGGCGTGAGGGAACATCGCGAAAGGCAATGGCTTCCATCTGATCCATGAACTCCCGCAGCAAACGGGAGATACCGCCGATCATGTTAATCGCCAGTTGCACGTTACTCTTTAACAGATTAAGTACTTCCTGCTTGGGAAAAAAGAGTAGGATCGTCCTGTCCAGGGTAGCGGCGTTGGCCGGATAGATACCGAGATCGAAAATGGCCGCTTCTGCGAAGGTGCGACCAGGCTCGGCAATGCGCAAAACCCTCTCCCGCCCTTCGGGAGTCACCTTGTAAATCTTGACCTTGCCCGATACCGGCACATAAAAGCCCCGGGCGTCTTCCCCTTCGGAAAAAAGGATAGTGCCCTTAGGAACCACACTTCTGCGGGAAATCTTCAGCAGCGAAGCCAGATCCCCGTTATTAAGGCCGGCAAAGAGCGGGCACATTTTTATCGCCAGTTTACTGTCCATGCCGGGGACTTTAACAAAACCTCAACCGGCTGCCAACCGTTAACCCAATCATATACGAAGGATTTCCTAATATATTCGTTGATCTCTGCCGCTCTTTCTGGTTAAGTCTAAATTCATAATGTAAGAGCACCTGCTACCTCTATGACCAGAGCTGGGGTTCATGCTGAAAAACTATTTTCCCAAACAAACCGTCTCTCTTGGTTCGTGATTGCCATGCTCGGCATTCTGGTCGGCCTAGCTTTGTTCACCTTTATCTATGCTAGAGGTGGCTCTTACTTTCTTGATGATCCCCAAGCCTGCCTCAATTGCCACATTATGCGCGATCAGTTCGATGCATGGAACCACTCGACCCATAAACAGGTCACCAACTTCAACAGCTGCCACACTCCCAAAAGCCTGTTCGGCAAATATCTTGTAAAAGGAGTTAACGGCTGGAATCACAGTCTCGCGTTTACTACCGGCAAGTTCGCCGATCCACTGCGCATACGACCTTTTAATCGCAAGATCGCCATCGACAACTGCATTCACTGCCATCAGGGAGTGACCAGCCGCATGCTTGACAATGCCCAGGGCCAGCAAGCTGACTGCGTGGCCTGCCATGACAACGTCGGCCATTCAACCCGTAACTGAGTGAGAGGACACCATGCGCGTAAAACCGTACGGAATAGTTATTTTCGTCGTTTCAACCCTCGCCGCCATCGTCGTGGGCTACCTGATGCTTAACACACAAGACCGCAAGCAGAAAGCCAAACTCTACTCACGCAAGGTACTCGAGGTCAGCGCACAGGAACTCGATCCCGCCGTATGGGGTAAAAATTCCCCCTACGAATACGACAGCTTTATCAAGACCAAAGTCGACTACGGTAAAACCGAATACGGCGGTTCGACGCCCTACAACAAACTCGAGCGTTTTCCGGCCATGAAACGGCTATGGGCCGGTTATGCCTTCAGCATTGAACATACTGAAGACTGGGCCATTATTACGCCGCGGAAGATCTGGCTAATACCCAACGTGTTAAGGTCGTCAGCCAACCCGGAGCCTGCGCCAACTGCCACGCAGCCGAAACGCCCCGTCTGATCGAAGAGATGGGCTGGGAGAAGTTCAACAACACCCCCTACAATGAGCTGCAGCCTCACCTGAAAACCGGCACCTCCTGCTCGGATTGTCACGATCCTAAAACCATGGCCCTGCGCATTACTCGGCCGGCCTTCATCAATGCCATGCAAGAAGCCGGCGTCGATCTCGCCACGGCCAGCCATCAGGAAATGCGCAGCTATGTCTGCGCTCAGTGCCATGTAGAATATTATTTCAAGGGTGAAAATAAGGTACTAACCTTCCCCTGGAGTAAAGGACGCACCATCGAGGGCATCGAGGAACACTATGACGCCTACGCCTTTAAAGACTGGACTCACAAGGAAACCGGCGCGCCGATGTTGAAGATGCAACACCCCGAATTCGAGCTGTGGGGTACGGGAATTCACGCCCGTTCTGGCGTCTCTTGCGCTGACTGTCACATGCCCTATATCCGTCAGGGCAGTGTCAAGATCTCAGACCACTGGGTGCGCAGCCCACTGCAAAACACCAATCAGTCGTGCCAGACCTGTCACAACCGCCCGGCCGAAGAATTGAAAGAGCGAGTTCTTACCATTCAGCACAAAACCGACGAACTGCTTACCCAGAGTCAGCAAGCCCTGCTTTCGGCCATAGACGCTATAGTTGCAGCAAAAAAGGCCGGTGCCAGCGAAGATCAACTTAAAGACGCCTTGCGCTTACATCGTCGAGGTCAAATGCGCTGGGATTTCATCTCCAGTGAAAACAGTACCGGATTTCATAGCCCCCAAGAAGCGGCTCGCATTCTGGCAGATGCCATCGACTACGCCCGTCAGGCTGAAATTGCGGTATTACAAAATAACATCGAAAAATAGTAACCCAGCCAAAGCGATATTTTAAGTGGCTGAGAATTAATAGTTGCTCAGGACGAATACTTCAGTTATTTTTTAAGTGAGTTAATTCACAATTTACGAGAGGGAGTCGCACTCCCTCCCCCTACCTGAAGGAGAAACAAATGAAAAACCTTTTGACCTTGGTTGGTATCCTGTTTCTGTTGGTGCTCGCTACTGCTTGTAACAAGCAGGAAGAAACAGCTACTCCTGCTGAGCAAGCACCTGCCGCCGAAGCCACCGCACCAGCCATGGAAGAAGCAGTACAGGCCACGGTAGACGAAGCTACTGCCGTCGTTGAGGAAACGGCCACGGAAGCTATGGAAGCCGGTCAGGAAATGGTTGATGAAGGCAAGGAAATGGTCGAAGGAGGCCAGGAAATGGTCGACCAGGCCGCCGAAGGTGCCGAAGCGATGGTGGACGATGCAGACAAAGCCATGGACGCTCAAATGCCAGTCAAAGAATAATCTTTTGGCTCAGCCCTACAAAAGAAGGCCTGCAGATATTTTATGCAGGCCTTCTTTTGTTGCCGCCAAACCTCTTTCCCCGACTTTGAAGCCGGCAGACGTTCGCTCTCCTCTATAGTATTCAGTGAAGCTTCGCCTTGAAAATCAATACACCTTCAGCAGCCCCGGATGCGCCCCGGTAATACAGCGGCCCCCTTCGGTTGTAACGACAAAGGTATTTTCAATACCGACCAGGCCAATTTGATCAAGCCCCTTTTTCGGTTCAATGGCTAGGACCATCCCTTCCTGCAACGGCTCATCAAATCCTTTAGCTATGACCGGAGCCTCATCGATCTGCAGACCGATACCGTGGCCAAGAAAGCGGGCCGGGCGGGAACCACTACCCATAAAATTCTGTAAAAAGTCGGGATTCAGCCCCTCTATAATTTGTTGATAAATAGCTGAAGGAATAGCGCCGGGCTTAAGCTGTTTTGCAATGCTGTTTTGAATCGCGACACACTGCTCATGGGCAGCTATTGCCTCATCAGAAACAGGGCCGCCAAACATATAGGTCATGGTCTTGTCGGTGTGATAGCCCTCGACACCGCAGGCGATATCTACAAATACCAGTTCGCCCTTGGCGAGTTTGCGCTCGCGGCTGCCAAGCAGCGGCACGGCCGGGTGCAGACCGTAGCTGCCGCCGGGGCCGTCAAAGTAATTGGGATAAAGGGAGCTTTCACCGAAGCAGATATTTCCCAGGGCCATTTCAGTCTGAAACATGGCGAAGCGGGCCACCCCGTGGTGGCCTTCTTCGACCATCACTGGATAGAGCGCAGCGGCGAATTCCGCTTCACTCATGCCTTCCCTGAGCATGGCCGGTACTCGTTCTTCGAGAATGCGGCGATGAATCTCGCCGCAACTCTCCATCAAGGCCAGTTCGTAATCACTTTTAATTGCTCGAACTGCCGCCAGAGCAGCGTCAGCCGGTCGAATATCACTGATTGAAAAATGCTTCTGAAAACGGCGCAGCAATGCCAGGGGCACCAGCTCACATTCGAGATGGAGGCTATTTGGCAGAGTGCCGACCGATGCAGCAACATCTCGAAAGCTATTCATGGCTTTAATGCGCCCGAATAAAGACTCATCCCCAGCCCGTTCGAAACTCTTACGCACCCAGTAGACCGCTTCGTCGCGACGTGGAATCCACAGTAAACCATCCTGCATAGTGCCAGTAAAATAGTACTGGTTGACCTTGCCAAAGATGACCACACTCTGCCAATCGGGATCGGCGCTGTCCATCTGAGCGCGAAAGCGGCACATGCGGGTTTGTAGTTCGGTTAGCGGAACACGGTGCTGCATAGTTCCTCCCTTAAAAGATAGTGTTGCAAGTCCGGATATTTTGGAACATCCATAATCATCAAGTCAATCAATTCGCCCTGCATTAAACATTCAAACTTATCGTCTCGCCAGGGACCCCTGCTACACCGGTCTCGTCTCTTTTCTCATACCAAAACATCCCTATTCAAATACTCGCAATATATGCCCATACAACCCACTTTCATTGCCACAACCCAATGGGCCATGCAAAAGTTAATGAATATGTTATCCTTGCGGATAGCGTACCTGCCCAACCAGCAGATTGTCGCAGGCTATAAACAACCACCTCTACAGGAACGTAACCTTTTCAATACACATTCTCAAAGAAGGGATTTGTCATGAAGTTGTGGATGTTCACCTTAATACTGTCTGCATTACTTATCGTGGGCTGCGCCAAGTCACCAGCAGTGAAGTCCAATGCGGTACCCGTGCCCGATCTCAGTGCCTACCACACCTACCAATGGACGCAAGACACTACCCAATCCCACATCGATCAGTCACAATACGATGAGTTAGACCGGATCATTCGCAATGCCATTGCCTATCAACTGGAACGCAAAGGGCTACAACCGTCCTCTGAGGCCCCAGATCTGCAAGTCTCCTACAGCACCAATCTACGTCAAACCTTTAATGATATGCCCTTGAGCAGAGCCAGCACCGACGTTCAGGAAGCTGCCCCTTGGACCTCGGCTGCCCAAGAACCGGAGGGCACCCTGAGTATTGATCTGGTCGACCTTGCGACGGAAAAAAGCATCTGGCGAGGTACAGCAAAAGCGAAAGTCAGCGATGTCGAAGATGCCCGTAGCAAAATCCACCCTGTAATCCGGAGACTACTTGGGGATTAACTTAACGCACCAGAAAAGACAACGGCAGGTTCAAATCCTTTGGTCACGCCTAAGTACCGTTACTACGAAGTCGTAGATTGACGGTACCTCTATACCGCGACCACTATTGCGCATCCATGTTGATTTATCTTAAGGGCAAGGTAAAGGACACACGCGTCCCCTTGCCCGGCTTGCTTTCGACCCAAATAGCACTTCCGTGCGCTTGGATGATCCCCTTAGCAATAGCAAGCCCCAATCCAAGCCCCGCAGGGGCCGTATCTGAGCTATCGGCGCGATAGAATTTATCGAATACCTGACCTACCTGTTCCTGCTCCATGCCACTCCCCTCATCCTGTACCGTAATTCGCAACTCGCCATAAATGGCAGAACCACTAATACTGACCGTACTCTCAGGCGGGGAAAATTTTACTGCATTGCTAAGCAGATTATCCAACACCTGGGCGATTTTCTGCGGATCGGCAAGGGTTTTACCTGGTTGTTGTTCAGGCCAGGTCAATTCGAAATGATGCTCGGGAAATTCCATCCGGTAAGAATCTACTGCAGAAAATACCAGGTCACGAATACTACACGGCTGAATTTCAAGATGGATCATCCGCCCGGATTCCACGCGACTGAGATCTTGCAGGTCATCGATAATTTGTTCCAGCACCTCGGTCTTTTCGTAGGCGATTGTCAGATATTCATGTTTTTCTGCCTCATCGAAATCATTTTCATGAAGCAGCAGCTCGGTAAAACCTCTAACTGCAGTGAGAGGCGTGCGCAATTCATGAGCGGTGGTGGCAATGAATTCACTTTTCATCCGAGAAAGCTCCCTCTCCCGGCTGACATCGTTAAGTACCACGATACCCTGCTCACCGACTGAAGAAAAGAGAGCAACGATATCCCGAACGGTGCCGTCCTTGCAGGTCACCCGAGCCTCCTGCGGTTCAAATACTGCCTGCTCGTCAATACTCCTGGTGACGCCGAAATTCCAGCGCCGTTTAACCTGTTCGCGGTATTCCTCATCCGGATAGGCCAACAGCCACCAATCTTCAAAAGATGCCAGATCTTCGCGGGTATAGCCAAACAGTTCGCGGAATTTTTGGTTTGAATAGACGATGTTTTGGTCTTGGCCCACAATCACCAACGGAATGGGGGTAACATCAACTAACCTCTGGAATTGATCGTCTTTAGCTTTCAAAATGTTCTCAGCCCTTCTCCGTTCCGTTACATCTTGACCGAGACACTGGACACCAATTGTTCGACCTGAAGAATCGCGCAGAGCAGTGTTTTTCCATGCCACCTGAAGACGACACCCGTCCTTGCAAATGTTTTCGTTTTCCTGATCGAGATATCTATCCGGGTGTTCAAGAAGTTGTTTGATGTTAGCTTCGAGGTCGTGACCCGTCAGATCTGTTTTTGGTACGATCGTTCCAAAGATGTTTTTTCCAAGAAGCTCATCTTTGCGATAGCCGAAGAGATTTTCGCCATACTCATTGATGAAGGTGAGACTACCTCTGGTATCAATCCTTAACAAAATAACCCGAGAGTGTTGCACCAGCTCCCGGTATTGGCGTTCACTGCGGTCAAGCTCTTTTCTGTTGTAGAATTGAATTTCTTGTCCGGCAAGAAGTTTGGCCAATAGAACAGTTGCTACAGGAAAGATCAACAGCACTGGGAGAGAAATACTATTCAGAATCGGCATCGCCATGGCGTTCGGCATGGTGAACATCAACAGCAGCATAATCAGTTGCACAACCAGGCCAAAGCAGTAGACACACCAGGATGAAATCTGGTACCCGGGGCACCTGCGCCACTTGACCCAAACAACCCCCAAAAGTCCTGAAGTAACGATCCAGCTAATACCGGTAAAGGTGCCTGCGCCGCCGAGATAGAAGCGATACAGGCCGGCTATCAGAATTGCGATGGTGGTGGGAATAAAGCCGAGAAACATCCCGCCAACGCTCAGCAGAATAGTTCGGGTGTCGAAGAAAACCCCGGGTGCTAGTTCCCAGGGATTAGCCATCACCCCTATGGCTATAACCCCAAGNNATGAAGCCACGGGTAAGCCTCCACGACCAACTATCCGAACGTGGGAGCAGGGTCCCAAATACCACGCCAAGCGCCAGCAAAAGGGCAGCATTATTTAGCAGACCGATGACGAGCAAATTTGACAATGTGTGAATCTTCTTCCTGGTGAAATATCACCGTGTTGGAGGAAGCGCAGGACCGGAGGGCTAGGGAAGCCATTGCCACCAGTCTCCACCCTGAGATTATATTAAGTTTGCATCAACAAAAAACATCTGTCAAATATTTGCAAATGACCACTAATATTTACGAAGGGAACTGGCTCTACGTCACAGAACACTCCAGAATCACCCCAGGTTAGCGTTACTCAAACTCTTTCAGTAAAAGTTAGAGTTTGCCTATCAACCGGGCAAAGTCCTCCGGCATGCCGGTGTCAAAAACCATTGGCCGTTTATTGAAAGGGTGAATAAAGGATATAGATTTGGCATGGAGGGCAAGTCGCTTGGACAGTCCATCGCCGGTACCATATTTTCTATCCCCAACGATGGGATGACTCTGTTCGGCAAAATGCACTCGGATCTGGTGCTTGCGACCGGTCAAAAGTTGGATTTCCAACAGACTGAGTCCTTTGGACTCTTTCAGCACCTTGTAAGCCGTATGGGAAAGTTTACCTTTGGCCGGATCCCTGGTCGAATAGACCCGTTGCGCGGTATTCTCGGCCAGGCAGGTGGAGATCGTCCCCTCTTTGGCGGCAAGTCTGCCATGGACTATGGCCAGATAGTGTTTATCTGTTTGGGGCCAATGCTCCTGCAAAAATTGCTTGGCCTGTTCACTTTTGGCAAACAGCAATATCCCCGAGGTGTCTTGGTCCAGTCGATGGACCACATAGACCCTGTTGCGCGATTTCGGGTTGCCCTTGCGAACATAGTCGTTCAGCAGATAGTGGGCCGTTCGCGACTTGTCACGCTCGGTACCGATGGTCAGCAATCCAGCCGGCTTTTCCACCACGATGATATCCTTATCCTCATGCAGGATAGTCAAACCGCCCGGCTGATGCTTTCTGGCCGACCGACTCCCCTTATGCCTTTGCTTCACGGTAAATCCCTTCTCCCTCGGTACCTTGCTACAGGTCGGGTAAAGTGTGATATTGAATATTTAGTACGGACCACAAAGGGGCCGAAAAAATGGATCTGAGTCGCTTCAGTAGCCTGTTTATAAGACGCCTGTTTTATAGCGGTTCAGCAAGCAGCAGGCGATTTTTGACGGTTATATCCGCAGGAATGGTTTGGGTGGTGACTTGATAACCGGCAGCGCGTAAACGGGCCACGCGGGTGGCGTCGATGGCCAACGGACCGTCCATCCAGCCCTGCAAGCCACCGTTGTCCGACCTCTCTAGATCATGGCAACAGGGCAACACGGCCACTCTGGCGCTCACCGCCAAAGCCGACTCAAGCACCAGATCGGTCAGAGAGCCGCAGGCATGGGCCGAAACCAGCAGATCCTCCGAAGTGAAAGCCATGTCCTCGATACTTTCTTCCCTAAATTCAACCTGCCCCTTCAACCGCGGCCAGTCTTCCTGCAGCGCTGCCGCCAGGGTCGCCGCGCTGTTGGGGATCCGCCGATCAACCACAAGAGCCTGCGGCGAACCCTTGTCGAGCAATAGCAGAATCTGACCCAGCAATCCATGCCCGCCAGCCAGATCAACGACTCTTCCACCACGAAAGCGACGTCGCACCCGGCGGGCCATTTCCCAGGCCTCAAACAGTTCCTTGCGGGGCAGACACCCAGCCCGGCAAACCGCCCGGGCGATGCGATGGAACAGGGTCTCTTCTCCAAATAGATGAAGGTGACGATGGTTAAGGCGATTGCGGGAGGATCGGTCCATTGTGCTGCCCTGCATGGGAAAGTGTGAACAATTATTTTGAAACAAGCGGTTACTTAGGGTACTTGCAAATGGCCAAGGAGAACAGTTAAATCGGACCACAGATGCCCTTCATGCGCGGAATACAAACAGAAACTGGTTGCCAGCGACAGCCCTAAGATGTTACATATTGCTGTTCCGTGAACCGCAGGGATCACCCCTGTGGTTTTTTATTTTCTAAACAGAAAGTATTACATCCATGATCAGCGCCAACAACGTGGCTCTCGCCTACGGCAAGAGGGTCATTTTCAAAGATGTCAACATCAAGTTCATTCCCGGCAACTGCTACGGCCTTATCGGGGCCAACGGGTCTGGAAAATCAACTTTTCTAAAGATTCTTTCCGGTGAAATCGACTCGGACAAGGGCAATGTCGCGGTCGGTTCCGGCGAGCGGATTGGCATGCTGCGCCAGGACCATTTCGCATTTGATGAAGAGACGGTCTTCAACACCGTGATGATGGGTCACCAGCGGCTCTATAAGGTGATGTCCGAGCGGGAGGCGATCTATTCCAAAGCAGAGTTCACCGAAGCGGATGGCATTCGCTCCGGAGAGCTGGAAGCCGAGTTTGCCGAGATTAACGGCTACGAGGCCGAGTCAGAAGCCGCGGTCCTGCTTAACGGTCTCGGCATCACCGAAGATCTGCGCCAAAAGAAGATGAAGGAACTCGAAGGGGGCGAAAAGGTCCGCGTGCTGCTGGCTCAGGCCCTGTTCGGCAATCCAGACATTTTACTTCTTGATGAGCCGACCAACCACCTCGACCTCAAATCGATCAACTGGCTGGAGGACTTTCTTTCCCGTTTCCAGAATACAGTCATTGTCGTATCCCATGACCGCCATTTTCTCAACCAGGTCTGCACCCACGTGGCCGATATTGACTTCGGCAAGATTACTGTCTATGTGGGCAATTACGACTTCTGGTACGAGGCCAGCCAGATGGTGCTGAAGCAGAAGCAGGAAGAAAACCGCAAGACCACCGATAAAGCTAACGACCTCAAGGCATTCATTCAGCGCTTCAGCTCCAACGCCTCCAAGGCCAAGCAGGCAACTTCGCGGAAGAAACTCCTCGACAAACTGACCATCGAAGACATGCCCGTNNGTTTCCTCCCGCAAATACCCCTTTGTGGTATTCAACCCGGAGCGTCCCTGCGGCGATATCATTCTTGAAATCAAGGATCTGTGCAAAACAGTCGACGGAGTCAAGGTACTGGACAATTTCAGCCTGACCGTCAACAAGGGGGACAAGATCGCCTTTGTCGGAGGCGATAGCCTGACCAAGACCACCCTCTTTCAGAT
>LGVF01516102.1_pt1 | contig 16522 bp, 19 predicted proteins | sample 469901 | NCBI WGS metagenome assembly LGVF01 (sample SAMN03893561, study PRJNA290197) | marine sediment metagenome | material: sediment; isolation source: combined push core samples #3730, #5133, and #5579 collected at Hydrate Ridge | place: Pacific Ocean: Hydrate Ridge
CCCGCCTGGTGTGCGGCTTGAAGAGCGGCAACGGTTAGCGGCACCCCAGGGCTAATAACAATCAGATCGGCAGCAACAAAAAGTTCACGACTATGGCCTGCCAAATCGAGGGTTAATTCCGAGCGTAGCGCAGCAAAAGAGCCATCATCGGTCGCCAGAATTTGATCGCCACTGCGGCGGTCACTCAGCACCACCTGTGCTCCGCAATCGAGGGCGTACCGGCACACAGCCAAGCCACTACGACCAGCACCAACAACTACGATATTTTGCCCCTTCAATTCCATGCTGCTATCTCAATTTAAGGGTGGATAGGGCCACCAGCGCTAACACAATACTGATGATCCAAAAGCGGACAATAATCTTCGGCTCGGGCCAGCCCTTTAACTCAAAATGATGATGGATCGGTGCCATACGAAACACCCGCCGGCCAAGAAAACGAAACGACAGTACCTGAACGATGACGGATAAGGCCTCAACAACAAAAATGCCGCCAACAATCACCAGAACTAGCTCTTGCTTAACAATAATCGCAATCGTCCCTAGTGCTCCACCTAATGACAAACTACCGACATCGCCCATAAAGACTTGAGCTGGATAGGTATTAAACCACAAGAAACCTAAGCCTGCACCGACCATTGCACCGCAGATAATCGACAATTCGCCAGCTCCCGGAACACCGGTAATTTGTAGATACGAGGACAAGCGTGCGTTACCAGCAAGGTAGGCAAACAGTAAATACGCCCCCGAGGCAATAATCATCGGCCCGATAGCAAGGCCATCCAAACCATCAGTTAAGTTGACAGCATTACCACTGCCAACAATGACCAGCAATATCAGCGGGATGTAAAACCAACCGAGCCACGGATTGACCCCCTTGAAAAAGGGTACGGACAATACTGGTTCAAAATTTGTCGCTTGAAACAACACCGCTGCGGCGATCAAAGCAACCACAATTTGCCACAGCATTTTATAGCGTGCTGACAAGCCATCGCTACTCTTTAGCTTAACTTTTCTATAATCATCAACAAAACCGATCGCACCGTAGCCAACGGTGACCAACAGTACCACCCAGATATAGCCATTGGTCAGATCGGCCCACATCAATGTCGGCAGTACAATGGCGATCAAAATTAGAGTGCCACCCATGGTCGGTGTCCCCTCTTTTTTGAAATGAGACTCGGGCCCACACTTGCGAATTGTTTGACCAATTTGCAGTGATGAAAGACGCTCGATCACCCATGGTCCCAGTAAAAATGAGATAACCAGAGCCGTAATGGTCGCGTAAATGGTTCGAAAGGTGATAAATCGAAACACATACAGTGCTGAAAATTCAGTATGAAGTGGATAAAGGAGATGGTACAGCATCGAGGCCCCCTAACGTACTAGTTGAAAACTATTCAACCTAATTTACATTTGCTGTTGCGGGCAGCCCGTTCGAGCTGCTCTACTTCGTCATTAAGCTACATCAGTGAGTCATCGATCAGGCGTTGTACAACTTTTTCCATATGCATGCCGCGTGAACCCTTTATCAGTACACAGTCATCTGCGGATAGATTTTTTTCAAGCCATGCAACAATCTGGTCGTGATTGTTACATGGCGGTATAATGATCTCAAGGCTCTCGTCGGTATTGGCATCATCGGCACCTAGTACAACATGATTGGCCCATGCGCCCATGGTAAGCAAGCAATCAGCGCGGCTGGCAGCATAGGCACCAAGGTCGCGATGGCACTCCGCAGCCGCATCACCAAGTTCAAGCATATCGGACAGCACCGCAATTTTGCGGCCTAAGCACGGCCAATCGCCCAGCGCTTTGAGTGCCGCTTTCATCGACTGCGGATTAGCATTATAGCTATCATCCAACAGTGTCACACCCGATTCTAGCTCCCGCACCTCTAAGCGCCCCGCAGCCATCTTGACAACGGATAGGCCAGCAACAATATGTGCCACCGCAATGCCGGCACTGTGTGCGGCGGCCGCAGCAGCCAAAGCATTCGACACTTGATGTTGCCCCGGAAGAGGTAGCGTCACCACATATTGTTCTCCATCGAGATGCAAGGTGAAGTGTGTTTCGCGGCCACAGCTGAGATCGGAAGCCCAGACATCGGCCTCATTCTCAATAGCAAAACTGACTTGCTTCACACCAGTAGGCAGCGGCAAGGCAACCACCAATGGATCATCATTGTTAACAATGGCAATCGCACCGGGTTTTAAATTCTCGAACAGTTCCCCTTTAGCTTGAGCGACGCCAGCAATATCACCAACGCCAGCAAGATGACCTGCACCGACATTAGTGATCAACGCCACCGTTGGTTGGGCAATCTGAGCGAGACGGGTAATTTCACCGCGTTGACTCATTCCCAGCTCTAACACCATCCAGCGATGTTCTTCACTTAAACGCGACAGAGTCAACGGCAAACCGATCAAATTATTAAAATTACCTTCGGTTTTCAGCCCCTGATCCTGTTGCGCTAAAATTGATGCCAACATCTCTTTGGTTGATGTTTTACCTGTTGTCCCAGTTATAGCAAACACTGGCCCAACAAAATTTTGGCGTAAATAGCCAGCAAGCTCACCCAAACATTTTAGCGCATCGTCAACTTGAACAACAGGCACGTTCAAGCCACCGACAACCTCTTCACTTAAACAGGCTGCCGCACCGTGCTCGACTGCGTGGCGTAGATAATCGTGACCATCATAATTTGGCCCATGCAACGGTACAAATAGGTCACCTGGTTGCAATGACCGACTGTCTGTCGATACTCCCGTTACCGTAGCACCTACAGTTGCTGGCAGCAGGCTGCCGCCAACGATTTGAGCGATCTCTTCAGTGGTAAACTTCATTATAATTTTAATTCCCTGATTGATCACGTTGTTGTCGAGCTGCGAGAGCGATCTTTACCTGTTCACGGTCATCAAAATGGATCTTTTCAGTGCCAAGAATCTGATAATCTTCATGCCCTTTACCAGCAATCAACAGCAGATCATCGGCTTGCAATAAAGCAATGGCTGTTTCAATGGCCTGAGCACGATCTTCAATTACACAGTAGTGGCAATCTGCGGTATTGAACACTGGCGGTTGCGCTAGTAACGACTGCAAATCACCCTGATCATAGCGCAGACAGCATTCATCAAAACCACAACACACCTCAGCTAAAATGCTTTGCGGGTCTTCGGTGCGTGGATTATCGGATGTAACTATACTCAACGTCGAATAGCGTGCTGCAACAGATGCCATGACAGGACGTTTTGAGGTGTCACGATCACCACCACAACCAAATACGGTAATAATCCGCTGTGGTTTAAGTGCACTGACCGCTTGCAAAGCCTTCTCTAAGGCATCGCCCGTGTGAGCATAATCAACAAGAATCAATGCGTTCAGCTCGTTATCCACCCGTTCCAAACGTCCCGGAACCGTATGGGCACGATCCAAGCCTTGTTCGATGGTGGTAATGGGCAACTCTAGTGCCACGCCAACACCAACGGCACAGGCGAGGTTTTCCATATTAAACCGGCCAATTAATGCCGAATGTAGCTGGACATCGCCATACGGTGTATGAAGCTGTGCTTCAATGCCAGCCAACGACTGACTAAACTTATCCACCCGTACTGCGGCATAATTTTGTAAACCAACACTGATCGCACCATCGACCAAGGTCAACAACTTGGCACCATACGGATCATCGGCATTAACGACGGCACGGCTATTTCCAGCGACAGAGGGATCGGTAAACATCAACGATTTCGCGGCAAAATAGCTATCCATCGTCTTATGATAATCAAGATGTTCTGGCGTCAGATTGGTAAACACTGTTGCCTTAAACTCCAACCCGCATGCGCGCGACTGCATCAACGCATGCGAAGACACCTCGAGCACTAACGCATCGGCACCACGCTGACGAAAATCAGCCAACATACACTGCAAGTCTAATGACTCAGGAGTGGTGTGGCACGCTTCGACATCGTAACCTTCAAATCGATTACTAATGGTTCCAACTACAGCGGGTTTATAACCCGCCTGCACTAACAACGATTCAATCAGATAGGTCATGGTTGTTTTACCATTGGTACCAGTGATACCAACGGTCAGCAATTCACGCGCTGGATAACCGTAAAACGCCGCAGCCATTTTCGCCATGCTTTGCCGTGCATCAGCAACGACAATTAACTGCACCGTTTCTGGCAACGAAACCTCACGCTGCGCAACCACGGCCAGCGCACCATTGTTAATCGCCGCACCAATATAGTCATGGCCATCCACCACGTCACCAGATAAGGCAAAAAACAGCCCCCCTTGGCGTACACAACGCGAGTCATAATACAGTGCGTCAATCTCCTGCGTCGTATCATGCAGGTCGTTCAAACAGCAGACATCGACTATAATTTGGTGGAGTTTCATAGTCCCTCGCATTAATTCGGTGGTTGTAATTTCACCCATACGGTACTGTCGGTGTTAACACTCTCCCCTGCCAAGGGGTACTGATCGACCACTCGGCCAACACCTTTGATCATGATATTCAAACCACTTTTCGCCATTAAACGCAGCATTTGGCGTGAACTTAACCCCTTACAGTCAGGCATCACCTCGGTGCCCGGATCAACAGCAACGGTAACCGAGCTTAATGCGGGGAGTTCAACTCTTATCGGCATATCAGTGTCGATTGCCATGCTTTTTCTCTGTGTTGCCGGCACATGAAGGTAGCGTAACGCTTGATCGGCGATTCGCGAGAAAACAGGCGCGGCCAATAATCCGCCATAAGTCTTTTGTACCTTTGGCTCATCTAACACCACAAGAATCACCATCTTTGGCGCTTCAGCGGGAGCAAAGCCGATAAATGACGACACTCGTTTGTCGACCGAATAGGTGCGTGTCACCGGATCAACTTTTTGTGCCGTTCCTGTCTTGCCACCAACATCGAAGCCAGCAACGCGAGCGCGCGACCCCGTTCCATCGACATCGGTTACCGTAACCATCATCTGCATAAGTTCATGAGCAATATCGCGGCCGATCACCCGACGAACCAGTTGTGGGGTTTGTTCATCAGTGACATCATTAACGGGGTTGGTAATTTTTTTAACCAAATAAGGTCGATACAACTCACCACCGTTCACAATGGCACTTGCTGCGGCGGCCAATTGCAACGAGGTAACAGACAATCCCTGACCAAATGAGATCGCTGCCAAATCAATCTCAAACCATCTTTGCGGTTTACGTAGTAACCCTCTTCCCTCACCATCAAAATCAATTTCAGTTTTTTGTGCAAAACCAAACTGAGTGAGGTAAGAATAAAACGTCTCTTTACCAAGTTTTTGAGCGATTTTTGCGCAGCCAATATTTGAACTGTACTTAAGTACATCACTAATGTTCAGCCGTCCCAGCTCAGTGTGATCGTGAATCACTTTGCCACCAATGCGATACGATCCGCGACCGCAATCAATGACATCATCAACCTTGATCACATTCGAATCGAGGGCTGCCGCTAACAAAAACAGCTTGAACGTTGACCCCGGCTCATAGGTATCACACACGACGCGATTACGCCGTTGTGCTGCAGTAAATGACCCGAACGCGTTGGGATCATAATCGGGCGAACTGGCCATCGCCAACACTTGACCGCTAAACGGATCAAGAATAACCACGCTACCGCTTTTAGACTTTGAATCGCGTACCGCAGCCGCCAGCTCCTTTTCAACGATATATTGAAGCTGTTTATCAATGGTAAGGGTTACGTCTTTACCTAGTTGCCCTTTAATTACCTGACGACCACTACCGATGCTGCGCGAACCACCATCACGTTGCATAACCAGATAACTGACATCTCCCGCCAAGACCCCGTTATAGCGCCGTTCGATCCCTTCTAATCCGTCATTATCAGTGCCGGAGAAGCCAACAATTTGCCCAGCAACACGCCCATTCGGATACCAACGTTCATGCTCAGGAATAAAATGGACCCCCGGCAACGCTTGAGCTTTCAGCATACGACTCTCGCCGTCGGTGGTTCTCCTTTTAAGCCAGATAAATTTTTTATCTTTTGTTAACTTTGCCAGCACCACCGAGTAATTTAGATCGAGCCCCTTAGAGAGGGCTGTGGCAACAGACTCGATACTATGTACAATTTGTTCAGATTCTGGGGAGGTTGACTTGGATTTTTTTAGGGCCGCATCACGTTCGGCCTCAGCCTTCGCAAGCAGATTTCTTAATTCAGTAGGATTGATATAAACGGAATTCGCGACCAGACTCACCGCCAACGCTTCGCCGTTGCGATCAAAAATTGCACCACGTTGAGGGGTCAGAGTAATTTTCTTTTTATGCTGCCGTGCGGCAAGAGATTGCCACTTTGACGCACTGTAGACCTGAAGGTAGTAAACGCGACTCACTAAAGCAACGTAAGCCAAAACGAAACAAACTCCTACCAGCAGGATACGCACACGAACTCCGTGCGCTTCATGTTTCGAACTCGGCGTTTTCCGCACTGAGGCTTTATCAGATAGAGAGTGTTTCCGCGATTTCAATGACATCATCCCTCTGATCAAGATCTACTGCTGGGCTATTTTTCACAGAAGTTTCAACTTCTAACGACTGCCCCTGTACTTGTAGATAGAGAGGATCCTGTGGAACGATGGATGCTTTGTATAAAAAAGCTCCCCCCATCAGTAGCACAGACACCATTGCCAAAGCACTCAACCGCAACTTGCGGCGACGTAGCTGACGGTTTATCCACAGCTCGTTCATCTCTGACCATAAATCCTGTTTTTCGGCATAATCTCGGTTTACCATAATGCGCCCCTTTACTTCCTTTACCTTTTTACCTACGTTGTGACCACTCAAGGATTCTAGTTCTGTCGAACTGTAATCACCTGTTCCGCTCGTGGAGCTCTCAAACCTAACCGTGTGGTGGCAACTTTTTCGATATAGCGCGGGTTCGTCAACTGCGCAATCGACACGGTTAAGCTCTTTTGGTCATACTCTGCTTGTCTAATCTCATTTTCCAGCCGCGACACGTCGTAGCCACATTGAGTCACCTCAATACGAACCCACACATGAAACAACCCAATCACTAACAACAGCACAATGGCAGCAAGGATCGATGTCACCTTCACATTTGCAATGCTTAGCCCCCCAGAGGGCCAAGTATTTTCCATCATATCAGTTACCCCTTTCCTTGCGCCTAAACCAGCCGTTTAACAGCCCGCAAAATGGCACTACGTGAACGAGGATTTCCATCCACCTCTTCTTCCGTAGCGCGAACTCCTCGCCGGGTTAACACTTCAACATCAGCGACCAGACCACAGGCGCACATGGGCAGCCGTGGTGGGCAGGTACAAGGGTTCGCCCGATGCTTGAAAATATTTTTAACAATACGATCTTCCAACGAGTGAAAGCTGATCACTGCCAGCACGCCGCCGGGTTTGAGAAGTTCAATCCCCCGCTCAACCCCTTTTGCTACATGCTCTAACTCTTCATTGACGCGAATCCGTAGCGCTTGAAATACCCGTGTTGCCGGATGAAGCCGACCAGGAATCATGCCACCGGGAACCGTTTCTTGGATCAACGTAGCCAGCTGTAATGTTGTTGCAATGGGCTCAATCTCACGCACGCGCTCAATTTTTCGTGCGATTCGCTTGGACCAGCGCTCTTCGCCATATTTTTTAAAGATCAACGTCAGCTCTTCGACACTCTCCTCATTGACAAGTTCAGCTGCAGTAATCCCCGTTTGACGATTCATGCGCATATCAAGAGGTGCGTCGAAACGGAATGAGAAGCCGCGCTCAACTTCATCCAATTGGTAGGATGAAACGCCCAAGTCAAGCAACATGCCATCTAAGCCATCAATACCAAGCTCCTCTAATACCTCACCAGCCTCAGAAAAATTAGCATGGCGCAAAATAGCGCGGTCACCATAAGGGGCGAGAACTTCACCCGCCTTCTGCAAGGCATCCTGATCACGGTCTAAACCGATCAACACCCCATCGGGGGCTGAAGCCTGAAGGATCAAATTTGAATGGCCACCTGCGCCGAGCGTTCCATCAAGGACAATCGCGCCGGGTTGCACATCCAATAAAGCCAAGACCTCGTTAGGTAGCACCGATAGGTGTTTGAAATTCGCAGTATCCATCTTAGAAGCCTAAATTTCCGAGTTCAGCCTTCATGGTATCAAGCTGCTGCTCTGCTGCTTCAAGCTGCTCATCGAACAAGGTCTGACTCCACATTTCGATTTTCCCCGCCATCGCCACAATCACGATCTCTTTGTCAAATTTTGCAATGGTCCGCAATGAAGCGGGAAGGGCAATACGCCCCTGTCGATCGAATGTGCACTCCACCGCAGGACTAATTCGACTACGATAGATCAAATCTTTTTCGTTACCGTTTGCCATCGCATCGACACGAGCCTTCGTTTTTTCCCACTCCGATGCGGGATACGCCACCAAAGCATCTTTGCGTCGGGTGACCACCAACAGCTCATCACCATAGGTATCCGCGAGCAAGCTGCGTAACTTCGCAGGGATGCTCAAGCGTCCTTTTGGATCAATGCTATTGATGAATGTTCCCGAAAAACTCACATGGCCTCTTTTGCTCTAGATATGTGTCTATTTAACACTTAAATACACTTATTGGGAAATATAACCTCAGCACAACATTTATGTCAAGGGCTTCCCCCCTTTTCACCCCAAAGACAAGGCAACTCGCCACAACCAAATAAAGTCAATATTTACAAGTACTTACACTAAAGACGAACCAAAGAAACAGCTCGGTTTTTCATTAAAAGGCAAAAAAAAACGAAAAAAAACGCACTCAAAAAAGCACGGCTCCAGATTTTGTGGGAAGAATCTCCACAATCCATCAAACGACTCATCGCTACTTTTTATTTCATCACCAGTTTTATTGATAAAAAAACACGCTATGCTTTAGTGAGATCTTCGCGAGGTAAAGACGATCAATATTGATGGTCTCGCAAAAACGGATTAGATGGCTAAGCAAAAACTTCGTCCCCCAAGGCGTAGTGGTTGTTCAAGGGTGAAGGCATACCTGTTGTATGTCGAACTCTTGAACAAACGCTGCAACGCAGGTGGGCGGACTTTTTGCGACGCCATCAATATTAGCCAAACGATACGAGAGTGAGGCGCAGATGGAATACGGTCACAAGAAATCAATCGAAAGTTATAGCCTGTTAGCACACCTCATCAAGCTAGCAGAATCCGACACCCTCTATCGCGATGAGTACATCCGACGAGCCCGCCACTATCTTGAACCGCAGCTTTCTCCTGCTGGCTACTCAGAGCTTAAAAAAATGCAGACACAAACAGTCAGCCTGCCCAACGAAATCCGCAATGCGATGCTTCACGGCGATTGGAGTAAAGTTTACGAGCNNTATGTCAAAGTCTTGAACAAACGCTGCAACGCAGGTGGGCGGACTTTTTGCGACGCCATCAATTTTCACCTTAGGAGACGGCATGTCGAACAGTAAGGAAACGTCCGAAGAGATTCTAGATCGCATCCGCCACGAACACCAACAACATCAAGCGGGTTACCGCGAACAGGCATTAAAAATGTACCCGTGGATCTGTGGTCGCTGCACACGCGAGTTTGAGGCAAAAAAAGTACGCGAACTTACCGTCCACCATAAAGATCATAATCATGACAATAACCCTGCCGATGGCAGCAACTGGGAGCTGTTATGTATCTATTGCCACGATCAGGAGCACACTCGCGAGGTTGAACAACAACGGGCGGAAGCCAAACCTAGTGGGCCGACGAAACCAACGCTAGGCCATTCCCCTTTTGCCGCTTTGGCGGGTGCATTTGGCGACGGGAAAACGAAACACTAATGAAACCAATCCGCACCCATGTTCCAGCACTCACACTCATCATCATTTTAGCGGTGTTATTAATGTCCTGTTCATCGACAACCAAACAGCCCATGGGTTTAATTAACGGCCAACTCGCACCCTGCCCCAACAGCCCGAATTGCGTATCGAGTGAAATGAGCACCAGCACTGCGTATATTGAACCGCTGGCCGTTAAAATCGAACCTGAAGCGGCGTGGTTGTGCCTGAAGCGTTCAATTGAAGGGTTAGGAGGTACTATTAAAATGGCAGAGGATCACTACCTGTGGGCGACATTTAAGACAAAGGTCTTTCGCTTTGTCGATGATGTGGAACTACGCCTCGATGCTGACAGTAAATTGATTCATGTGCGCTCGGCGTCGCGAGTTGGCTATTCGGATTTAGGGGTTAATCAGAAACGGGTGGAGTTGTTGCGGGAGAAGTTTACTGAAGAACAGGAACGCGTATTGAAGCTGGCACAGGTAACGGTCGGTCGGGCACTGGCCGACGGCTTTTGATCTTTACGCTGAACGAATCTCCATTGGTGATCGGGAAATTTGCACTCTTACACTGGTGGACAATGCCACCGTGCCTTACGCATATGCAAGCGACAAATACACCACCTATTCAGCGGAATCAGGATGATTCTTTTTTGTCGCAATAATATCCTGCAACCCACCAGAGACATATTTATGCAAAATACTGGCAACCAATGATTGGTACGGTAATCCCTCTTGCAGGGCACGACGCTGAATTGCCGACAGATCCCTACTAGAGATGCGGATATTGATGCGCTTATCTTTTTTAACCGTAAGCTGGGCACTTTGTGCCAAATATTCCTTACGCTCATGTGTTATGACAGATTCAAACTCATCGGCCTCAAAGGCATCGAGTATCTCCTGCTCTTCGCTATCTAATTTAATTTTATCCATCATGACCTCACAAATATTTTTTAGTCGCTTTACGACTCGGAATAATCGTTTTTAAAAAAAATTCAGTTTCTGTTTCAACATAAGGGACTAAATATACATAACCATCAATATTGACGACAAAGACCCTTTGGTTTGGATATTTTTGTTCGTTAGGGTGCTTCATATCATCCAGTAAATCAAATTGCTGAATTGCGAACAATACATCTTCAAATGAGATATTTCGTTCTTGAATCAAAATCTGATTTTTTTCTGGATTCCAATTAATGGTTTTCATAGTTAAAACCCTACCACAACGTGTGCCTATTGGCATCAATAAATTCAAATAGACACAGCAAATCCTTTAAAACAAAAAAGGGCGGCCCTGCCATCGCAGAACCACCCTTTTCATCTTACCATCTTACCTACAAATCAAACCACTACTCAGCGTTAAGTAACTTCGCCGCATCTTTGGCGTGATAGGTGATAATGATATCTGCCCCAGCGCGTTTCATGCCGATGAGGGTTTCCATCATCACTCGGTCGTAATCAATCCAACCTCTTTCGGCGGCAGCTTTAACCATCGAGTACTCACCTGAAACGTTATACGCCACCAACGGCAGATCAAAACGCTCTTTGATATCGCGAATGATATCCAAGTACGCTAGAGCTGGTTTTACCATGAGGAAGTCGGCACATTCATCCACATCTAGGGCGGCCTCGCGGAACGCCTCTTGACGGTTGGCGGGGTCCATTTGATAGCTGCGACGATCACCAAATTGCGGTGTTGAATCAGCCGCTTCACGGAACGGGCCGTAGTAGGCGCTGCAATATTTAACCGAGTAGCTCATGATGGGGATATGGGAGAAATCATTGTCATCAAGGACGCTACGAATGGCTGCAATACGGCCGTCCATCATGTCACTTGGGGCAACGATATCCGCACCAGCTTGGGCGTGAGAAAGGGCCTCAGCAGTCAACAACTTGAGGGTTTCATCATTATCGACATCACCATCTTTAATCACTCCGCAATGGCCATGATCGGTGTATTCACACATACACACGTCGGTAATCACTGTTAACTCGGGAACCTCTTTTTTAATCGCCCGAATAGTCTCTTGAATAATGCCAGTATCGCAATAAGCATCAGTCCCCATACTGTCTTTACACTCGGGGATACCAAACAGAATCACCGCTGGAATACCCAACTCATAGACTTCGCGCGCTTCGATGACAATATTATCAATCGACTGCTGATAGATGCCCGGCATGGAGGGGATCTCTTTTTTGATGTTTTCACCAAAGGCGCTAAACATGGGGTAGATCATGTCATCGACACGGAGGAATGTTTCACGCACCATACGGCGAATGTTGCTGGTACGACGCGTACGCCGGGCACGATATTCAGGAAAATACATGGAAAATCTCCTTCTCAAAGCTCCGAGGTACCGGAGGGTTTAGGTCTAAAAAAGGGGCGGACTAACGATAAAAATCAAGCAACGCAGCAACCATCCCATCAAGAGTATAGTCTTGCGGTTCAACATCAATGTGTAGCCCCAAGCGTAGTGCTGTGGCCGAGGTCAGCGGGCCGATCGAGGCCATAACAAGGGACTGCGTTAAGCTCGCGGCATCACCATCGAGTAGAGCGACAAAATTTTCGACGCTGGAAGATGAGGTAAAAGTCACCACATCGACTTGGCGCTGATTGAATAGCCGCCGCAACTCATTACCACCACTGGCAGCAGGAACAGTTTGATAGGCGATGGGAGCATCGACCTGCGCTCCGGCTTCAGTCAATTGTGTTGGAATCAGTTCGCGGGCCAATTGTGCCCGCGGGTAAAGAACTTTTACCCCTTTAACCCCGTGCTGACAGAGGAGGTCAATGACGGCTTCGGCACGATATTGCTGCGGCTGTAGATCGGTATCGCGACCGAGTTCTTGCAGGGACTGGGCTGTTTTAGGCCCGACACACACCCACTGCACAGGAGACGAGGCAGCACCACTCAATTGATCGAGCAGGTCTAAATGTTTCATCCGTTGATAAACCGACTGAACCGCGTTCACCGAAGTTAAGATCACATAGCGGTACTGCGATAACTGAGTGAGGGCGTGGTCAAGAGGCTGCCAACTTTCAGGAGCGATAATTTCAATAACAGGAACCGCCTCGGCAGACGCACCGTGCTGGCGGAGCAACTGCACAAACGGCGCAACTTGATGAGCCGCACGGGTAATTAACACCCGCTTCCCTGCTAAAGGAGAAACAATCGCTGTGGGGTGGACACCGGACATCCGTTAATCGCTCTCAACTGCTTTAAGTTTACCCTCAGGAGCGGCAATTTTTAAATCAAACAGCACTTGCAACGCATCAACATATTGCTGCGCTTCAGAATCTTTCTGAGCCTGCTTAAGTGCCTTGGTTGGTGGATGTAAAAATTTATTGGTAAGGGCCGAGCTCATAGAGGTGATCGTTTTGCGGTCGCTGTCACTTAAATGCTTGAGGTTGGCAAAAGTTTTCTCAAGCTCAGCTTGGCGCAAGGTTTCAATTTGCTGGCGCAAGGCAACAATGGTTGGCACCACATCAAGACCAGCCATCCAGCTTTGAAACTGACCAATTTCATGCTCAATAATCTCTAGAGCCTGTTCCGCCTCTTTATGACGCTCTTTAAGGTTGGCATTCACCACCCCTTGTAAGTCGTCGACATCATAAAGATAAACGTTATTCACATCGTTAACACGGGGATCAATATCGCGCGGAACGGCAATATCGATATAAAACATCGGCCGATTTTTCCGTTGCTTTAATGCCGCCTGCACCTGATCCGCTTCGATAACAAAACTGGTCGCTCCCGTAGAAGATAAAACAATATCGGCCTGATGAAGGTGATCGTGGAAGTTTTCGAATAAAACAGGCTGACCGGAGAACTCGGCGGCCAATTTTTCGGCCCGCGCAAAGGTCCGATTGGTAACCAAAACGCGCGTTACGCCATTATTAACAAAGTGCTTCGCCGCCAGTTCGCACATCTCACCAGCACCAATAAGGAGAACAGTTTTACCCTCAATAGAGCCGAATATTTTACGCGCCAATTCAACCGCTGCAAATGATACCGACACCGCATTACCAGCGATATTGGTTTCGGTGCGCACCCGCTTAGCAACGGAAAACGCTTTATGGAGAAAACGATTTAAGATCAAGCCAGCCGTCTTATGCTCGGCAGCATAACCATAGGCGGTTTTAATTTGACCGAGAATTTGCGGTTCGCCGATCACCATTGAATCAAGACTTGAGGTGACATTGAAGACGTGGCGAATCGCCTCTTCACCTTGCATGGCATATAGGTGAGAATCGAGGGTCTCCAGTGGAATCTGATGGTAATCAGCAAGAAACTGCTTCAATTGTACGGTAGCGGCATCACCATTGGTACTGGCAGCGTAAAGCTCAACCCTGTTACAGGTCGAAACAATGATCGCTTCACGCACCTCTGACAGGGCAAGCATCTGCTCAAGGGGAGCTTGCATCGCCTCAGGAGGAAACGCAACCGTCTCACGTACTGAAACAGGTGCCGTTTTATGACTTAATCCAACAACAATAATATCCATATTTTAATCCGCAAAAGCTCGGTAACAGTTGGTTCAAAAAGACAAAATATCCGCAGTGGAAATCTTAGCCCGCCATGGAGCTATAACTATGCAACCCCGGCAGCAGCATGTTCACCCCAAGAAAGGTGAACAGGACAAAGATAAATCCAACAATGGCCAAAATAGCAGCCCGACGTCCACGCCAGCCTGTTGTTAGCCGACCATGCAACAACGCGGCATAAATAAACCATGTAATAAGTGCCCACGTCTCTTTTGGATCCCAACTCCAGTAGGTTCCCCAGGACATTTCAGCCCATACAGCTCCTGAGATAATCCCCATTGTCATCAACGGAAAACCAAAAGTCAGGCAGCGATAGTTAAGCATATCGAGGGTATCAAGGGAGGGTAAGCGATAATAAAGGGCTGAAAACTTTTTACTCTTCAGCATCCGTTCCTGTAACAGATAGAAAATAGCAGCGACAAAAGCAACGGTAAATACAGCATTACCTAAAAAGGCAAGACTGATATGGATCGGCAACCAAAAGCTATCGAGCACAGGATTAAGGTTTTGCACCTGCATCGGCAGTAAACTGCCAAACAACATCAAAACAAGAATAATAGTGCATGTTGTTGCCGCGAGCACAGCCATCCGTAAGCGCCGGTCTACCAATAAAAACGTTCCCGCCAATGTCCAAGCAAAGAACGAGAACGATTCGTGCAAATTAGTTACCGGGGTGTATCCTGCTTCGATAAAGCGGGTAACAAGGGTCACAGTATGGATGAAAAAAGCCACCCGCAACGACCAGCGCCCCCAACGGTCACTGCCTGGCCGATTAACAACCACACTAAACAGATAAAGGAGTGTTGCAACAGCATATACAACTAATGTCAATTTAAATAACAGGATGTTCACATCCATGAGATTCCTCTATTTCATAGCATAAAGAATAACGATCACCACGCAGACAATCAACAAACATTGCATACTAGGCGTGCCGTTAAATCACTGTCAACTTCTTTTACCACAGCACTCATATTTGCCTACTGAACCACAAATGATCCCGATTTCATGCTATTCGAAGCCAAACAGCTCAGATTCAACCAACCGACACAGGAGCTGACAAAAAAACAACACCGCTTCCACCCCACTGGCATGGCTAGGGGCCATCATCGGGATAACAAGATCAGCATTTTCCTTTTTCCATGCGTGCTCATCACCGCACGTCATCACCATTGTCGAACAGCCGATTTCACCGGCAGCCTGTAAAGCGGCGACCATTGCTGGGCTCGCATTACAATCAAGAAACAACACACAATCATCTGCGTTAGCTTGAGCCTGTAACTGGCAGCTAAAATATTGTTCAAAAGCCGCAGACTGAGCAAGGGTAGTCGCCAAGCCAGCATCTTGATTCAAGGCGACGACAGGCAGGGATGGCCGCTCTTCGCCCATTTGAAACAAAAAGGCATTGGCAACGGTGCTCGCCACCCCCGCTAAACGGCCACTACCGACAATGATCAAGCGTTTGCCGTTGGCAAAAGACTCCGACAAGCTCTGAGCATACTGTTCAAGAACATCTGAATTTAATGCTAACGATTGCTCGAGGGTTTCATTATGCTGTTGATACGCGGTAAATATTCGGCTCTCTGACATATCGCCCCTTTATCGGTTAAACGTAAACATCCGAATCGTTCTAACATTGAACACAACAATAAATCCTTGCTTTTTAGCAGCGGTGTTTCTATCATTACCACCTATTTAAATTCATAAGTAATGTTACATTCCAATCAACACATAAATAACCCTATCCGTGGAGGATCATATCTCATGGCAAGCGACAATGTTTTAGAATTTACTGATGACAACTTTGACTCTGAGGTCATCAACTCAGACATCCCTGTTCTCGTTGACTTTTGGGCAACATGGTGTGCGCCGTGTAAGGCCATTGCACCAACGATTGATGCACTTGCTGACAGCTTTAACGGTAAGGTGAAAATTGGCAAAGTCAATGTTGATGACAATCCCGGTATCCCAGGTCAATTTGGTGTTCGCGGTATCCCAACCTTGATTTTATTCAAAGATGGCAAAGTTATCGATCAACTGGTTGGTGCGATCCCTAAAAACCAACTGGAAGAATTAATCAACAAAGCACTTTAGATTTAAGCATCACTAGCAGCCTGACGGACTTAACATGAACCTACTGCGAAATAGCCTGA
>LGVF01215440.1_pt1 | contig 16426 bp, 11 predicted proteins | sample 469901 | NCBI WGS metagenome assembly LGVF01 (sample SAMN03893561, study PRJNA290197) | marine sediment metagenome | material: sediment; isolation source: combined push core samples #3730, #5133, and #5579 collected at Hydrate Ridge | place: Pacific Ocean: Hydrate Ridge
TATCCCAGTTCAATTCAACAGACCGCATAGAAAAAGCAACCCTTTCACTATTATGGTATTATGAGAGTCGGGATAAAAGTACAGATGTAAATATATACCGACCAGGTAACTGGGATCCTAACTACATAACATGGAACTCATGTAATAATGGTGTGGCCTGGAATAATCAGGGCGGAGACTGGTTTGATAAGAATAATGCAGCCCAGGGAGCAGAACCTTATGACAGTGTAACCATCTCTATTGATACTGCACCGGATAATGAGTACATTGATTTTGATGTTACTGAACTGGTACAGGCTTATGTCGACGGTACATATGAAAATACAGGTTTCTTTATCAAGGCTAATGGAGCTAGTGATGGATATATTGCCTTCTATAATTTCAATCACCCGGGTGTTGACCAGCGGCCTAAGCTGAGCATAATCCATACACCGAATGTCGAACCTGAACATCAAGCACCTGTGCTTGATGTCATTGGAGATAAATCAGTTGATACACTCTCCTTACTCGAATTCACGCTCGCAGCAACCGATCTCGATGGTGATAAACTTACATTTTCTGCGACAGGACTGCCTGGTGGTGCAAGCTTTGATACTACCACCCATACCTTCTCCTGGATCCCGGAGGAAGGTCAGGAAGGTTCATATCAAATACATTTTGAGGTAACTGATGGCTATACTGCCGATACGGAAGATGTCAGCATAACAGTAAATTATGTAAGCAGAGCACCTGAGATTGAAAGTTTTAGTCCCGGTGACGGAGCTGTGTTTAATGAGAATGATACCATTCAGATAAGGATCACTGCCAGTGACCCGATGAATAAGGATCTAAGTTATGTCATCAGTATTGACGGTGAAACAAAAAGCACAGATTCGGGTTATGACTGTAAGACCGATTATTTCAGTGCCGGAAACCATACTATTGATGTAAAAGTAAGCAATGGTGTGGATGAGGTAGTGCAGCAGCATGTAATAACAGTTGTTAATATCTACCCGCCTTATGATGTTAATGAGGATGGTGTTGTAGATATTCTAGACTTTACACTGGTTGTAGAGAATTATGGTACTACTACAACAAAGCCGTATCCTCGCTATGACGTTAATGCCGATGGTATTGTAGATATGCTGGACCTGGATTGTATTGCATCCCATTTTGGTGAGATTTCGACATAGCAGTGATCTAATTTCAATCGATCGTATTTCAGTATATAACAAAATATTTTTATATACTGATATCTTTTTTTTATAGTATATAATCTGTAAGATAATATACTCAAGAAAATCCGACCGAAGGGAGGATTTTGTTCTAGTATATCAAGTATAACTTGATATATCAAAAATGCTCACTCCGTTCACATTTTCTTATCTTCGGCTCATTAAAATTAGCAGATGAATTAAATATATCTATACCAAGAACATATACAATATGGGATTTCAATGATATAGAACAGTGTGCTAAGTCTTTTACGAACCATGGTGAAGTCAGGACAATATTCGCTCATAAGCGTTTAAGGGAGTATCCGATAACAGGGGGCTCGGCTACATTAAGAGGCAGTATCAGACACCGGGAAATGGAAAGTATAGCTATGAAATTATCAGGAATTTTTTAAGATTGGATGGGATACATGATGGTATTTTATGTTATAATGATCCATTACCAATACTTTTTTATCTATACAAATATAAAAGAATCATTAGGAAAAGGAGATAAATATGGATGATTTGCAAAAAAAAAGTAAATTGAATATTTTAATCGTTTATAATTCGATAATGGGTGTTGTTGGTGGTGGAAGTAGACATATTATTGAAGTTGCTGATTATTGGTGTATCAATAATAATATAGATTATTTAATATCACAGGCTGGGTGGGATGTTGCTAAACCGTATATAAATAAAAAAGAGAATCCAAATAAAAATGTAATATTATATTCAAATCTTTTTGATAGAAGTAAAAAACGTTTTCTAGTTTACAGTTCAAGAATAATTTTTAATATCCGAATGAGATTTAAGTTAAAAAGAAAATATAATATTATTATAGCACCCAATTATTTACCTCAAAATATAATTCCTGCATTATTTTTTAAGAAAATGGCTAAGAGTAAATTAGTTGTATATTTTCATACTACTCCGCCCTTTGTCAGAAAAGCATATTTAAATAAATTGAATTTATTTCACAGATGTATTTCTTTATTGAATTGGCACTTATGTGTTTTTATATCAAAGTATTTTTTTGATATTATTTTTGTTGTGAATAAGGTAACGAAAGAATATTTTATTGAAAAAGGGATATCCCAGAATAAGATATTTATAACAAATAATGGAGTTGATTTGGATTTAATAAATAATATTAAGAATAATAATAAAGAATTTGATGCATGCTTTCTCGGAAGATTAGTTGAAAATAAGGGTGTTTTTGATCTGATTGAAATATGGAAGATTATCACAAGTCGGCATCCACATTCGAAACTATGTATCATTGGAGATGGACCGGAAAAAAATAAACTGAGTGAAATAATAAAAAATGAAAATTTAACACTAAACATTTTTTTAGTAGGTCAAAAAGAAGCGATGGAAAAATATGAGTTAATGAAAAAATCAAAATTTTTTATTTATCCAAGTTATTATGAGGCTCAACCCACTGTAGTATTTGAAGCACTTGCATGTAATTTAATAGTTTTAGCTTATGATCTCCCATCATATGACGAATTTTTCAAAGGGAATATTTTAAAAACAAAATTATATGATGTAAATCATTTTGCAAATCAATATTTAACCCTCATTGAAAATCAGAAAGACTATAATTCTATAAAGGAAAAGTCAGTGAAAATGAGTTCAATTAAAAATTGGAAGGATATTGCAGAGGATCAATTATCAATAATGGTTAATAAATTAGGTGATGATTAAGTTTGAATATTTTAATCGGAGTATCACATCCAAAACATGTTCATATATTTAAAAATGTTCGGCAGGACTTATTAGACAAAGGACATAAAGTTAAAGTTCTAGCTGTTGAAAAAGAAATAACAACTTCTTTATTAAATATTTACAATATTCCTTATGATCTAATTGGAACAAACCAGCCAACAATGCTTAAAAAAATTATGTCTTTGCCGAAGTGGGAATACAAAACTTATAAAATTGCAAAGGAATTTAAGCCAGATATATTCATTAGCAGAGCGCTACCTCATTTTGCACATGTTAGTACCATTTTAAATAAGCCTTTTATCATTTTCGAAGATACTGAAACCGCCAGGGCACTCCACAAAATAACAATACCATTTGCAGATGCAGTAGTAACTCCACACTGGTATAAAAAAAACCATGGAAAAAAACAAATTGTATTTAATAGTTATTTTGAATTGGGCTATTTGCACCCAATATACTTTAAACCAAATCCAATAATTTTAAAAAAAGTTGGGTTGACTGAGGGTGACAGGTTTATTATTATAAGATTTATAGCATGGAATGCAACACATGATGTTAGTGATACTGGCTTTTCTGATAAAGAAAAATTAATAAAACAACTTGAAGACAAATGTAGAGTATTTATCAGTTCAGAGACAAAACTACCAGAAAAACTTGAAAAATATAGAATTACCATATCACCAGAGGATATACACCATCTCATGTATTATGCATTTTTATATATTGGTGAAAGTGCAACTATGGCTGCTGAATCTGCTATATTAGGCACTCCTGGGATTCTTGTTTCAACTTTAAGAGCGGGAAATACTGATGAACTTGAGCAGGTATATAATATGGTGTATTCTTTTTCCAATAGAAAAAAAGCCCAGGAAAATGCTCTTAATAAAGCAATAGAACTTATGGAAGATGAAAATATAAAAGAGAAATGGTTAATAAAAAGGGAAAAACTCCTTAATGATAATATCGATGTTGTCAAACTAATGGTCGAGATCATTGAAAATTTCAATTAACTATCCCGGATTAGGATATCACCGAAACCTGAGTTAAATATAAGAAAATTTATTTTCATCCAGTTAATTTTTTTAGAGTATGACGTCCTATAAATTATATACTAGGAAATACAATAATTATATCATTCACATTAAATTTAAAAAGCTTAGGAGTGACTATGAATTAAATCAATTTCATATATTTTTATTCGTTTGTGTATTAGCAGTTTAATAATCTTTATTATATTGGGTACGGTATCTGCAAAAGATTATTATGTTGCGACATCGGGCAGTAACGCCAATTCCGGTACACTTGACCATCCATGGCGAGATATTGAATATGGAGTCAATCACATTAATCCTGGTGACACTGTGTGGATAAGGAGTGGAACTTATGTTATTAGAGATTATATAAAATTTGATAAAAGTGGCACATTTGATAAACCCATGAACCTCAGAAAGTATGATGGTACAGTCACAATTGATGGCCTTGATTCAACTGTTGACGGTATCCATATGCGTGGAAGATCATATTGGAATATCAATGGAATTGATATAATAAACACAAAAGTGCCAATTTATTGGAAAGGTCAGGATTCGCATCATGTGATCTTATCAGACAGTGAAATTTCCAATTTTATTAATTCGGTTTCAATGAGTGACGGGGCGCATAACATTACCCTCGATAATGTTCGTATACATACATTAGCTTCAGGTTCACATAACCATCTTAATATTTTGGGCGATTATGAAGATTCTCCATCCAAAGTTACTAAAAACATAATTATAAAAAACTGTGATATTTATGATAACAATAAGCACGGTGGAATTAATTTTGGCCCTTCAAGTAAATCCGGAGTTCATTGGTATGATAAATATGTAATTGATGGTGTAACAATAGAAAATACCAAGATCCATGATATTGCACAAGGTTCAATTTGTTGTAACTATGTTACAGTAAATAATTTACGTTTCATAAACAACACAATTTATGATTCATATTGTGGTCCGAGATTAACTCTAAAAGATTCCGTACTTAGTGAAAATGAGATTTATGGCATTGGCCCAGGCCAAACAATGGCATTACAATTTGAAAATGGCCGGAGTCGTAACGTTACTTTTGAAGGGAATTATATCCATGATAATCCGAGTGTAAGAGGAGATTACGCTATTAGATGTAGAAATGTGGATGGCGTAATTGTTTCTAATTTAAAGCAAGAAGAAATGGCGGGAGCTGTTGTTTTTTTTGAAGGAAGCCCTTCAGATACAATAGTAAAAGATATGTATGAAGATAAATATATCGTAAAATTTACATCCGAATCAAATGGAGCTACATTTGAATACACCAACGGTGATGTCTTTGAATTGACTGGTTCTGGAAATATAGATGGACCTGTATACGAATCCTCTAAAAGTATTGCAACTGTAACCACTTCAAGTACAACTGTAATTACAGGAAAACATTATAATATGACCGTACAACCACAATATACAATAACAAAATTAAATGTAAATACTTTTAATCCATCTACTGATACATATAACTGGAGTGCTGAATCATCAAAAAAAAAGAACCCTACATGGTTTAATATTAATGTGAATTCAGCCTTTTCAAGATATATTATTCATCGAGATGGTTCTTATTATACAACTATAACAAGTGATTCAAATAGTATAGCGAGATTATATTATGCTGAACACGGAAATGAATGGGAAACGCCGCACAATTTTAACATGGAATATTCACATAATCAATCTTCGAATATTTATCATCCAATTCTAAATATAAATGATAATATACAATATAATGTGCCTTTTTTGGATGGTAAATTGCAAAATTATTATATTGATAGAGGACATATCAATGATCCTGACCAAGATGCTGTAGAATGGTATAACAAAGGACTTGACCTTTTTTATTTAGGAAAATATGAAGATGCTCTATATCATTATGATATGGCTACGAAACTGATTCCTCAATTTCCAATAGGATGGAATAACAAAGGAAATACTCTTTCGTATTTAGGTAGATATAATGAGGCAATTGAATGTTATGATAATGCACTGGAGCTGGATTCAGAGTCCGCAGAAGTATGGAACAATAAAGGACTAGCATATGTAAATTTAGAAAATTATAACGAAGCATTAATATGTTATCAAAACGCATTGGAGATAGATTCACAACTTGCAGTAGTATGGAATAATAAAGGAAATGCCTTATATAAACTAGGTTGGGTAGATGAAGCAAATAGATCCTTTGAAAAAGCTCATGATATAAATCCTACATTTAATAATAATCATATTCCTACTCAAATTTCAACACCGGATTCAGAAAACGAAATTTCAGGATTTAATTTAGGATATGGAATTACTGGATTATTGATACTTGTGTATTTTTTACAAAGAAAAAGTCCATAGAGTATTATATAATTCTCTCCTTTTATAATTCCCAAATTTTTATCTTTCCTGCATGATATAAACAGCAGTTCTGTTCGTAGGCCAATTTAAGGAATTCTGAAAGGTCGGATTTATGATTCCATCTTATATATCCATCAGTATAAGAATTTTCTGCTACATATGTTATATTATACCTAGAGGGATCATGCCATCCCAGATGTAATGCATGCCAGTTATCCGAACCCCTATGTGGACCCTTATAACCACTTAACCAAAAATCATCAGAAGTAACCGGATGTCTGGTATAATCTGAAATGTTAATAGTAAGAAATCCATATATTGTATCAATACGATCTGACATATCAAAAAGATATGGGGTCTCTGATACTGAGAATAATCTCCTTCCAAGCACAATATCATTAGAAACATAATTTTTGTCAATATTATCTTTAATCCAGTTTCCAGTAATATATGTTGAATCAGCCATTGCACGAGATTGATCATTATCTTTTAAAAACTGGTAATAACCTGAAATACATACTGAAGTAAGTAAAATAAAAATAAGGATATACATTCCATACTTTCTTTTTTGTAATGTTTCGGTAACATTGAACAAACCAATGCAAATAAAAATAATTGCCAGTAAAGGCAAGAACCACTTCATATATGTCACTTTATATATAAAAACCAATAGTAACATTGAAGAAAAAAGGAAACACCATTCTTTAATATTTCGTTTGTCTTTAAAAACCAAATAAAATAATCCCCCTATTGAAAAAATACTGAATATCCCAATATTTCTTGCATAACCAATAATTATTGGATCATATCTGGATGTTTCAATGAATTTTTTGGTAATAAAAGGAATTGAAAACATCATTGCAAATCCTGCCAGGATAAAAAGAGCTGATAAGTTCTTTGATATTATATTATTCGGAGATAATATTTTATCTTTTAGCGATGAGATATTCTTCAATTTTGTTTTAAAAATGACAATACCAAAGAAAAAACCGGTATAAATTGGTATAAGAAAATAAAATAAATGATGTGTTGTAAATAGAAATAATGAAAAGAATATTAATAAGAAAATCAATTTAATTTTTATTCTTTCTGTAAGTTTTAATAAATAATAAAAAGTAATAGGTGCAAGTATTAATAGTAATCCTCGGGTTGGAATTGTCCAGGTTGAATAATTCAAAACTGCCAGCATTGTAGAAAATGAAAACGCTGCAAAAAATTTGAAAACATCATCTTTAGAGAACATTCCAGCCATAATATACATTGAAAAAATTGAGAAAAGTCCTAATAAAACCGTGTATATAAATATAATCGAATTCATCCCGATACCCGTAGTTTGATGAATTCCTGATAGAAGAAAATGCATTCCACTTGAATAAGAAGCTGGATACATACCAACAATAGATAGGGGATCTAAGATCCACTTAGCATATCCGAATTCAGAGAGAGAATTTACCATAATATGCATTTCAAGTGAATCCAATCCGATTTCACGTGGTATAACTTGAAATCTTAAAATAGTATTTAATACTATAAGTAAAAAGAAAAGAATGGCTTTATACCTATTCGATAGCTTCATGTATTACCCTCGAAGATAAACGATGTTTGTATGCTTTTTTCCATTTATTCCAAAAATAATTTTTGATACTATCATCTTCAATTTGTCTATCTCTTTTAACCAGGCTGTATGAATAAGCTGCTATATATGCAAATCCACCATAATAAGGTCTTTTTAAAGATATCATTATTCCTCTTGCAAATATATGTATCGGATGCAAATTCAAATAATATGAACTTTGTCCCATGTGGAAATAACCTTTTAAATAACCTTCTGCGTTACCGACATCTCTTGATTCCGTTGCTATGTTTTCTTCAAATCTTTTCGTTTTCCATTCATTCAATCTCGCTTTTGCCTTTAAGACTGTATCATAAGCATATGATTGAGGAATTCCTTCACAATCCTCAAAGCATTCACGTCGAATTAGCATATCACCACCAGACGGCTCATCCTCAGATAATCCTCTAACATATACTATTTTATCTCCGATAGTTAATTTAATACCACCGCTTGCAATACCTAAATTCGGATCATTTTCAAATTCTACCATTATATTTTCAAAAAAAGTATTATTTAATGTCAAATCAGCATCAATGTTACCTAAATAATTATACTCGATTCTATTTGTATTACAATATTCAATTGCAAAATCAAATGCAATCCTGGATATATCTGCCAAATGTAATCCAAGATCTCTTTTAAAATATTCATCCCGTCTGATTATTTTCATCCAATTAGTTTTTTCAGAAGCTTCTTTTAATATCAAAGGAGTATTATCATTACTTCCGTCATCAACAATTATCCATAGTACAGGTCTAATTGTCTGGGACATTATTGATTCAATTAGATTAGGAAGATTATTTTCCTCATTTTTACATGGAGTAATAATAATATAATTCCTTGGAAGATTATTATTACCACTCAATTAATCTCACTACCTCAAAAGCTTCTGCATATTCTACTTTAATAGTCTTACCTCTGAATTTTGCTAAATTTATTATTGCCTGTCTCTCTACATAGTCTTTTTTTTCTTGTGAAATAAACTGATTGATACACTCGATCTTGGATTCAAAAGTTTTACTTATATTATTAAATGCTATCGGAGTAAATTCCAATGTGGTAGATGGGGCCTCATAACATAAAATACTATTCTTCATGTTTCTTGACGCAGACAATGTTGATTTTGCAATATTGCTATGATCCTGGTGGTAATCATTCAATGAATGAACATAAACAAGTGAGGGAGATATTTTTTTCATGACATTATCTAATGAATGTACCGTATTCCCATCATGTGAAATAAAAGAGTCAGGAAGATTTAATAAAAAAATCTCTTTTGCACCCATTAATGACGCTGCTTTTTCTGCTTCATCTATCCTTTCTTCCATATTCCCTCCTTTTTCACCATTGGTAGCTATTAAATAATAAACATCATCTCCTTTTTGAATATGTTTTTTCAGAGTTCCACCGCAACCTATCTCAATATCATCCGGATGAGCTCCCACTGCTAGAATAACTTTAGATCCCATATTACTATTCCTTTTATATATATATCTTTCTATATTTATAATTTCCCTTTATTAAATAATGCATCGATAGCAGATAGATTTGGTATGAAACCACTATAAAACTGTTTATATACCGGATGTTTAAAATGCTGAAATGTTACTTCAATCTCCTCATTATTAAATAATGCGATATCAAGATATTTTCGTCCCATAGGCCCGGAAAGATAAACATCGCCTTCAAGTGCTTTAACTATATCTATTAATCGTTGTGTTGATTTAGATTTTAATCCTAATTCACTTGATAAAACCAATTTTGTATCAATATCAAATGCATTTTTAAGAAAATTAATCAATGACATATTCAAATCAATTAATCGTGAATATTTACGACTATAAATCTCTTTGAGTTCTTTTTTATAAATATGGAAAAATGGAGTTTCTTCATAATTATCAACTATAAGCTTATAATGGTTATTCTGCCATATTTCATCTTTAATTGCCAGTTCATTTCTAATACTAATTTCATTGATCGGTATAAGCTTCTTCTCAACTGGAACAGTAAGCCATTTCCATCCCTGGAATATCCTGATCTTATTGCGATGATGGAAATCTCCCTTATTAAATTGAGCATCATCATATATCACGAATAAATCAGATTGTCTCATTTTATCAAAAAAACCTGGATATGGAAGATAATTGGGTTGATGTATTGCAATAATCATATATATCCTCAATAGAATTATTTATTTAAGCTTGAATATACATTATACAAAGACCTTTATTAAGTTTATCTATCATCTTCGCAGGCCGTCTCAAAACTAAATTTAGAATTAAAAGAAATCATTGTAACCAGAAAATAATAAACAGTCTCCTAATATACACACATATATATGTCACACAATAAATAAAGTAGGTAATATAATATATAACATATGACATATATAGATTATTGCTATATTATTAAAAATAGCAAAGGTACCAAATTGAAATAATTTATATATATTAAGGAAATATAGTAACTATTCATCCACATATAAACGTTATCGTTAGACCAACTAGATTATAAATAGTTAGTTGCATACAACTGTTAAATAATTTTAAAATAGATAGTATTAGAGTCGGTGTTAAAAACTAAAAAGGGTAGACATAATGAAAATATTTTTTTTTGATTGGGCTCCAGTTAGGAAAAAGAGTGAAATATTAAGCGGTGGGCATGTCCGCAGATATTATTCATGGATCACTCTTAACAAATCGATGAATAAAGTTATACCATTTCGAAAAGATAATGGCAAAATCAACTGGAAAATATTGGATTGTTTATGTGAAAAGGATGCCGTAATATGGGTTGAATATGGATGTGGAAGAGTAGCCCATATTTTTGTGTTATTATTATCTTCAATTAGACAAAAGAAAATAATATTAAATGTCCATGATTTCGTCGTCCAACAAAAATATTATTACAAAGATTATACATTTTTTAAAAAATTACAAGTTCATTTGTTAGAACAATTGTTATTATATCGGGCAAATACTATTATTTTTTCCTGGCCAGGACTTATTGAGTATACAAAATTTAAGAAAAAAAAGAAATTTTTCATTATGCCTCCTGGTATCGGAGCTGATGAATTAATTGTTCCTACTATACGTAAGAATCGCACAAAAAAAACAGCTCTTTATTTTGGGAGCATGCAGCGTAAGGGTATAATGACAAATATAATCGACCTTTTTTCACAATTAAAAGGATGGGAATTAATTCTTATTGGACTTAAGGAAGGACAGGAAATTATTGAAAATGAGAATGTAAAATATTTAGGAGTGAAAAGTCATGACGAAGTCAACGACATTTTCGAAAAAGTTGATGTGATATTAATTCCTCTTCCTAAAAATAAATATACCAATAAAACAATGATTATGAAAATAGGATATGCTTTAAAATCATGCAGACCTTTGATTGCTACTAATTTAGATGGTATATCAGAGTATGTATCAATGCTAAAGCTTGAAAAAAATGTATTATATATGGATGAGTGGAATCTTAAGAATTTGAAAGAAGCACTTCAGAATGTTTCAAATATTAATATTGATCCCGAAAAGACTATAGAAATATTGAAACCTATGGCATGGGAGCCACGTTATAATAAAATAATCGAGGACGTTATAGAAAATAAAAACGTAGTCTCAGATAAAATAGAATGGGTATGAATTATATCCATAAGTAAGATTAATGGACAGCCTCTATATATGATAAGATCAAAAATACTATAACATGAATATCGTATACTGTGTAGATATTTTTCCAAAAATTTCTGAATCATTTATACTCAATGAGATTGTGGAATTATTGAAAAGAGGACATAATGTCCATATTTTCTCAATACATAAATCCGAAGAGGATATAATGCATGAAGAGATTACTACTTATGATATTTTAAAAAGGACACATTATTTCAAATTAAGTTCCATTGCCCGGGAAAACCTTTTTAAATTCGCTTTTTATTTCACTAAATTTTTTTTTCACAATGTATTTAATTCAACTTTTTCAAAGAAAAAATTGATACGAAACATAAAACTTGCCTTTTTTTCAGTAATTATCGATAGAATCGGTTTTGACCTGATACATGCACATTTTGGGTTTGTAGGAAACTATTGTTTACCAATGAAAGAAATTATAAACAAACCATTATTAACTTCTTTTTATGGGTTTGATGCGGCAATTAACGATGGCCATGTTTATACTGAATTATTTAGGAATTGTAAAAATATTACTGTTCTTTCAAATGACATGAAGAATGATCTATTAAAATTGGGATGTCCGGAAAATAAGATTCTAATCCATCATCTTGGAATTGATCTCAATAAATTCAAATATACTGAAAGATACATAAACCCAATTGAAAAAATTCATTTTTTAAGTATTGGACGGTTTGTAGAAAAAAAGGGAATAATAATTACGATAAAGGCATTTTATCATTTGCAATTAGAATACAAGAATGTTGAGTTAAGTATTATTGGTGATGGTGAAATGAGATATGAAATTGAGGAACTGATAAATAATTTGGAGATCCAGGATAAAGTCACTCTCTTAGGTTTACAATCACTTGAAAAAGTCATCATTGAAATACATAGATCACATATATTTGTACTTCCAAGCATTACTGCAAAAAGTGGAGATAAAGAAGGTACGCCTACTGTTTTAATCGAGGCACAGGCTACAGGGATGCCGGTAATATCTACATACCATGCAGGTATTCCTGAGGTAGTGATCAATAATAAAACGGGATATTTAGTAGAAGAAAGGGATTCTTGTTCTTTGTATAAAAAAATGAAATATATGGTTGAGCAACCTAAAATATGGAATAAACTCGGCAAGAATGGACGAAAACATATCGAGGAAAATTATAATATATCCAACCAGGTAGAAAAATTAGAATATATATATAAAGATATGATAAAATAATAATGAATAAGGTGTTAAGTTGATGTAAGATTTCAAGAACAAAATCCTCGCTAACGCTCGGATTTTCTTGAGTATATATTCTTATAGATTATATACTATTTAAAAATTGCAAAACTTATTTATGTATTCTGTTTCAATAAATAATTCTTGATTTAATTTGGTACATAGTCCACTTTAGAAGGAAATATATGGTAATATATTATGAAAACATCAAAAAATCTAATTATTTGCGGCATATTTATACTTATTCTGGATTTAATATATATTATCGGGGATAATATCATTTATTTTGGTTTTTTAGACATTGCAGCTATAGCATTCGGATTATTGTGTATAGTATTTGGTATAGCACAAGAAAAAATTATAATGATCTTTAAAAAAATTGACATACTATTTGAATCAAAAACTTATAGTGTCCTTTTTATAATTATAATTATCAGTTTATTTATTCGACTGATATTTCTACCTGAAAGATGGATAAATCCGGATGAAGGGGCTCATCTTTATGATGGGTTATTTATTCTTGATGGAAAAATTCCATTCGTTGACTTCAATTCAAGAATGCCTGTTTATGCATATACTTTAGCATTGTTTCAAAAAATATTCGGATGCAATTATATCTATATTAGATTATTTCCATTATTTGCTAATATTGGTATTGGTATTCTTATTTTCCTGTTCGGAAAAATACTTTTTGACAGCAATAGAAGTGCTTTACTGGCATCTACAATATATCTTTTTTCACCACTTTCTATATTATGGTCAGTTGTTGTAAAAACCGAACTACCTGAGACATTATGTATTTGTATTGGTATGTTTTTACTATTAAAATATATTTATTCTAATAAAGAAGAGTTTAGTTTATTATTTTTCTGCGGTTTTTTCTTTGCACTAGCCTATTATGTTAGAAGGTCAGCAATTATAATGTTGGTAGCATCATTTTTGATTGTAATATATTTTTATAAAAATGATATTTCCAAATTTGCCAGGAGCTATGGTATGATACTGATGGGTTATTTATCAGTAGTTCTTATAATTTTCATATTTTTTAGTGGTCATATGGGATTTAATGCAACCTGGAATTCACCACTTAATCCACTTGATACTATTATTGATCCATTGGAAAAAATAGGTAATATTGTAGAACATGATAGCGTGGATGTTTCTGACAATGAGGGATTTAGATTGAAAGACCAGTTATTTAGTGCCACTATTGGAGAATGGAAAAAAACAATAAAATTAAATCTATTTCTACTGCTATGCTTATTTTCATCTGTATTATTCTATATATATATTGTTTTAAATAAATCAAATGATCAATCTAATATAAAATTTAAACAGCACCATACCTTTTTATTTATTTGGATCTTCTCGGTTTTTTTATTTTATTTATACTATACAGCACAAAGAGGTTTCTTCAATCAGTATTTTGCAGAATTGTTACCTCCTCTTGCTTTGATTTCTTCTTATATTATTCTATTAATTGCATCTAAAGAAACAATTAGAAAAGATATAAAAATTTTTATTGCAATAATTCTTCTTACTGTGTATATTTCATCACTATTTCTTATTAGTCCTTCATTTGATTGCATATGGTCTCCCGGGACAGTTGAAGAAGCATCACGATATTTAGTTACAGAATCAGATAGTAATACTGAAATTATCTCCGGATCTGTCATCTGGTCTTCTGAAACATACATAAGACCTTTTTTTAATATAACCCATCCACTAGCCCTTCGTCCAGGAATATCAGAAAAAGAGAAAAACGAAATTGAAACAAGGATGTTGACATCTCCCCCGCAATATATCATATTAGATGGATATACTGAGCAAACTTTTATAAGGGCCATTCCAACAATACAAGATGAAATGAATACATCCTATTCTATGATAAAAGAAATCAACGGATCAAAATATCCAGTTAAAATTTATAAACTTAAGTGACCACTTGCACAGAAGAAGTTATTTTCCAAAAGAAACTACCAATGATTTAATACCTGTTATTAGATCTTTATCAAAAATATACAATCCTCCAAAATAAATGATAATACCAGAAAAAACAGAAAAAATAAGGGCAATGACCGATTGGATTTGTAATAAGTCTGCCAGGTTATATAATATTAAATATATATAACTAAGCATAATGAGGGAACTTAAACAAATTGGAATTAATGATCTACACAATTTCCATAAATCTATAATAATTATTTTAGAAACAATATATGTCTGTAATATTGATTGGATAATGATAGGTATTGTTACTGCCCAACTAACTCCTACGATGCCATATGGATCAATCAATAGAAAAATTAGAAAGACAGTAATAATCAATTGCAATAATGATGTTTTGAATAATATATCTGGCCTGCCTGTAGCCTGAAATATACTTCCGGTAGTGGCAGCTATAGATCTGGATAGACCAAAAATACAAAGCACTTGTAATGCTGGTACCGCTGGCATCCATTTTTCTTTTAATACTATTTCAATAAAGTCAGGCGCAATAATTAAAATTCCAAGTGATGTGGGAATTGATAGCATTGATACCATTCTAAATGTCTTTAAATATGCACGTCCAAGTGCCTCCTTATTATCTTGCAGTTTGGAATAGGTAGGGAACATTACTCTACCAACCAGATGTGTAATTTGTGTTGCCGGTAGATTCGAAATAGTATATGCAATTGCATAAAAACCAAGTGCTTCCATTCCAAGTATTCTGCCAATGACCGCATTATCAAAATTGGTGATACCAAATATTACTACACTCGCAGCTATTATATTCTTACCATATCCGAACATCTCCATTGCAGTAGTACGATCAAAATGAAATGTAGGTTTCCAATCAGAAATAATCCATAGTAATATTACATTCAAAACTGTAGATACAATTTGGCCATATACCAGACTCCATACCCCATATCCGTTTATCGCAAGTACAATAGTTACACATGCATACCCCAAAATCGGTACTGTTTCCGGTAGTACTTTCTTTTTAAACTCAAGTTCTTTCTCAAGCAGAATAGATGGGACGGTTCCAAAAGATGAAATCACAAAAGTTAATGCAAGTACTTTAATAATAGGCTCGATCAATGTGGTATTATAGAATAATGCGATATATGGTGCAAATAAATAAGCAAGAACAAAAAGTATTATTGCAACTATAGGTAGCATTATAAATGCAGTATTTGCAACTATACGATCTTTTGAATCGTCCTTTAGATAGATAATTGAAGCACCAACCCCAAAATCTCGAAAAAGACCTATTGTATTGATGGCTAATAGACCTATAGCAAGTAAGCCAAAGTCTTCAGGAGCAAGTAGTCTGGCTAAAACAATCTTAGTTGAAAAATTTAAAATTCTGATAATAACAGTTGATAATGCAACCCAGGCAATACCATGAATAGTTTTTAATTTAAGAGACATAAATTATTCGAAATTAATTATTAAAATTCGCTGTTTCATGTGGGCAATACTATATCATTTATTCAAACCACCCGATTTATTAGGATGGTTTTTCATAGTATATCAAGTATAACTTGATATATCGAAAATGTTCACTCCGTTCACATTTTCTAATC
>LGVF01047556.1_pt1 | contig 16376 bp, 12 predicted proteins | sample 469901 | NCBI WGS metagenome assembly LGVF01 (sample SAMN03893561, study PRJNA290197) | marine sediment metagenome | material: sediment; isolation source: combined push core samples #3730, #5133, and #5579 collected at Hydrate Ridge | place: Pacific Ocean: Hydrate Ridge
GTAGTATATGATAGAGCTAATTCTGCAATAGCTGAAATCACTCCTGGAATGATTAACTGGAAAGAAGTTTTTGCTGATGCTTCTTGGTTTCACTGGACAGGTATCACTCCTGCATTATCAAAAGGTGCATCTGATGCTTTGAAAGAAGCTTTAGAAGTTGCTCAAGAAATGGGAGTTACTGTATCTTGTGATCTTAACTACCGTGCTAAACTTTGGAAATGGGGAAAAGAATCTCATGAAGTTATGCCAGAATTAGTTGCTTTAACTGACATCGTTCTTGGAAATGAGGAAGATGCTGAAATGTCTCTTCACATTTCGCCAGAAGGTGTTGATGTAACAGGCGGACATGTTGATGGTAAAGCTTACTTATCAGTATCAAAACAAATAATGAAATTATATCCAAAAGTAAAGAAAGTAATCACAACTCTTCGTGGTTCTATCAATGCCAACCACAATACTTGGGAAGGTGTTCTTTACGATGGAGAGACTTTATTCGAATCTTCTCAAAAATACGATATCACTCACATAGTTGATAGAGTAGGTGGTGGAGATTCTTTTATGGGAGGATTAATTTATGGCCTATTGACTTACCCAGACAATAACCAAAATGCACTTGATTTTGCAGTAGCAGCTTCATGTTTGAAACACACAATCAAAGGTGACTTTAACTTAGCCACTGTTGAAGAAGTTGAAAAACTTATGGGAGGTGATGCATCAGGACGTGTAGCACGTTAATCAATTATGAATTATTAATTATGAATGTTGAATTCAATTAATCATTCAACATTCATAATTCAACATTACATATAATAATGGCAAGATTTACAAGAATACAAGTAGCTACGGCTATGAAAGAAACTGGGATTATTCCTGTGTTTTTTAATAAAGATTTACAATTAGGTAAAGATATTCTTTTAGCAACTTACAAAGGAGGAGCTAGAGTATTTGAATTTACTAACAGAGGAGATTTCGCTCACGAAGTATTCGCTGATCTTAACAAATGGGCAGCTGTTGAAGCTCCTGAGATGATTTTAGGAATTGGTTCTGTTGTTGATGCTGCAACTACTGCTTTATACATTCAATTAGGTGCGAACTTTATTGTTTCTCCTATTCTTAATGCTGAAATGGCAAAGACTTGTAACCGTCGTAAAATTGCTTGGTCGCCAGGATGTGGATCTCTTTCTGAAATTTCTTATGCTGAAGAGCTAGGAGCAGAGGTAGTGAAGATTTTCCCTGGAACACAAGTAGGAGGTCCTGAGTTTGTGAAAGCTGTAAAAGGTCCTTTTTCTTGGTCAAGCATTATGCCAACTGGAGGTGTAAAACCAGAAGAAGACAACTTGAAAGAGTGGTTTGAAGCAGGTGTACACTGTGTAGGTATGGGATCTCAGCTTATGGCTAAGAAAGCTAATGGGGATTTTGATTTGCCTAAAATTGAGGAACTTACAAAACAATCAATTGCTTTTGCAAAAAAGTATAGAAAATAATATTATTATTTATATTTTTCAAGGGGCTATTTCATAAGTATTAATACCACGTAATATTTTTTGAAATAGCCATTAAAAAAAATAATTTTAATAAAACTATAACCATATATAAGATGAATAATTTCTTTAAGTTAGCATATGTTTTTATGACTCTTCTTGCGTTTTCGTCATGCGACAAGGGTCATAAAAGTATAAAGTTAGCACATGGATTAGATACAAATCATCCTGTGCACAAAGCCATGGTTTTCTTGAGCGATAGACTCGCTGAAAAATCAAAAGGAGAACTTACAATTCAAATATATCCGAGCAATCAGCTTGGGTCAGAAAGAGAGTGTGTAGAACTATTACAGATAGGAAGTTTGGGAATGACAAAAGTTTCAGCTGCTGTAATGTCTAGTTTTGCACCTAATTTTCAGGTATTGAGTTTTCCATATATTTTTAGAGATAAAGAACATTTTTTCAAAGTTCAGGATAGTAAAATAGGTAAAGACCTTTTGTTGGAATCTGAACAATATTGGTTGAGGGGATTGTGTTATTACGATGCTGGAAGTAGGAGTTTCTACACTTCAAAAAAAGCTATTCGCACACCAGAAGATCTAAAAGGTCAGAAAATACGTGTTATGCAGAGTCCAATAGCTATACAAATGGTTAAAGCAATGGGCGGTTCACCAACACCAATGGCTTCAGGAGAAATTTACACAGCTGTTCAGCAAGGTGTTGTTGATGGAGCAGAGAACAATCCACCGAGTTACTATTTCTCTCGTCATTACGAAGTAGCAAAATATTACACTTTAGATGAGCACGCATCAATTCCTGATGTGTTACTAATTAGTACTCATATATGGAAAAAATTATCAGCACAAGAAAAAGGATGGTTGCAAGAAGCAGTTGATGAGTCAGTGGTTTATCAACGTAAACTTTGGGCAGAATCAGAACAACAATGTATAGAAGATGCTAAAGCTAATGGGGTAGAAATTATTTATCCAGATAAAGCACCATTTGTTAAGTCTGTACAACCTCTTTACAAAGAGCTTACAAAAGACGAAAACATAAAGAACCTTGTAGATAAAATTAAAAACACTAAATAAGGTGAAACGAGTATGAGCAAATTTACCTCATAAAAGGGTATAAATGTAACCTCATACGAACACCATCTGACCAATATAAATTATATGCAGATGAAAGCAATAAAGAAAAATATAGATTCAATGCTCGAGAAGGTAGTCATCTTTTTGATGGCGAGTATTGTGCTAACCATAGTTTGGCAGGTAGTGTCGAGGTATGTATTTAATTCGCCAAGCGAATATACCGATGAACTTTCACGTTACTTATTGATATGGTTAGGAATGTTGGGAGCAACATATTTAACAGGGACTAGAGGTCATATAGCCTTAGATTTCTTCATTCAGAAATATTTCAAACAACAATTGGGAGGTATAGCTCTTTTTACAAACATTCTAATTTTATTGTTTGCAATAACTGTTTTCATAATAGGTGGAGGTAGATTGGTGTATGTAACGCTGAGTTTAGGACAAATATCTTCAGCATTACTAATACCGTTAGGATATGTTTACAGTGTAGTGCCAGTAAGTGGTTTAATTATAGTTTTCTATTCGTTTTACCATATTGTTTCAGCCAAAAATAAATCGAACTAATGGAAGTATTAAGTATAATAGTATTAATAGTAAGTTTCTTAGTTCTTTTATTGATGGGAGTACCTGTTGCTTATAGCATAGGTGTATCTGCAATATTAACCTTACTTACTACCGTAGCACCGCTACCTGCATTTACAACAATTGCACAGCGAATGACTACAGGTTTAGATAGTTTCGCACTGTTAGCCATACCCATGTTTGTCCTCGCTGGGCAAATAATGAATAAGGGAGGTATAGCCTTCCGACTTATAGAGTTTGCTAAAATAGTTGTAGGTAGATTGCCAGGAGGTTTACTTTATGTAAATGTACTTGCAAACATGTTATTTGGTTCAATTTCTGGTTCAGCCATAGCTTCAGCATCTGCAATTGGTGGATTTATGGGACCTATGATGAAAAAGGAAGGATACAGCGAAGAACTTAGTGCATCAGTAAATATTACATCTTCTGTTACTGGATTATTAATACCACCGAGTAATGTACTTATTGTTTATTCTCTTGCTAGTGGTGGAGTTTCTATTGGAGCATTATTTATGGCTGGTTATGTACCAGGTATTTTGTTGGGAATTGCATTGATGGCTGTTGGAGCATACTATTCAAAAAAGAATAATTACCCTGTATTAGAGCCTGTTTCAATTAAGCAAGCAATGAAAATTACTTTCAATGCTTTACCTAGTCTCTCTTTGTTAGTGATTATTATTGGAGGTATTGTATCGGGTATTTTTACAGCTACCGAGGCATCTGCAATAGCGGTTGTTTATGCTTTAATTTTGACATTTATTTATAAAGAATTAAAATTATCAAGCCTTCCTGAAGTCCTGTTAGATTCAGTAAAAACTACATCAATAGTTGTATTGTTAGTAGGTGCTTCAATGGGAATGTCATGGGTGATGAGTTATGTAAACATACCTCAAACTGTTAGTGAAATGCTACTTTCATTCAGCGATAATAAAATTATAATCTTACTGCTAATAAACTTTATTTTACTGTTTGTAGGTACATTTATGGATATAACTCCTGCAGTATTAATTTTCACGCCAATATTTTTACCAGTAGTTACAGCTTTAGGAGTTGATCCGGTACATTTCGGTATTATCTTAATACTTAATTTAAGTATAGGCTTAGTAACACCTCCAGTAGGCACAGTATTATTTGTTGGAGCAAGTATAGCAAAAGTAAGAATAGAAAGTATTTTTAAATCAATGGTACCACTATATATAGCAATGGTAATAGTATTATTAATTGTTACTTATAGTTCAGATATTGTAATGTTCATACCAAGATTATTTGGGATGTAATTATAGTTAATTGTTGTTAGTTGTTGTGAAAAAGGAAGTAATCTGGTTGGTTACTTCCTTTTGTTTTTTAGGCGCTATTTCTCGCTATCCGCTATAACTTTTTATGTTATTGCTGTTCATTATTGCGCTGCGGGGGTCACGCTAAGGCGCGACCGCCACAGCACAATATTCACAAACAATAACAAAAAAAGGTTGCCGCTACTATCGAGTCGAAAAAAAATACATTAAAGCTCAAACTTGAAAGTTTATAAGATTTCACAGTGCATTTTGATGTTTAGTTGGTATTACTTACAAATCCACTTATGTCACAACATATTGACATCCGAGAGTTCATATCTACTCGGAGAATCGAATTTACTGCTTATATAAATATCAACTAAACATATTAACACATAAACAAATAAACACATAAACGAATCAACAAAAAACCAACATCTCATATGTCTATTTATTTCACTTCTACATAAATTAAATTCATATTACATCATAAATTAACCTAATTTTGTCATTTAATTAAGGCAAGCATAATGTTAACTTAACCTATTAAAATTAGGATAAATGTCTCTTAACATTACTTTTGCTCGCAACAAATTAATTTTTAATTTAATATAATGAAAGTTTATTATTACTTAGTAATCCTTTTTACGATTATTACAACATCTAGTTTAACAGCACAAATAACTTATGATGGTGGAGGAATAGGTAAAGGTATCAGGTTCAAAACCGAAGATGATTCTTTTTACCTAAAGTTCAGAACTAGAATTCAAACTCGCTGGGATTTTGAAGAAACACCAGAAACTGGTCTTTCTCAAAACAAAGCTTTTGTAAAAAGAGCTAGACTTAAATTTGATGGTCATTTCATTAATAAAGACCTTAGGTATAAAATTGAATATGATGTTGTAGGAGGTTATGTTCGTGATGCCATGATAAAATATCGAATGGGTAATTTTGATCTTTGGTTTGGTCAAGGAAAACTTCCTGGAAATAGAGAACGTGTAGTTTCTTCTGCAAATTTACAATTGGTAGATCGTTCTATATATAATAAATACTATACTTTAGATCGTGATATTGGTTTTCAGTTACATCACACTTTTAATATAGGTAATGTAGTTGTTCGCGATATTTATGCTATAACATCAGGTAATGGAATTTTAGATAATAAAATGGCTGGAGGGTTAGCTTTTTCAGGTAAATTAGAAGTTTTACCTTTTGGAAAGTTTACCAAAAAGGGCGATTATATTTGTGCTGATGTTTTTAGAGAAGAGAAACCTAAGTTATCACTTGCAGCTTATGCTAGCTATAATGTGAGTGCTTATAAAGATAGAGGTCAAACAGGTAATGATATGGGAACTCAAAAAGATTTACTTTCTTTAGGGTTTGATGCATTATTTAAATACAGTGGATACTCATTAATGGTCGAGTATGGAGGTAGAACTGTAACTGAAGGTACCGAACTAGTTTATGATAATAATGGAAATGAAACAGGAACCTATTACACAGGAAAAGGTATAAATATTCAAACGGGATATGTATTTAAAAATATGTGGGAAATATCTGGACGATATTCAACAACAAGTCCTGATCAAGTAGTATATAATTCTCAAATATCTGATAGTACACTTGGCGTAAGTAAGTATATTATCGGTCATGCATTTAAAATACAAAGTGATATTACTTACCGCGATATAGTAGGCAAAAACAATATGTATATTTTTAGAATGCAAGTAGAGTTTCAATTCTAGGAATTATTTTTTTATAAGTAAAAAAGGTGTTCCAATACTATTGGAACACCTTTTTTGTTGTATTATATTTAACCTTATAACCTCAAAATAACCTCCAAAGATTAATTCATTTTATTATGAATTAATCTTCTTTATTACAACTTCGGCAGCTTTAATTAAAGAATATTTAACTGGCGAACCTGTCAATAATGGGTGAGTACCAATTTGAGCTGTTAATAAAGAATTAATAGTCATTCTATTTTGGATAATGAAACCGATGATGTTTGTTATTTCACCAGCACTCATTCCTCCAATAACTTCTCCACCTAAAATTATACCAGTTTCTTTTGATACAATTAGCTTTACAAGTTGTTTTGATGTACCAGGTAATGTGCCAGGATGTTTATCCATACCTTCAAAAGTACCTGTAACAACATTAAAGCCTTCATCTATTGCTTGAGTTTCCGTAAGTCCGGCAGAGCCAAAACCCTTCCCGTTCATAGCAGTAGCAAAAATTGTTATTGTACCACTAATAGTTTTAAGTGTTGATAGTTTATATAAGTTCATTGCTGCAACTCTAGCTTCGGCAGTAGCTATTGATGCAAGCATAGCACCAGAACTTCTACGAGTGAAAAAATCTCTTTTTTCAGCACAATCACCTACAGCAAAAATATCTTTAATATCAGTACGCATATATTCGTCAACCTTAATAAACCCTTTTCTGTTTAAATTAAGATTAATTGATTCAGCAAGCTTTGTGTTTGGAGCATAACCAGTAGCTAAAATAACTGCATCAGCTTCTATTATCTCACCATTTTGAAGTTCAACTGCTGATACTTTGTTATCTTTTCCAATTATCTTTTTAATTCCGTTACCGGTAATTAAATTTATTCCTTCTTCTTTTACAATTTCTTCAACAGTTAATGCAACATGTTCGTCAAAAGCAAGACTAAGTATAGTTTTTTGCATTTCAACCAGAGTAACATTTTTACCTGCTTTTTTTAGCTCATCAGACATTTCAACTCCAATAAAACCACCTCCTACAACAACAATGTTTTTTAGTGATTTTAGATTTTCATTAAATTTATCTAGGTATACCTTGTTCTTGAAAATATAATATACATTATCAAGTTCTTTACCATCTAACCAACTCGGATTTATGGGTCTTGAACCTGTAGCTATAATTAATTTGTCAAAAAATATTGTTTCACCTGATTTAAGCTTACAAAATTTTTCTTTCTCATCTATTGATATTACTTCATCTATAATAATCTCAACTCCTGCATTTATTAAGCCATTATCAGGCATAATATTTTTGGAGCTATCTTCTAGCGAACCAAATATATATGGTATTCCACACGGAACCATTACTTTTTCTTCAAGCCTTGCTAGAGTAACCTTTTTTTGTGGGTTGTGATTTTTAGCTGTTGATGCTGCTACTGTACCTGCAGCACTTCCTCCAATTACAAATACGTCTGTATATTTCATAAAGCAATTTATTATAAGTCCAACAAAAAGTGTAAATAGTACACTTATATTGATTTCACTGCAAAAATACGTATTTTATATAATCTATATTAAGTATTTTAAATATTTAATTTGTAATTAGTTAAATAAAAATAAAAAGCTCGAGTTAAATTAACCCGAGCTTCCATATGCTATTTATTTTGCACTAATGCAATTAGTACCTCTAAGAAAACTACATATATTTTATAATTTTTGTTTTATCCTGCCCTAAAGAGAATCAAAAATATTAAAAATTAGATGTAGCTTTTTCAATGGTTTCATCCTTTAGGGATGGGGTATAAAATCATTGAAAAAGTGACGGTAATTAGAACTTAACCCATTGGTGTTTTCTTATAGCCGCAAATCATTTTTTATCCAAAAAACTTATCCAGTTCAACTAATAAACACTGCCCAGGAGCTAAATCAAAGCTTACCCAGTTATCAACAAACCCAACGCTTGCACCACTTAAATGATCTTTATATGCATTGCTGTTTGTTCCATCTATTTTTAAATAAAACTTTTCGTGATTGTGATAATTCGTATTAGCTACTACCAAAATACTTTTCCATTGTTGCCATGGGTCAAAACGTTCGAAAGCAGTTACGTGTCCATAGTTACTTTCAGGATAATGAACTTTCATTGAAAGTTCGTTTCCATTAGCAATCATCTCATGGTTTTTATCTCTTAAATAATTTACATGCTTAATGAATCCAATTAGATTGTATTCTCTATTCCAGTTATAAGCATTTTTATAAAAGAGAGGTAAAGCCTGAGGGCCGAAGTATGCAGTTTCTTCTTCCGTAAACCCTAAACCTGTATTAATAGGATAGTCTTCCATAATTTCGAAACCTGCGTGTATTAGAGGCATACAGTTTGGTAAGAAAGAAGATATCACCCACATTTGTTTAGAATGCATCTCACCTCCACGCTGCATGGCTCTAGGTGTATTGTGTGTTTCGGCAGTGCCAAAAAATGGAAAAGGAAGCTTTTCAGCAGCTTTTTCAATTACATCTTTAATTCCACCTTGCTTAGCTGATACTCTCCACTCAAAACCTAATGTTCCGTTGTAACCAGCATCTCTACTTGGCCACTCAATTTCAAAATTTTCTTCCATAAACGCGAAATCGTTATCAAATTCACGTGCAGTAGAAATAATTTCGGCCATTAAAGGCTTTGGTACAGCATGTCCCATATCCATCATAACACCGTCAATACCAAATTGTTGATAATGTGGTATTACACCAGCTAGTTTATCCCAAAGTGGTCTGTTTACATTTTTAGGATTCGAAAGTTCAGGATCATAATAACGAATGGTGTTATAAGCTATGTAGTTATAATCGTTATTTTCAGCATCAAAGTCATAATTATACATTCTAAAATATGTAACATCACTCCAAGCCGGTTGAATATCATCTGGTGGCCAATCGGCAAATGCACCCGGTATCACCAATTCGCCTTCATCTGTTTTTGCAATTAATCTTCCTTTTACAGATTTTACTTGCTCTGGTGTTGGCGGCTTTTTAAAATAATCTCTATAATATTGCTGAGGTGCAAAATGGAATCCTCCACCATCAGGTATTTTTTTAATTTCAGTCATTTCATGAGCTGGAAATTCTGGACTGTGGTAAGCATCTTCATACTTTTTGTCTATCCAGTAAAACCACTCAGGATTTTGTTTTATCCAGTCGCCATCAAGCGATGCTGTACGTAATACAAACTCCATAACTACTCGCATTCCCATAATATGTGCTGCTTCAACAAAAGCTTGAAACTGTTCTTCAGCAGTAAAAGGGAGCATAGGATCAGCAAGGTTTTCGTCTAGCTTATATGGGTTTTTAATAGCATAAGGTGATCCTAAATCACCTCTATTTCCATCTTTACCTATACTTGTAATCGGTAAAAAATAAACAACATTAATTCCCATTGCTTTCATATAAGGCAATAAGGCAATTGTCTTTAATAAGGTTCCGGTTTCACGAAAACCATTTTTAGACATTGTAATATCTTTTTTCTGTACGCCAACATGACCATCCTGATCGTGATCGTAAGCCGTTGTTAGTCGTGGAAAAACGTTGTAAATCTTTGAAGCGTACGTCCAATCACCACCATTACCATGCTTTAAGTCTTTATTTTTTGATAAGGATATGCTGTAGTCATTTCCTTTATTTTGCATACTCAAAATATCAGAAACAATATTTTTGAAATATTGATTTGCATTTACCTTAACTGGTCGTGAAGGTCCATCGTCTAAAGTCCACAACGATGGAATAAAATAATCTTTATCAGACTTTTTGGGATTTGATTCGAAGTGATCAAATATTTTATTTAATACTGTTTTTTTAGCCATTATACTTTCCTCATTTATATTAAAAGCTATTTTAGATTTCAAAGATAATCCTCTTTTTTAATAAAGTAATCATATTTAGTGTATTTTATACACTAAAAGATTTAACTTTACATTCAATTACTTGATTATAGTTCTATAAAATTATAAATTTGATACTAAACAACAACAACAATTATGAATAATAAATTTAATTGGCTCTTTGTCCTGGCAATACTATTAGTAAGTAACTATTCTGTTGCTCAGACAATTGACAGAGTTGATCCTCCTAACTGGTGGATAGGAATGAAGTATAATAGAATAGAAGTATTAGTACATGGGAAAGATATTTCTAAAGCAATATTTTCCACAAAAGAAAATGATGTTACTATATATAAAGTGACTTTCCCTGAAAATAAGAATTATGCCTACATTGATTTAGGTATTTCAGAAGATGCAAAGCCTGGTACAAAAGTTATTGATTACAAAATAGGAAGAAAAAAGTATAAACTTAATTATGAGTTAAAATCAAGAGCAAAAGTTGCTGACTCTTATCCTGGGTTAAATCCATCAGATGTTATTTATTTAATTACTCCAGATAGATTTGCAAATGGAGATGTTAGTAATGATAAGATAAAAGGAATGCATGACCAAGCATTGGACAGAAGTTCTGATGAAGCTCGTCATGGTGGTGATTTTAAAGGTATTATTAATAAGTTAGATTATATTAAAAGCCTTGGAATGACTGCAACGTGGTTAAACCCAATTGAAGAAAACAATCAAGATAGAGCCTCATATCACGGATATGGCTTTACTGACCATTACAATGTTGATGCTAGGTTTGGTAATAATAATGATTATGCAAACTATGTTATCGAAAGTCATAAAAGAGATTTAAAGGTTGTAAAAGATGTAGTTTACAATCATTTTGGAATAAATCATTATTTGATTAAAGATTTACCTTCAAAAGATTGGTTGCATAACTGGGATGAATATACTGCATCAAATTATAGAGCAACTACTTTGTTTGATCCATATGGGTCTGAATTTGATTCTAAAAAGATGGATAATGGTTGGTTTGATACTACCATGCCAGATATGAATCAAAAGAACGTTCATGTTTCACGATATCTAATTCAAAATTCAATATGGTGGATAGAAAATTATGGAATTGATGCTTATCGAGTTGATACTTATGCTTACTCTGACCAAAGATTTATGGGAGAATTAGCAAAAACAGTTCTTAATGAATATCCTAATTTTACAATTTTTGGAGAAACTTGGGTAACAGGTGTACCAACACAGGCATGGTTTACTTCGGGGTTAAAGAATGGTAAAGATTTTGACTCTCACATGGAAGGCATAACTGATTTTAATATGCAGTATGCAATAAAAGATGCTGTTTCGCAGGAAAGTGGTTGGAATACAGGTGTTGCAAAAATATATTATACATTGTCTTATGACTATTTATATGATAATCCAAATGCTCAAGTAATATTCCTTGATAATCATGATGTAGATAGGTTTTTAGGAACAATTGAAGGGAATTTGCAAGACTATAAAATGGCTTTAGGTATTTTGTTGACTACACGAGGAATACCTCAGTTATATTATGGAGCCGAAATAAATATGGATAGAGGTGGTCATCACGGGTATTTACGTCAAGATTTCCCTGGAGGATGGGATGGAGATGAAGTTGATAAATTTATTGAACAGGGTAGGAGTGATGATGAAAATTCTACATGGAATTATATATCAAAATTGGCAAATTGGAGAAAAACTAGTTCGGCAATTACACAAGGAAAGCTAATGCAATTTGTACCAGAAAATGGAATTTATGTTTATTTTAGATACAGCGAAGAGCAAACTGTAATGATAATTGTAAATACTAATAAAGAAGATCAAACTATAAATACAAATAGATATTCAGAAAAAACAAAAGGTTTTACCAAAGCCAAGAATGTTATTACTGATGACATTATTGATATTTCAGAATTGAAATTAGAAAAGCGATCAACTACAATATTAGAATTGCAATAAAAAACATATAATAATCTTATAAATCGCTGTATAGAGGTAACTTTATACAGCGATTTTTTGTTGTTTAATTTCTTAGACCAAAGCAAAGATTTTTGTATGTTTATCAAATACTTATAGCCCTTTATATATAAAGAGATTAAGAATTTTCTTTGTGTTATAAATCAATAATCAATATTAACTGCTAAACCCAAAATCAAGTTGAAATATTATTTATCATTAATATTGTTTTTTTGCATTACTGTGATTAACGCACAGGATAATGCTAAGAATACAATAATTATTGAAGCAAGTATTGATACTTTAACAAATAAAATTTTTGGAAGACAAACTATATCGTATGTAAATAATAGTATTGATACACTTAATGAAATTTATCTTCATGCATGGCCAGCATCTTATCGTAATAGAAACACTATTTTAGGAAAAAGGTGGAGAGAAAATAGAAAAACAGATATTCATTATGCTCTAGCCGAAGAAAAAGGAGATATTTCAGGTTTTCTTTTCAGAGATGATGTTGATACATTATTTTGGAGTTATATAAATCACTCACATGATATCATTGAACTAGAGCTAAGTAAGCCATTAGCTCCAAATGAGTCTGTTAATATTACAACTCCATTTGTCTTAAAACTACCTAATGCAAGGTTTACTGGATATGGATATAGTAATAAAGGGTATTATTTGAAAGATTGGTACTTAAGTCCAGCAGTTTATAGAGATAAGAAATGGCATATAATGTCAAATAAAAATTTAGACGACCTTTTTGTTGAACCAAATATTTATCTTATAAAACTGAGGTTGTCTAAAGAATATGAAATTTCCTCAAATTTATTATATAAAGATAGTTATTTGGGGTTCAATAGATACGAAACTACTATTTCGGGTAAAACGTTAGGGTCAGTTAATGTTATGATTTACAAGAATCATAAATTTAAAAAGCACCAAATTCTCACTAAAAATTCTAATGTAATAAATTTAGAAACTGACATTGTTTACCCTTTTGGTTTTAGAATTGATGATCCTTTTGAAGATTTATTAAAAAGGCAATTAGATTTTTTAGAAACAAACCTTGGTGAATATAAACTTTCTAAACTTTGGGTTAGTTCTGTCTATTTAAAAAACAACCCTATATATAGCATGAATACTATTCCATTGATTAAAACAATGGGACCTAAATTTCAGAAAGAAATAGAAATATTTAAAGCTTTAAGTTATAACTATATAAAGTCTTCAATTTTCACTAATCCTAGAGCAAATGCATGGATGATAGAAGGTTTAAATACATACTTATTAGGTCTATATATTCAGAAATATTATCCAGAAAAAAAGTTATTTGGAAATTTATCAGATTTTTGGATCTCTAGATTTTTTGATCTTTCAGATTTAGAATTTAACGATAGGCAACAGTTGTTATATTTAATAATGGCAAGACAAAATTTGGATCAAGCTATAGGTATTTCATATGACAAGTTTGCTAATTTAAACCTATTGGCAATTAATCAGTTTAAAGCATCAATGGGTTTTACTTACCTTAAAAACTACTTAGGTAATGAAGATTTTTCAAAATCGTTAAGAGAAACGTTTAGTTTTTCAACAAAAAACTTTATTGATAATGATCAAATGGAAAAAATATTTGCTAATAACACTAATGAAAAGAGTAATTGGTTTTTTGATGATTATATAGCGAAGAGAAATTTAATAGATTATAAATTAAAATTAAAGGATGGTAATGTTGTAATTACCAATAAAACTAACTATTCAGGGCCTTTTAAAATATATGGATATAAAAATGATTCGCTTGTATTTTCTGAATGGAGAGAAGGATTTACAAGTACTATGATTTATAAACCTCTAAGTAATGATATTGATAGAATTGTACTGAATGATAATAATATTTTACCAGAGTATAATTTTAGAGATAACACATTAAAATATAATAAAAAGTGGTATCATATTGTAGATAAACCTCTGCAATTAAAATTAATGACTGATATTGAAAATCCTCATTACACTCAAATCTTTGTTAATCCAAACATTCAATGGAATGCTTATGATGGATTACTTTTAGGAGGTGCCTTTTATAATAAATCAATAATTAAAAAACCATTTAATTATAATATTAGTCCTCTATATGCATTTAGAGCTAAATCTATTACAGGTTCGGGCTCAGTTTCATATATGCATTATTTTAGGGATAGCGATTTATTACACGGTTTAAGAATAGGGATGTTTGCAAAATACTCGCATTATGATAATGATTTAGCATATATAAAGTATAACCCGGCTGCAAAACTATATTTTAAACGTCCTGATCCAAGAGGGGTTGAATCAAATTATTTATTTGTTAGATATGTAAATGTTGATAAAGAATTACCCGAAAATTTAATTACTGAAGATTTAGGAAAATATGAAGAATATCAAATTTTTAATCTACGTCATGTTTATAGTAACCCAGAAATAATAGATGATTATAGGGTAAGGACAGATTTGCAAATAGGAGATAAATTTGGTAAAATAAGTTCTGAATTGCGTTTTAGAAAAGAAACTGATTGGAAAAATAGAATTGATTTCAGAGTTTTTGCTGGAATATTTTTTTACAATAATGTAGAAACAGAATATTATAATTTTGGAGTTAATAGCTCAACTGATTATTTATTTGACTACAACTTTCTAGGTAGATCAGAAGAGAGCGGAATCCTAAGTCAGCAGATTATTATAAATGATGGTGGATTTAAAACTAAGTATAACACATTTTCTGATTATTGGTTACTTAGTACAAATACTCATGTATCTATTTGGAAGTTTTTAGAAGTCTACGGAGATGTAGGGTTGTATGCAAATAGAAATGAAAACACACAATTTATTTGGGATACAGGGGTGAGGTTTAATTTTGTACCAGAAATTTTAGAATTTTATTTTCCAGTATACTCTAATAAAGGAAGTGAATTTGCTGCACCTCATTACGAAGAAAGAATAAGGTTTGTGTTTACAGCTGATTTTGGAGAAATAGTTAATTACTTTAGAAGAGGATTGTTTTGAGTTGTTTCTATGCTTAATCGTTTAGTTGTTAAACAGTTTTTTTAATTTTGCACATTCAACATTCAACATTCAACATTCAACATTCAACATTCAACATTCAACATTCAACAGTTTTTGGGCATAAAAAAAGCCCATCATCTAGATAGGCTATTTTTTTGAAAAGTTAAACGGTTGTAATTAAACAACTTTAACGTTTACCGCGTTTAATCCTTTTCTTCCTTCTTGTAGTTCAAATTCTACAACATCTCCTTCACGGATTTCATCAACTAATCCTGAAACGTGTACAAAATACTCTTTGTTTGAGCTTTCATCACTAATGAATCCAAATCCTTTAGAATCATTGAAGAATTTTACTGTGCCTTTATTCATCTTAATAATAATATATAATAATAATAATAAGCTGCAAATATAAAGCATAATGTATCTATTACGCAAGGATTATAAAGATAATTTACATTTTCATGATATACTCGTGTAATTAACTGATTAACAGTTAGTTTTGTTATTTGTTTTTTGCAGCATTTACAAGTTCTAGTTGGTCAATTGCTACAATGGTGGTGAATGTACCATAGTTAAGTATGGCTTTTTTCTTTTCTAGCTTTTCAATGGTACCATAAGCCATACTGCCAGTTATTCTTGCTGTGTCCCCAATTTTTAGGTTGTATTTTGGCTTTGGTGGATTTATTGCTTCTTCTTTTATTCTGATTTCCTCATTTTTCTTTTTAACTTCTCTTATCTCAGAAACTTTTTCCTGCATTTCTTCAATTACCTTTTTTTCCTTTTTCTTATCTGCAATAATTTTCTTTTTAGATATTTTCAGAACTTTTTGTTTTTCACGTTTTTTAGAGTTCTCCATTTCAATAACTTTTAGAGTCTCTGTAAAAAGTTTTTTCTTATTAGGTTTACTAAAATAATCTTCTGCAATTAAGTTTAATTTTTTACCAAGGGTAATTATTTTAGCTTGGGCATCAAACTGTACTTGATAATTTTCAAGCTTTTGAGATATTTTATCATTTATATTTTCATACTTCTTTTTTTGCTCAGATGCTTTCATTTCTTTAGATACCAAAGCTGTAGTCGTAATTTCAAGTTTTGAGCGTTCTTTTTGAAGCTTTGCGATAGTTTTATCTAATCTAACATTTTCTTGTCTTACTTTTTTCTTAGCACGATTAATAAGTCTAAATGGGATTCCATTTTTTTGTGCAACTTCAAAAGTAAACGAACTACCTGCTTGACCAATATTTAATATGTATAAAGGTTCCAGTGTTTTCTCGTTAAACAGCATATTAGCATTTATGGCTTGATCTAGTTC
>LGVF01003622.1_pt1 | contig 16374 bp, 21 predicted proteins | sample 469901 | NCBI WGS metagenome assembly LGVF01 (sample SAMN03893561, study PRJNA290197) | marine sediment metagenome | material: sediment; isolation source: combined push core samples #3730, #5133, and #5579 collected at Hydrate Ridge | place: Pacific Ocean: Hydrate Ridge
GAACCTATATAAATAGCTCCCTTTTTTCAAAGTGTCTATTCTATAGGTTCCATTTTAAAATATCTAGACTTTTTTATTTGTAAATCTTATGTCATATAAAAACAGACTGAACATTACATTTTTAGAGATATATTTTCGATTATAATTATAAAATTTATAAGTTTAATAATTCTAAAATAATTACCTTGACAGATAGAGTAATATTTGTTAGATTAGTATGTGTGATAGAGTAATTCAATAGAATATATATTTTATATTAAAACTTATTCTTTTAAAGGACAACAGTATTACTCTATAGATCACTTTAGATACTAAAATAATTTACGAGGAGAAATAAAATGAAAATAGCTGTAATTACTGATTCAAGTTCAAACTTAAGTTTTGAATACATTAATAAAATTAAAAATTTAGACATGATGCCTTTAATGATTTCTTTTAAGGACAAATTCTATCGGGATCAAATAGAGATTGATTATGAAACTGTCTACAATAATCTAGACAATCAAAAAATTACAACTAGTTTACCAGATTTAAGTGATTTCACTAAGTCAATTAGGAATTTTATTGCAGATGGATATACAGATATATTAGTTATTACAATATCTAGTAAATTAAGTGGAACATATAATGCATTTAAAGTCGCTGCTAAAGAATATGATGAAGTAAATATACACATGTATGATTCGAAAACTTTAGCAATGACATTAGGATATTTAGTTGAAGACGCAATTCAAAGTATTAATTCTAATTATTCAATTACAGAGATAATCAATCGCCTTGATGATTTGAGATTCAATAATAGTATTGCTCTTTATACTGTTGAAACATTGAAGTATTTAAGAAAAGGTGGAAGAATAGGTAAGGTTGAAGGAACAGTCGGAGACATCTTAGCTATTAAACCTATTATTTCTGTATCTGATGAAGGTGTTTATTACACTGTGGGTAAAGCCTTTGGAGTAAATAGAGCATTGATTACAATGCGAAATATAGTAAAGAAAAAGTATGGAAATAGTCTTATTGATGTAACAATTCATTATGGGACTAGTATTGATAAAGCTGAAAAAGTCGCTAGTAAAATGAGTGCTGAACTCCATATTAGAAATATTAATATAGTTCAATTAACACCAGTACTTGGAGTACATACAGGACCTGAAATAATCGCATTTATAGTGAGAAAAGTTTAAGTAGGATAATAATAAGATATACAAAAAATATATGTATCTTCAAAGTTTTTAATGAGAAAAGTAGTTCATTAAATACTACATTTAAGAGAAGGTGAAATTTATGAAAACAGGTATGAAACCTCTTATAATCGGAGGCAAAATTGCTCCTTTACCTATAGTCCAAGGTGGAATGGGGGTAGGAGTATCACTTGCTAATTTAGCATCATCTGTTGCTAACGAAGGTGGTATTGGAGTTATCTCGGCTGCTGGAGTAGGAATGTTTGAATGGAAAACAAGAGATTATAATTTTAATAATAATGAAGAGCTAAGAAGAGAAATAAGAAAAGCTAAAAAAATGACTAATGGAATTATTGGAGTAAATATAATGGTAGCTTTAACTAATTTTGGTGATTTAGTTGAGGTATCAATCAAAGAAGGAATTGACATTATATTTGCTGGAGCAGGATTACCTTTAAACTTACCAAAATATTTAAAAGGAAATACACATACAAAACTTGTCCCAATTATTTCTTCAGCGAGAGCTGCAAGATTACTTATTAAGAAATGGGTTAAATCATATGATTACTATCCTGATGCTTTTGTTTTAGAAGGCCCTTTAGCTGGAGGACATTTAGGATTCAAATTAAATCAAATTGATGATGAGAATTTTTCACTTCTAAAACTTCTTGGTGAAGTTTTAGAAGAAGTAGAAAAAATATGTAAAGAAGCAGATATTGAACCTATACCAATTATTGTTGCTGGAGGAATTTATACTGGGAAAGACATTAAATACTTCTTAGAAAATGGAGCTTCTGCTGTACAAATGGCAACTCGGTTTGTTACAACATTTGAATGTGATGCTTCAGATGGATTTAAACAAACCTATATTGATGCTAAGAAAGAAGATATTAAAATAATTACTAGTCCAGTTGGACTACCTGGTAGGGCAATAGCTAATAAGTATTTAGAAGATGTTGAAAGTGGATTAAAACACCCATTCAAATGTCCATTTGATTGTATAGTAACATGTAAAAGAGAAGAGGCACCTTATTGTATATCACTCGCTCTAATTAATGCGAAAAAAGGAAAAATGAATAATGGATTTGCTTTTGCTGGAAGTAATGCTTATAAAGCAAAAGAAATAATATCTGTTAAATCTCTAATAGATACTCTAAAATCTGAATATTATGAAGATACTAACAATCTATAGAAGAAAAAGGTTAATTCATGATACAATGAAGACACATACTACTTTATGTAGGAGGAGTTGATTAGATGTCAAATAAATTTAAAATGAAGAAACACAAAATTAAAGAAGAAGATACAGAGAAAAGCAAAGAAATAAAAGAAGCAAAACATGGTGCTGAATTTTTAAAGAACAAAAGAGAAAAAGGTACTGCAGTAAGTAATTTTGCTGGGAAATCTTCAAAAGATTTTTCTAGAAAAAAAACATAAAAACAGGAATTTTTATTCCTGTTTTTTTATTTGATTATATTTTTTTAAGTACAGACTGTAACGTATCTACTAAAAGTATTTGATTTCTTTATTTTACATGTATCAACAATTGTTAATCCTATATCTTGTATTATATTACTCATATTATCCATTGTGATAATCACTAACTTATCGCTTATTTCTTTTGATTTTCTTATTAGTGCAATTTGTTCTTCTCTAGTTATTAAGGAAGATTGTCCATATGGTAAATCAAGGATTGCAACATCATAGTGTTCTATAGTCTTAAGCATATCTATTTTATTAACATCAGGCTTAAAACCAAAGTGATTTAGGTTAATATTACAATGCTGTTTTACTAATGGGTTAATTTCATATCCTAATATATCTATACCTTGTGTTCTTCCTTCTATTAGAAGTGTTCCTATTCCACAACAAGGATCAATAACTTTTAAATCAAAATTATTGTTTATAGCTATGTTTATAACTGCCATAGCTATTTTTACATCTAGAGCATGTGAATAGTTATAAGGTTTCTTTCGTCTTTTAATCCACTCGTTAGGATTAGCTTCTAATTTACCAAATATCCATACACCATCTATCTTAGTTAGAATAAATTCAACATTAGGATCTTTAATAGCAAAATCTCCATTTATTGTAGTTCCTAAAGCTCTCATTGATTCTAATCTAGTTTGATAAGGAACTTCATCAAATTTAGAAAAATGAATTTTATAATTATTAAAAGATAAATTATCTTCAATCATCTTTTTTTCAATAGTATCAATTTTTTCATTTGAATAAAGGATAGTAACTCTTCCTTTTATAAAAGGACTACGTGAAATATCAATTAATTGGTTTGTTAGATGATAATTACTATTTGATGTTTCTCCAAAGATATATCTCATTTCCATCGAACATAGTTCTTTGAATTCTCTACGATAAGATATTAGATAAAGATATTTTGGTTCTAGCTTAGTTATATAGTCATTCATATGTTATACCATCCTCATATACTTAAATATTTAAAGTTACTATTTCACTAATTCATAGTAGCATAAAGTAAAGCCATTAACAATTAATCAAATAGCTATAAGATAAATAATTTAAATAAGTGTTTGACAATACTTAAAACTATGATAATATTACGAAGCACTAGGATTTAAAGTATGCTTCGATTGCCATCAAAGCATATGGGCTATCTAACCTATCAAAGGGTCCTAGAGTAGATTTAGTATCTAGTAGCGTTTTCCAGCGCTACATACGGATTCTAATTTATGGAGATATCTTTTTGATATCTCTTTTCTTATATTAAGAATACAAAGTTATTTATGTGAGTAGAGGAAACAAAAATAATATAAAAATAGGTACTTATATAGATTTAACCTATTATTTATAATTAAATAATAGTATAATTATAAAATGTAAGGAAAAAGTAGTCCTTTCGAGGACTATTTTTATTAGGAGGAGAATATGAAAAACATATATATTGTATTAGGTATATTTATTACTATTTTGATGATCGGTTTTAGATTTAATGTTCTTGGGTTTTATCACGAATATATTAAGGGTGACACAATAGATATTGGTGGATACGGAAAAGAAGAGATATTTGATGTTTTGATTGATGGTAAAGACAAGTACATTGTAAGTGTAACAGAAGAATATATTGATCAAAATATCGAATATGAACATATCTTATTAACAAAACTTGATAATAGAAATAAAGTTGTATGGAGTAAACAAATTGATTTGATTGATGACGATGGTTACCAATTAAGAGTACATATAGATAACCTAGTTATTAGTAATGATATTTTATTTTTCTCAACTCAATTTAGTTATGTTGTTAATGATGAAATAACAGACTATAAATATTTAGTATCATATAATATTGAAACAAAAACTATAAATAGTAAGGAATTAAATGTTGCTTCATTGGATAGATCTAAAACCTTTATACAAGATAATCATATTTATACGTATATATTTAATTCAAGGATAGAAAATTCAGTGGCATATTTAGAATATAATTTAGATTTTGAATTAATTAATGAAACTACTTATGAACTAGATAGTTTCAGTAGTTTTCTTGATGCTATAAAGCATGAAGATGATTTGTTTATCTTAGTTGATGTGTATTTGAGTGATTATAGAATACTAAAGATATATAAACTTAATTTGGTTAGTGGAGAATTTATACTTATTGATTATTCTGAAAATAGCGATATTTATGGATTTAAAATGATTATAAGAGAGAATATATTATATTATTCATTCCCAGAGGATTTATGGCATCAAGAAACATATATAATCCATAAGTATAATTTAAATACATCATTGATGGAAGCAAGTCTTTCATTAGATATACCATCAAAAAGAAACCAGTTACTCGGATTCAATGTAAGTGATACAGGTGATATATACGTTTATGGTTGGGAAGATTCTCCATCTCACGTAGATTCAGTTTATTATAAATATGATTCTGAAGGAGAATATTTGGATACAATTAAATATTCAATAGGCGGAATTGATTCAATTAAGAATATATATTTCTCAGAATCAGAAGTGATTCTTGTAATCTCATCTAAAAGAATTGTTGATGCAGATTATTTTCCATTTAGTGAATATAATCCAACATATGACAATTTTTTAAGATTTAATAAAAAATAATCATCTTAATTATTCTCTGTGTAATTCTTGAGATTATAAGATGGTAATATAAATATAATAGAATAAGAATTTGAAGAATGGTGATAACTATGGAAATAGATAATAGATTGATTAAAGAGTACTTAAAGAATGTTTATTTTGTTACTGGGACAGCTTATGCTGGAAAGTCGTCAGTTTGTAAGACTTTGTCTGAAAAATGTTCACTACATCATTGTGAAGAAAATTATAACTTAGGAAACTTCATTGAGTTATCTGATATAGATAAACATCTTAACTTAAATTATTTTAATACAATGGGAAGTTGGGACAACTTTGTAAATCGTAGTAAAGAGGAATATGAATCATGGATTAATGGAGTTAAAGAAGAAATTTATGAATTTGAAATTCTTGAGTTAATATCATTATCTAAGAATAAAAAGGTTATTGTTGACACGAATATACCATTAAGAGTTTTAAGAGAAATAAGTGACTATTCTAGGGTTTTAGTTATGGTTTCAACTCAAGAAATTGCGATGAAGTATTTCTTTGATAGAGAAGACGCTGAAAAACAATTTTTATTTAAAGTAATTAATGAATCAAAAACACCAAAACAAACTCTTAAAAACTTTCAAGAATGTATTGCTTATATCAATCGCCCTGAAAGAATTGAAGAATATAAAAGAAGTAAATTTTACGTAATTGAAAGAAAGAATTATGATGAGGATATAGAAGATAAAATTAAACAAGCTGAAACATTTTTTGGATTTGATAAAAATGAAATAGAACCTAAGAAATAAAAAAAATATATAAGGAGGATGATAACATGAAAACTAACATTATATTAATTACAAAGAGGTATACTATAATCTAAAGTAAGGAGAAAAGTCTTGATAAAAATTAAGAACAATAATTATAAAATAATAGATGCTCATCTACATCTTCCATGGGAAGATAAGTATGAGACTATTGATGAAAAATATAAAGCATTAAAGCATGAGATGAAGATAAATAACATTGATCATGGATTATTGATTGCAGATAGTTTATTAGATACAACTATAGGCAATAATAAAGATTGTTTAAGAATAGTAGAAAAAGATTCTAATCTATCTTTAATATATGGATATTCACCACTAGAGAGAGAAGTAGAGCAACTAGATGAAGTTAGGGGTTTACTTAATTTTAATAAAGTAAAAGGTATTAAACTCTATCCAGGTCATGATGATTTCTCAATGAATGATATAAGACTAGATAAAATTTTTAAATTGTGTATTGAATTTGATATACCAATTGCGCTTCATACTGAGTGGAATGATGATTATTTCCCACAATACTCACATCCGTTTTTTATTAAACAAATCGCAGAAAAATATCCAACCCTTAAAGTTGTATGTTGTCATATGTGGATGCCAAGAGTAATTGAATCATTAAAACTAACTAAAGATTTAAATAATATTTATTATGATATATCTTCATTTAGCGTAAGTAAGAAATACTTAGAGAAATACCCAAATGCAGGGTTTCCAACTAAAGAAGAAGCTATTTCATTGTTAGAACAAATTATGAATATAGTACCAAATAAAGTTATGTTTGGGTCTGACTATGGTACATTACTTATAAATGATCACATTGATACTGTCTTAAAATCTAATTTAAATGATGAACAACTTCAAAAGTTATTATATTTAAACGCATCAAGAATCTATAATATCTAGGAATACATTAAAGCACTATCTAATCAACTACAATTAAACCTTTATTATCTTTGATATGTTGATTGATATGGAGACTAAAGAATGTTCATATTAATATAACTCTTCATTTAATAATTTTGGTAAAGAAGGAACATTAGTGTGGAATAGCAATGTTCTTGAAATTAGACTGGATAATGAGTACTTTGCTGAGTTAAGACTAGGAACGGGAGAGTTATATAAATTATATAATTCAAGTCATGCAATTGAGTTTGATAAAAATTTAAGAGGATTATCTTCAATCTCTTTTGATACTGTGAGTAAATAGAACTATAGGTATTATCATATTGATAATGCCTTTTTTCTTTGAATATGGTAAAATACAATTACTCGGGGATTCCAATTACTTGTCCTTATGGACTTTTTTTATGTCATATATATTTACACTAAATAAGTGTTTAATAACCTCTTATGTGTTTAATAATGCGTGATATGAGTAATGGAATGACTAGAGAATAATTCTTCTATATAATAATGGTGGAGGTGATGAAGCTGAAAGTAAAAATAATATCTTCAAAAGATAATTACATCAAGTATAAAAAACAATTAGAGTCAGCTGGTTTCATCATTTCAGATGATGCGGATATTGTATTTAAAGAAGTGGATATGGTTCAAGATACATTTATTGGATTACTAGAAGATCAATATGAAGTAATACATTATAGTAAGATTTTATATTTTGAAGCTTTTGGACATGATATATTCCTAAGAACAATTGATAAGGAATATAAAATAAAGGAAAAACTTTATGAGATTGAAACTATTCTATATGAAAAGAACTTTATCCGAATCAATAAATCACAAATCATTAACAAATACGGGATAAAAACTATCATCCCATCCTTTAACTCTAGAATTAATCTTGTTATGAAGAATGATGATATCCTATATGTCACTAGGGTATATTCTTCAAGATTTAAAGAGTTTATTGGATTTAAATAGGAGGAATTAAAATGTCATATATATTTATAATTTTAGTGTTAATAATTTTGGCTATAGTAACTTTATTATTTATTTTTTATCCGAAGTATTACAAATTAAAAGTTAATCAAAGGTTTACTGATGGTAAACCAATTAGAACAATTGAACCAGTTATTTTGTATGCAGCAATACTACTAGGGATAATTATTTTTATAGGGGTATCAACTTTATCAACAATAAAAAATCTTAATTACAAAGTGATAAATTTATCATACCAAGTTGATAGAATGGAATTTGATAATAATCGTTTACTTGAAGAAATTTGGGAGCTAAGTGATGATGTTGAAATAGCACTCTACAAAGATGCATATATCCAGTATGTTGAATATGAAGTAATTGAAGAAGTAGAAGATAAAACTGATATATATAGTGTGAAATTAACATTTGCTTTAACTGAGAAAAGTATTGATCAAACAATAACTTTGTATGTTGAATCAGATGATAGTACTCAAATATTTGATTTATCTAATACTACAGTTCGTCAGTCTGCCATTATAGAGTTTGAACTTAAAACTGATTATATTATATATATAGAAGTAGATGATGGAATTGATACTACAGTTACAGATATAGAATCATTTAATCTATATCAGTATCTTGTTTCTAGATTTAAAGTATATGTAGAATTGGATACAACTGGTGAAAATGTGGCGACAGAATATTACATAGAAAATAATTGGGGAAATGTTTCTGAAGGAATCCCTGAAGATGGACTTCAAATTAATGAAGTATCAATTGAAATAAAATATGATGGAACAACAATTATTGAGGAAGTATATAGCACACCAAATGTAAGAACTAGTAATCATGAAATGTATTCAAGATTAATTCAATCTGATGTAGAGACACCTTTTAGTGGATCATGGCAAGTAATTATTATAGTTATTGATAAATATGGTATTGAATATACTAATATACCATTTCAAAGATGAGTTAATTCTCATCTTTTTTCTATTTAGTAGTTATGTTAAAATAGATAATAGGATGGTGATGTTAATGAATATCATACTTTGTTCAAGTAAGTTTATAAATGGGGATATAGATTATAATAAATCAATGATAATAAAACAACTTAGTGAACCAGCAAATAGTAAAATTGATTTCATTTTTTTTGGTGAAACATATTTGAATGGATTTGATAGTTTATCTTGGAATTATTCTGAAGATAAGAAATCAAATAAAGTTACTATGAACACTGTTAAGTATCTTGGTGAAATGGCTAAAAAGTATAATAGAGGGTTAGGTTTTGGATATTTTGAGTTTGTTGATCAATCGGTGTATTCAAGCTATATTATTTATGATTCTAATGGATATATATTGTGTAACTATAGAAGAATCACAAAAGGTTGGAGATTTGATCATATTGATACTAATCATTATAAAGAAGGTAATGTAATAGGAGAATTTAAATACAAAGGAAAACACTTTGGGATTTCTCTATGTGGAGATATATGGGATGATTCATTATATAATGAGCTACTAAATAAGAATTTTGATATTGTGGTTTGGCCAGTCTATATAGACTATAAACCTGATATATGGGAAGAAAAAGAGAAATATGAGTATATTAAGAGATCAAGAAGTGTAGCTTCAAAAGTATTATTTATTAATAGTATTTCAGATGAATATGCTTATGGAGGAACATATTTTTTAAGTGATGGAGAGTTAATTGAAGAAACAAAAATGTCAAAAGAAGGAATGCGTCTTTTGGCATACTTAGATTTTAAATAGTAATATTACTATTTTAGTAGAAAATGCGAAGGAGAACTTATATTATGGGAGCAAAATTTTATTATAAAGATGCTGATGCACCAACACCAAATTTACCAACTAGCATTGGTATAACAGCAATAATTAAATATAAAGATCAATACTTATTCGAAAGCCGAGTAGATTGTGATCAATGGTCACTAGTAGGTGGAGGAATGGAAGATGATGAATCTTTAGAGGATTGTGCTATGAGAGAAATACTTGAAGAAACAGGAATTAAAGTAAAAATTGAAGACCTTAATTTAATTAAACTATATTCTTGCCCAAGTCGAATCGCAGAGTATCCAGATGGTAATGTTATTAGAATTGTGTCAGTTGTATTTGAAATTGATTTAAAGACAAAGCCAGATACAATTTGTAGTGAAGAATCTTTAGAACTAAAATGGCTTAAAAAAGATGAAATAATTGATTTGGATATTGTTGAAACTCATAAGCATGTAGTTGAAGAATTAATATTAGGAATTTAATAACTATATTAAATCTAGCTTAAGGAGAATATATTAGAATTTACATTTTTATATCTCCAACACTATTAAAATAAAGGGTGTGGTATGAATGCAATTATATTCTATTGGAACAGACATTAAAGTTTTAATTGATTTGAAAATAAAGGAAGTAAGGGAAATTTATAGTAATGTAGTTTTTGAGGAGTATATTGTAATTCCTAAACTAAATAATATTATAATGCTGCGATTTAAGAATAAGGATATTTTAGAGATTGATAATCAAGAACTTACAAAAAGAGAAGTTAATATCAGAAGTATTGTTTCTCCTGATTTTTTAGCAAATTTTATGGGAATAGATTATAAAAACTTTGGGCTTAATTTAAAAAGACTTCATAATACTTTAATGAATTGTAATAATAGCTTATTAAGAAAGAATTTGAATATTATTCCAAAGTATCACGATTTAGTAGAAAAGGACCTAGAATATATTAGAAATGAACTAAATAGCTCAGAACCAGAAATATGGGAGCTTCAAATTCATAATGACAAGATTACCGTATTATACTTTGATGAATTTAATGTAGAGTTATATAAGGAAAATAAAATAGAATATATTCCAATTAAATTTGATGATAGTTATATTGGAATAATAAAAGCTGAAATAGATGCTATTAATAGAAAAATTTCATTAATGGATGTGCTAATAGAGTTTCAAGAATAGTAAGTGTAAAAAGGTATCATATTTAGATAATACCTTTTCTTATGGGCTATGATAAAATAGATGATAAGGTTGGTGGTAAAATGGCAGGAGTTATAGCACATTTATATATAGGACAATTAATATATAAAAGTATTAGCGATAAGGTAGAAGATGAGATTGGTTATTACTTAGGAACAATAGCACCTGACGCTGTTATGTCTAAAGATAATTACCACAGAGATGATAAAAAAATATCCCACTTAAGAGTTGGAATTAGTAGTGATGACTGGTATTTAGATGAATATAATGAATTATTCAACTCTCGTATAAAGGAGTTGTATACTAAATATAATAATGGTTATAATAACTCATTTTTATTTGGGTATTTAGTTCATTTACTAACTGATCAAGCATTTCATTATAGTTTTAGAAAAGACATAACTGAAAAACTAAAAAGTAATGGTTTACCTCATACAGGTAAAGATTTATTAAAGGTTATGACAAATGAACTTGATGCATTAGATTATAAGTTAGTTAATGATAATAAAGGAATACTAGATATTATTAAAGAAATGGATAAAGTATGTTCAAATTATTCTTTAGATACTATGATTGATAATATTACATTATGTAATAACTTTGAGTGGATCAAGGATAAATATATTAGTAATATTGAAAAGAGTAGATTTGAACAATTTGAAGAGAAAGATTTAAGTAATCTTTTTGAGAGTATTGAAAAAGAAGTTTTGATAAAATTTAATTCATTATTAAATGAGGTGTAATTATGATAGATAGATACAATGTTCTAGTGTTGATTTTTGTTAGGAATCCTTTTAAATTATTAGTTTTAAAACGGGCAGATTTTCCAGTTGGAGTTTTTCAGCCTGTAAGCGGTGGAGTTGAACTAGGTGAAGAACATATAGAAACTGTTGTGAGAGAAGTGTATGAAGAAACATTAATTAGTGATTATTTAAATATATATGATTTGGATTATTCATTTACTTTTGAAGTGAATGGAGAAATGGGTAAAAGAAAAATGAAAGATACTTGTTTTGCTATGGAAGTAAAAGATGAATTAAGAATAACTATTTCAGAAGAACATAGTGAATATGAATGGTGTAATATAGATAAAGCCATGGAACTTCTGACATTTGAAGAGAATAAAATAGTGCTTACAAAATTATTAAACATAATAAAGAGTTAGTTATTATATATATAAAGATAAAATAAATTAGTTAAGTAAAATATTTGAAGAGGTGAATACAATGATAAGGGAATTTAAATTAAGTAATATAGAACAATGTATTAAATTAATAAAGAATGTAAATAAAGGTATTTATAAGGATAGATTTTACCCTATAGATGAAGAGGGTATACAAAAACGTTTGATTAAAAGACATGAACAAAGCGATGTAAAGGTATTATTATACTTTGATAATAATGAAGTTACTGGAGTACTTGAACTACTAATAGATAATGATGAGAAATATCTTCAAATTCTAGTAATATTTGTTGATGGAGATGTAACTAACAAACTAGATAAGTATTTTGGATATATTAAGAATGAATACTCTGCGTATAAATTGCATTATGTATTAAGTGATTATAATACAAATTACATTAGCTATATGGAAAAATTACATGCAAAGTCAGATGGATATGAGACAATGATTAATATTAAATATGATAATTTTATTGGAGAGGATTCAAGTAATGTAATAGAGATGAGTAAAGAACATCACAATGAATTTATACAAATGCACAATAAAATGTATCCTGGTGCTTTTTGGACTGGTGAATTATTGTTGAAAGAAGATTCTCGTTTTGAAAAATATGTAATTTTAGAAAATGAGAAACTTGTTGGTTATTCAATAACTTCAAATTTAGGAAGAACTGAAGAAGAGATATATTTTGTCCACTCATATACTTTAAAACAAAAAGAAGAATTAATTAACAAATCACTTATTAATGCCTTTAAAAGAGCTGACTCAGTACAATTACTACTTGATATATATGAAGCGAAAGATATTGATAATTATAAAAAAATAGGGTTTAAAGAGAAGGAAATAATTATTACTTACTTATTAGATAGTATTTAGATACATCATGTAATATTAGTTCGATATTCAAACTTATTGATTTTTATTTGATATGAATGTATACTGAAATTAGAAGGATAACATTATAGGAGAGAGAGCTTTTTAAGGAATAAATAATACTTGGAATTACACAAAGACTAAACCTTTTTAGTCTTTTTTATTTTACCTAAATATATTGATATAAATAATATGGGAAAGAGGTATCATTGTGGAAAAAGAAAAAGTAATTGAGGAACTTATGGAGTTAGATCGTTTATGGGTGAAAAAACTAAAAAAGGAAGGCCCATCAGCATATAGTAGTCCATACGAAAAAGATGCAATAATAGTAACCAGCAAAAATTACCCAAACATAATTGGTATAGAAAACATTAAAAAGAATTATGATATGATTATTCATGATAGTATATTTAATAGTGTGTATGAAGGTTTCTCTGAACCCTTTAGCGCTGATGTTTCTGATGATTTTACTTTAGGATATACAACGGGTAATTATACTTATAAAAATGAAATTGATGGGAAAATCGTTCGTGATACGGGGAAATACGTTTTAATTTGGAAAAAGTTTGATGGAAAATGGAAAGTTTCATTAAAAATTTCTAAATAAGAATATCTTGTAATACATTAATATATAAATTTTATTTAGATCTTTAACTAGTCTTTTTTATTTCACCTAAATACATTGATTAATAAACAATATGGAAAAGAGGTATCATTATGGAAAAAGAAAAAGTAATTGAAGAACTTATAGAATTAGATCGTTTTTTCGAGAAAAAATTTAGAGAAGAAGGACCATCAGCATGGACTAGTCCATACGGAAAAGATGCGACAGTAGTAACTTACAAAAACCATCCGAACATAACTGGTATAGAAGATATTAAGAAGTTTTCAAATGAATATATTCATGCAGTAACATTTAATGATACGTATGATATGATAGTTGAAACACTTAGCGCTGATGTTTCTGAAGATTTCACTTTAGGATATACAACTGGTAATTTAATTTGGAAGAATAAAATTAACGGAAAAATCATTAATTCTTTGGGTAAGTACGTATTGGTTTGGAAAAAATATGATGGAAAATGGAAAGTAAGATTAAATTTTACTAAATGAGTCATGAACATACATATTTCATTAAGGACTTTAATTAGTCCTTTTTATTTGCTATAATTTTTATAGTGAATAAAAAGGGGGAATTAATTATGCCTAAATTACCTAAACTAGGTAGAGAGTTAGAGTTTCAAACTGGTAAGAACATAATTTACGGAACGTATGAAGGATATCATGTAACGATGTATCATAAGTTAGGATTATTAAATACATTTTTAAATCCTGCTGGAAACTTCAAAAAAATGTTTATCGCAGTTGAGTTGTTAACTGAGGAACAAACAAGTAAGTTAATTGAATTTTTAAATCAAAATAGAAAAGAACTATTTATTAGAGAAGGTAATGTTCAAGATTCAGTTCTATTCATGATGATCAATGAAGATTTAAGATCGTATTCAGTTAAAAGATATAATCAAACAATGGAATTACTAGTTAAGTATTTCAAAACTGAAGGTATTAAACCTGAATATAGATGTGCATTTTGTGGAGAAGAAGGAGTAAATCATATTTCAATTATGAATGATGTTGCTTTTCCAAGTCATAAGGAATGTGAAGAAAAAGCTTAAACAAATATTAAAGCCACTCAATAATTGAGTGGCTTTCTTTCTAAAAGTAATATATGGTTTTGTTGACTTTTCTAAAAGTAATTTGCATCATTAGACTATTCGTAAAGAAGTAATTACACTTAGAAAAAGCAATAAATCATTAATAACTCTATTAACTAAAGTACTAAACTAGTAAATTCTAAACAATTGAGTTACATGCAGTTCGGCATATGTTTTAAGAACTTGCTTATTAGAAGCGGTTTTTCTTACTTTTCTTGAAGCTAAGCAGTTAAATATTTTGATTTTTTAATAGTGAAAAANNAGTGAAAAACTTTAAAACTATAAAAATCTTAATTATTAAGTATTCTTTTTCAAAAAAAATGTGATAATATGTATTTATTGAGGAGGTACAAAATGTATATATGTGGAATAGATGGTGGAGGAACAAAAACAAGAATAGTTATTTCTAAACTAAACGGAAAAATAATTGATTCAATTATTGTAGAGCGTTCAAGTGTAGATACTGTATCCTTTGAAGAGTCAGTAAGAAATATAAGTTATGGGATCAAAATGTTGATGATTAGGAATAATCTACAAAATAAAATTATTTCTATCTTTGCTGGTTTAGGAGGAATTTCTTCACTAGAAGATATTGAAAAGATAAATCTGTTATTAAAGGAAAATATTTACGTATCCTCTGATGTTGTAATTAATAGCGTAAATGATGTAGAGATTGCTTGGTATTCAGGATGTAATGGAAGACCTAGTATTACATTAATAGTAGGTACTGGAAGTGTGGCTTATGGTGTTGATGAATTAGGTAATACTTTTAGAGCTGGAGGAATAAGCTTTTTAGAAGGAGATTATGGGAGTAGTTATGATTTAGGTCTTCGTTCTTTAAAATATCTTGCGAAAACTTTTGATAAAAGAATTGAATCATCAAAGTTTACTGAATTTTTAATGAAAGAATTTAATATATTATCATTAAAAGATTTGATTACTGTTTTTGAAGAGAATGTTCCAAATAGAACACAATTAGCAGATTATGCAAAATTAGTAACAAAGTGGGCGATAAAAGGTGATGAAATTGCTCTTAGAATTGTTGATGAAGGAACTGATGAGTTACTAAACATGATAAAGGCAGTAGATAAAAATATCAAATTATGCAATAAAGAAATATCGATTATTGGATCATTAGGGAATTTTAATTCACCATATAAAAATGAGCTAATTAGGAAAATTAAAGAATATAATAGTAAATTTGTTATTCATGAAAATGATATAGAGCCTTCTTATGGAGCAGTAGAATTAGCAATGAAGCAAATTTCATAAAAAATCTTATTAAATAAAAAAAACCACCCATTTTATGGATGGTTTTTATATTTGTTTTTCTATTTTTACTTGATTTTGTTTTTTTCGCTTCAATTTTTTACTCTTTACAAAACTGATTTTTGTATGCCATAAGAAAACACCTCCATAATTCTATTATAAAGGTGTTTTTTATTAAAACTAAACTTTTTGGGTGTCAGTGTAATTCGTAAGTGGCTTTTTTTAGTTATTCTACAATCATTACTACAGGCATAATCATTGGACTACGTTCTGTTTTTTCATATATGATATCTGAAAGTAATTTAGTAATTTCTTTTTTTAGTAAACTAACATTTATTTTTTTCATACCTTTTATTTTTTTAGATACTGATTCTTTAACTAAACT
>LGVF01412144.1_pt1 | contig 16367 bp, 26 predicted proteins | sample 469901 | NCBI WGS metagenome assembly LGVF01 (sample SAMN03893561, study PRJNA290197) | marine sediment metagenome | material: sediment; isolation source: combined push core samples #3730, #5133, and #5579 collected at Hydrate Ridge | place: Pacific Ocean: Hydrate Ridge
GCAACCGTTGCCGTAGCGACACCATGCTGACCCGCGCCAGTCTCAGCGATCACTTTCTTTTTACCCATTCGCCGCGCTAAGAGAATCTGCCCTACGGTGTTGTTTACCTTGTGAGCACCAGTATGGTTGAGATCTTCGCGCTTTAAATAGATTTTCGCGCCACCGAGGTGCTGGGTTAATCGTTCAGCATAATACAGTGGACTGGGACGTCCAACATAATGGTGAAGATAGTAATCGAATTCAGCTTGAAACTCTGGGTCTGCAATCGCTTCAGCATAAGCTTCTTCAAGTTCAAGCAGCGCAGGCATAAGGGTTTCAGCAACATAACGCCCACCAAACTGGCCAAAATGGCCACGATCATCTGGATATGAATACATCACTCTTTCTCCGACATTCTTTTAGCATTAAAAATAAAAGACTGAACTAAGCATGGGTCTTTACGCCCAGGCGTGCTTTCCACACCACTGGAAACATCAACTGCGTAAGGATTGACAACCTCTATGGCAGCACCAACATTGTCAGCAGTCAATCCTCCTGCAAGGATAACAGGAAACTGCTGCGCGGCTTGTGCAGCTAAGTCCCAGCAACCAAGCTCCCCTGTGCCACCATAGGCGCCGTCAACCCAAGCATCAAGCAGCAATGCCGAAACGGGATAATCTTCGAGTCCGACAAGGCATTGCTGGCTACGAATGCGTAATGCTTTAATCACTTTCACACCATCAAACTGACATTTGGACGGTGCCTCATCACCATGCAGTTGTACAATATCTAGACAACATTGATCAATAACGGTCCGAATGCACTGTGATGTTTCGTTGACAAATAATCCGACAATAGACACAAAAGGTGGGAGTTGTGTAATAATTAGGGCGGCTTGTTCAGGCGAAATATAGCGCGGACTCTTATGATAAAAAACAAACCCGAGTGCATCAGCGCCTGATGCAATGGCGTGTAGCGCATCTGCTATGGTGGTAATCCCGCAAACCTTAACTCGGATCGCCCCACGGTTCATAGGCAATGCGTTAGCGTGTACCACAATCTTCACCAATTAATTCACGTAGCTTTGCGGCAAAATCACCCTCACGCATCAAACTTTCACCAATCAAGAAGGCACCTGCACCAGCGTGTTGTAATTGCTCAATATCTTCGCGGCAATGGAGGCCACTCTCAGAAACAACAAACCGTTGCGGCGGGATCAGTTTCATCAATCTTTCACTGGTACCTAGATCTGTCTTAAAACTCTTAAGACAACGATTATTGATCCCCAACAGGGTACATTCTGTTTGCAGAGCCAACTCTAACTCTTGCTCGTTGTGGACCTCAAGCAAAACATCCATGCCGAGCTCACACGCTAAGGCATGGAAATCACGGAGCTGTGACAGATCAAGAGAAGCTGCAATTAGAAGGATTGCATCGGCACAATGGGCCCGCGCTTCATAAATTTGATAAGGATCAACAATAAAATCTTTTCGCAATAAAGGTAGCTCAACCTGGGCGGCAATCTGAGATAAGTAGCTAAGGTGTCCATAGAAAAATTGTTCATCGGTCAAAACCGACAAGCAGGTAGCACCAGCAGACTGATAACCTTTAGCGATAACGACAGGATCAAAGTCCTTACGGATAATTCCTTTCGAGGGTGAGCCTTTTTTTACTTCAGCAATGATCGCTGTCGACATCGTACTGCGACGGCGAAGACTCTGCTCAAAACCACGAGGCGCTTCAATAGTACCAAGATCAGCTTCGAGTTCTGCAACACTTCGGCTCAGCTTGGCTAAGGCCACTTCCTCTTTTTTATGACGTACAATTTTGTCGAGAATCATTGGTTAGTCATCCGAACGAGGGCACTAAGTTTTGCTTTAGCAAGACCATTATCAATAACCTCTTCAGCTGTGCGTACACCATCTTCAAGGCACTGAACAACTCCTGCTGCAACTAAAGCGAATGCGCTATTGATAACAACGATGTCACGGCGTGGGCCACATAATCCATTTAATATTGATCGAATAATTTCAGCATTACAGGTCGCATCACCCCCCTGAAGATCTTCGATTTGGCAGCAATCAAAACCTAAACTCTCGGGTTTAAATACTTGCATAGTAACCTGACCATTTTCAATTGAGGCAATCGTGGTTTCACCTGTCATGGTGATCTCGTCCATACCGTCACACCCATGAACCACAAAACCACGCTTGCAGCCTAAACGATTCAACACTTCGGCAATGGGCTGAACTAAGTTTTTTTGATAAACCCCTAAAACTTGATGATCAGCACCTGCTGGATTAGTGAGAGGGCCTAACAAGTTAAAAATGGTACGAATACCAACCTCACGTCGTGGTCCAATCGCATATTTCATAGCGCCATGTAACGCAGGAGCAAACAAGAAGCCAAGATTAAGTTCCTGAACACACTGCTCAACAGTCGCTGGTGACACATTGAGATTAACGCCTAACTCTTCAAGAACGTCGGCACTACCACATGCTGATGAAATGCTACGATTACCATGTTTAGCGACCTTTACCCCACATGAAGCAACAACAAATGCAACGGTTGTTGAAACATTAAATGTTTTCGTGTTGCTACCACCTGTACCACAGGTATCAAGGATAGTTTCTCGATCGGTATTAATCTCTTCACGATCAAGATCAAGAGTGTGACCAACTCGTATGGGGGTTGCATGTTGGCGCATAACTCGAGCGGCACCAGTGATCTCTTCAATGGTTTCGCCCTTCATGCGCAAGGCAGTAATCAGTGATGCAATTTGAGCAGGAGTCGCTTCACCACCCATCACTTGATTCATCACATCAACCATCATATTTTCACTTAAATTATGACCGTCGACAACGAGAGAAATGGCTTTTTTAATCATGATCACTCCAAAACTTATCGGCAAGACGTAAAAAATTAGCCATCAATTCTTTCCCTGAGACAGAGAGAATTGATTCAGGATGAAACTGCACCCCCCAAATAGGCAGATCTCGATGCGCGAGGCCCATAATCATTTGATCTTGAGTCCAAGCTGTAACGTTAAGTTGCGCAGGAAATGAAGCTTTTTCAACGACAAGAGAGTGATAACGGGTGGCAATAAATGGACTTTCTAGCCCAGAAAAGAGATCACTATCTTCATGATAAATCTCACTGGTTTTTCCGTGCATCAACTCGTGTGCGCGTACGATAGTACCACCAAACGCCTCTGCAATGGATTGATGACCGAGACAAACACCAAAAAGTGGAACCTTACCTGCAAAATATCGAATGGTATCAACTGAGATACCCGCTTCGCGTGGTGAACAAGGCCCCGGAGAGATTACAATCTTTCGCGGATTAAGTTCTTCGATAGCATGAAGGTCGATAGCATCATTACGATAAACCACAACTTCCTCACCGAGTTCACGAAAATATTGAACAAGGTTGTAAGTAAAAGAGTCGTAGTTATCAATCATCAACAACATTATTCTAACCCTCCCTCAGCCATCTCAATTGCTTTCATAACGCCACGGGCCTTATTAATTGTTTCATCATATTCATCTTGAGGATCAGAATCAGCAACAATACCAGCACCAGCCTGAAGGTGAATCATATCATCGTGAACAACTAATGTTCGAATCGCGATGGCTAAATCCATATTTCCAGAATATGAGAAATAACCGACAGCACCACCGTATATTTCACGACGCACAGGTTCAAGTTCATCAATAATTTGCATCGCGCGAATTTTCGGTGCCCCAGTGAGCGTTCCCGCAGGGAACGTTGCTTTGAAAGTATCGAACGCATCACAGCCCTCAGACAAACAACCACGAACATTCGAAACGATATGCATGACATGAGAATATCGCTCAATCATCTTAAACTCTGAGACCTCAATACTGCCAGTTTTACATATCCGGCCTAAATCATTTCGACCAAGATCTACCAGCATCACATGCTCAGCTAGCTCCTTGGGGTCAGATAAAAGTTCTTGTTCAAGTCGGCGGTCATCGACGGAATCAACTCCTCTAGGACGAGTGCCGGCAATAGGTCGAACCTCAACAACACTGTCCTCTTTTCTAACAAGAACCTCGGGTGACGCACCAACAACTAACGTCGAACCGAAACGGAGAAAAAACATGTAAGGTGAAGGATTTATCGTTCTCAATGATCGATAAATATCAAAGGGGTCAACACGTAACGGTGCAGTAAATCGCTGAGACAACACCGTTTGAATCACATCCCCAGAGCGGATATATTCTTTACATTTCTCTACCGCTATTTTAAAATTTTCAGGAGTAAAATTTGGAGTTAAAACGGATGGCTCCCGAACAATGGAGTCTTTTGGAGCTTGAGACAAGGGAGTTCGGAGTTGATCAATCAATAGCTGGATTTTACTAACACCATCGGCATACGCCTGTTCGATATCAGTAGAACCATCAACAAACACATTGCAAACAACCTTTATTTTTTGCAGACGGTTATCAAAAATCAGGATGGTATCTGTGAATAAAAAACAGCTGTCGTACGCACCGATTGCTGCCTCATTTGAGTCAGGTAAAGTCTCCACATAGCGAACCATGTCATAACCAAGATAGCCGACAGCACCACCATTAAAACGTGGCAACTCTGCGAGTTCAACGGGCCGATATTGAGCCATTAGCGTTTTAAGGACATTAATCGGATCTTTGCTCACACCTGAATCTATGACGTGTCCATTTTTAAGAACTTCATATCGATCAGATTGTGTGCGAAAAACAGTCCCCGCTCCTGAACCTAGAAACGAGTATCTAGCCCACTTTTCTCCACCCTCAACACTCTCCAAAAGAAAAGATAGTTCACCGTTGTCAATTTTCTTAAAAGCCGAGACGGGTGTTTCCATATCAGCTAGAATTTCGGCATATATTGGTATTAAGTTACCAGACGGTATTAACGACTTGAATTCGGTGTATGACGGGTAGATTTGCATAGGTCCACTCAACGACTAGCTAGAAAAAAAGGCAAGGGTGAAAACCCTTGCCTTAGTAAAATCTAAATTTTATAACACCTTACTCTGCTGCCTGCTCTTGTTCAACAAGTTCGATGATTGAAACAGGTGCATTATCACCAAGGCGATTACCAACCTTGATAATACGGGTGTAACCACCAGGGCGGTCTTGGAATCGTGGAGCTAAACGATCAAACAATTTAGCAACAACTTTTTTATCAAACACAACACTCAAAGCCTGACGACGCGCATGCAAATCACCACGTTTACCGAGGGTAATAAGCTTTTCAGCAACCTTACGAACCTCTTTTGCACGAGCATCAGTAGTTGTAATACGCTCATGGTCAAGCAATGATGTAACCATATTTCTTAGCATAGCCTTGCGGTGACTGGAATTACGTCCAAGGCGTCTACCTGATTTATTGTGACGCATAACTCGTTTTCCTTTCTATGCGTAGTCGAAAAAGTCTAAGCTTCTTCACGACTTTTCTGAAGCACTTTCAAGTACTCAGGATCGGGGAAATTTTCCAACTTCATGCCTAACGTTAAACCCATCTCAGCAAGGATATCTTTTATCTCATTGAGTGATTTCCGACCAAAATTTTGAGTTTTCAGCATTTCGCCTTCGGTACGTTGTACTAAATCGCCGATCAGGCCAATTCGAGCATTCTTTAGGCAATTTGCACTACGGACAGACAATTCAAGCTCTTCAACACTGCGATAAAGATTCTCATTGATCTTCTGAACTTCATCTTCTTCAGGTTCTTCAACAGGAATCTGCTCTTCATCAAAGTTGATGAACATCTGTAAGTGCTCCTTCAAGATTTTTGCTGCATAAGCAACAGAATCTTCGGGAGAAACACTACTGTCTGTCCAAACCTCAAGAGTAAGCTTATCGTAGTCGGTGATTTGACCAACACGAGCATTTGTAACGGTATAATTAACCTTTTTAATCGGTGAAAAAATAGAATCAATTGGAATGGTTCCAACGGGTGCTTTCTCATCACGATTTTTTTCTGCCGTTACATAGCCCTTACCAATAGAAACAACCATGTCAATTTCGACATCTGCTTCCTTAGTACATGTTGCAATAAACAGATCAGGATTTAACACTTCAACATTTGCATCCGTTACGATATCAGCAGCAGTAATAACACCTGCACCTTTTTTAACGATACGAACATTGCGACTCTCTTGCCCTTCTAAACGAAGAAGTACAGACTTTAAGTTTAAAATAATGTCGGTAACATCTTCAGTAACACCTGGAACGGTAGAGAACTCGTGGAGAACACCCTTAATCCGTACTGATGATATTGCTGCCCCCTGCAATGAAGACAATAAAATTCGGCGCAAAGAGTTACCAATCGTAGTACCAAAACCACGTTCAAACGGCTCAGCAAAAAACTTGCCGTAATTGCTAGTCAGACTTTTGGTGTCGACTTGCAGACGCTTCGGCTTGATCAGGTCTCTCCAGTTTTTATACATGCATTTGCTCCAAGTTGAGGGTTACAAAGTGATTGCGATTACTTCGAATAAAGTTCAACAATCAACTGTTCCTCGAACACAGGAGAAGTCAGTTCCTCACGTGCCGGCAACGTCTTGACAGTACCTTTAAACGCATCACGCTCAAGTTCCAACCAAGCAGGAATCCCACGTCGCATAACACTATCAAGTGCTTCAGCGATCTTAACAACCTTACGACTCTTCTCACGAACTTCAATCACATCACCAGTACTTACAAGGTAAGATGGGATGTCGACCTTGCGTCCATTGACCAAAAAATGACCATGGCGAACAAAAAGCCGCGCTTCAGTGCGTGTTGAGGCAAGACCTAAACGGTAAACCATGTTATCCAAGCGACGCTCTAAAAGGATCAACATGTTATGCCCGGTAATTCCCTTCATGCCCTTAGATTTATCAAACACTCTACGAAACTGCTTCTCACTTAGACCGTAGCAAAAACGAACCTTTTGCTTTTCAATCAATTGGCGAGAGTAGTCTGAAGGCTTCCCCTTACGACCGGCACCGTGCTGACCAGGAGGTGTTGGGCGGCGCTCTAATAAGCGGTCATACTTTGGGTTACCGAAAATATTAACACCAAGACGTCTTACAATTTTACCTTTAGGCGTGAAATTTTTTGCCATTTCTTTTTATCCTCTACTGTCTATCGTCAACCTGTCAGCAACTACCCTTAAACGCGACGGCGCTTGGGTGGGCGACAGCCATTGTGGGGAATAGGGGTAACATCCTTGATCATTGTGACATTGAGCCCTGCTGCTTGCAACGCACGAAGAGCTGACTCACGACCAGAACCAGGTCCCTTAACACACACCTCAATATTACGAAGTCCGTGCTCTTGTGCCGCCTTTGCAGCGTTTTCTGCTGCGACTTGTGCGGCAAAAGGAGTACTCTTACGAGACCCTTTAAAACCTGAGCCACCAGAAGTTGCCCATGAGATAACATTACCACTAACATCAGCAATGGAAACGATCGTATTGTTAAATGTTGCTTGAATATGAGCAACACCGTTAACAATATTCTTTTTAGTCTTATTTTTTCTTACGACTTTCTTACCTGGCTTAGCCATCGTTCCTCCAATTATTTCTTCTTACCAGCAACCGTCTTACGTGGCCCTTTACGGGTACGTGCGTTGGTTTTGGTCTTCTGTCCACGAACTGGCAATCCACGACGATGACGCAGACCACGGTAGGTGCCAAGATCCATCATACGCTTAATATTCATGGAAATTTCGCGACGCAAATCGCCTTCCACTTTATAATCAGCATCAAGAACCTTACGAATCTGAGCAACCTCTGATTCGGTTAAGTCGTCTGAGCGGGTACTAAAATCTACACCAGCTTGAGACAGGATACGTTGAGCTGTCGAGCGACCAACACCATAAATATAGGTGAGCGCAACTTCAATACGTTTATTTTTCGGTAAGTCAATACCAGCAATACGAGCCAACTTAATACCCTCCCAGTTCTAACCCTGTCTCTGCTTATGTTTAGGATTCTCGCAAATGACACGCAAAACACCCTTACGCTTAAGAATTTTGCATTTATCACAAATTGTTTTAACCGATGCACGAACTTTCATAACCAACCTCTGTAAAATACTTAGTTACACCTCGAACTACAATTTTGTCAAAATCACGGCACCATTATCTGTAACAGCAACCGAATGCTCAAAATGTGCTGAAGAGCAACCATCTTGAGTCACTGCAGTCCATCCATCTTCCAGAACTTTAACATGATGCGTTCCTGCATTAACCATAGGCTCAATGGCAAGAACCATCCCTGCCTTGAGTATCGGACCAAACCCCTGCTTACCATAATTAGGTATCTGTGGGTCTTCATGCAGTGCGCGACCAATTCCATGTCCAACAAATTCTCTAACAACCGAATATCCGGCCTCTTCAACGACAGCTTGCACTGCAGCCGAAACATCTGACAAATGAACACCCGCAGCAACCGCTTCAATACCAGACATCAAAGAAGCTTTTGTTACATCCATCAAACGTTGACGTTGACTACTCACAACCCCTACGGGCAACGTCACCGCTGAGTCGCCATAAAAGCCATCGTAGAGAACACCAAAATCTATACTTAATATATCACCCTCAACCAAGGGTTTTTCCGTAGCAAACCCATGAACAACCACTTCATTCGGTGAAGCGCATATCGCACAGGGAAATCCACCATACCCCTTAAATGCTGGCACTGCATTTCGTTTCCGACACGCTTCTTCTGCCATACGATCCAAATCTTTAGTCGTTACGCCTGGCACAACATGCTCAGCTAACTCACTCAAGACTTCAGCGACCATTTGACATGGCACTCGCATCCGTTCAATCTCGCGCGGTGTCTTAACTATGATCACACAGAACCCCCAAGGAGAGTACGAACCGCCTTGCCAACCTCGTCAATTGGCAACATACCGTCAACACATGAAAGAGTTCCTGCTTTACGATAATATTCAACCAAGGGTAATGTTTGCTCATCATATACTGACATGCGGTTGCGAATAGTATCTTCGCAGTCGTCTTCACGCTGTATCAGTTCGCCACCACACGAATCACAAATACCCGACTTTAATGGTGGTTCATATTGAAGATGAAAACCCGATCCACATGCAGAGCATGTTCTGCGCCCCGCCAACCTAACTACAAGTGCTTCAATATCAACTTCAAGTGAAATCACCGAATCAATATCTTTACCCAATACAGCAAGGGTCTTAGTAAGGGCATCAGCTTGTGGCAAAGTGCGAGGAAAACCATCCAAAATAAACCCATTCTCGCAATCTGATTTAACAAGACGCTCTTCTACTATTCCAACGACAACCTCATCAGGAACTAACGCACCAGAGTCCATGAAAGACTTAGCCTTAACTCCCATGGGAGACCCGTCCTTGACAGCAGCGCGCAATATGTCACCTGTTGAAATCTGCGGCACGCTAAAACACTCAACAAGCATCTTAGCCTGTGTACCCTTACCAGCACCAGGTGGTCCAAGCAAAATTAGCTTCATACCTTAATCCTCCACTAGCCTCGGCGACCTTTGATCGTAGCGCCACGCATAAAGCCTTCATAAGATCGTGAAATCAAGTGCGACTCGATCTGAGATGCCGTATCAAGCCCAACACCAACAACAATGAGCAAAGAGGTGCCACCAAAGTAAAACGGCACATTAAATTGCCCAATAAGCAGGGTTGGAAGTACACACACGACCGACACATACACAGCACCGGCAAAAGTAAGACGACTCAAGACAATATCAAGATAATCAGACGTTGGCTTACCTGGCCTTACACCGGGAATATATCCACCTTGATTTTTAACATTTTCAGCAACATCAACAGGGTTAAACGTTACAGCTGTGTAGAAGTAACAGAAGAACACTATAAATGCAACAAAAAATACATTATACAACCAATGACTCGGCGTCATCATCCCTGCTAGCTGCTGAACCCAATCAACATCAACAAAGTTTGCCACAGTAGCTGGAAACATTATAATTGAGCTTGCGAAGATTGGCGGGATAACACCACTCATGTTAATCTTTAACGGAAGATGACTTGACTGCCCACCATGATTGCGCATCCCAACAACCCGCTTAGCATAATGTATTGGCACACGCCGCTGCGCACGTTCCATAAATATGATTGCCATCACTACCACGACCATTGCTAAAAGCAAAAAAAGCATCGTCACCGGCGGCAAAGCACCCGTACGCAACAACCTAATTGAATTAACAATTGCAGATGGCATATTGGCGACAATGCCAGCAAAGATAATCAAGGAGATCCCATTACCAATCCCGCGCTCAGTAACCTGCTCGCCGATCCACATAATAAATGCCGTACCAGCAGTCAGAGTGATCACAGTTAAGATAATGAACGCAATACCTTGATCAGGAACAACAGGATCACCAGCCGGTCCACGCATCGACTGCAGGCCAACCGCTATCCCAGCACCCTGAACAACAGACAAGGCTATCGTACCGTAGCGAGTCCAGCGAGTAATGACCTTTCGGCCCTGCTCGCCTTCCTTCGACAATCTCTCTACTGGTTCAAATACAACCGTCAATAACTGCAAGATAATTGATGCACTAATGTAAGGCATAATCCCAAGCGCAAAGACAGTCATACGTTCTAAAGCCCCACCAGTAAACGCACTGACCAGACCCAGCAATGTACCTTGCGTGCCTTCAAAAAAGCTTGCCAAAACTTGACCATTCACGCCCGGTGTAGGCACATGACAACCAATGCGGTATACAGCAAGCATCATCAATGTAAACAGAATACGGTGGCGCAGTTCGGCTATGCCGAAAATATTTTGAAGACTTTTAAACAATTTTAAAGAACCTCAACAGTGCCGCCAACAGCTTCAATTTTTGCTGCTGCCGACTTGCTAAATTTATGTGCTTTAACTGTGACAGCCTTTGTCAACTCCCCATCAGCCAGAATTTTGACACCATCACACACGGCCTTAATAAAGCCGGCATTGATTAGCATCTCTGGATCAATAGAAGAACCAGCTTCGAATGACTCTAAATCACGGAGATTAACTAACGCATAAACTTTTTTGTTTAGCGAAGTAAATCCGCGTTTAGGCAAACGACGCTGAAGAGGCATTTGACCACCCTCAAACCCTGGCTTAACACCACCACCAGAACGAGAGTTTTGGCCTTTATGTCCACGCCCTGAAGTTTTACCCGTTCCAGAGCCAGCACCACGACCAATTCGCTTTCTATTTTTAACCGATCCCGCAGCGGGGCTTAAATTACTCAGATCCATCATCATTTATCCTATTTAGGCTTCAGTAACGACAACCATGTGACTAACCTTATTGATCATCCCACGAATCTCTGGCGTGTCCTGTAGAGAAACAGTCTTATGTAGCCTTGTAAGACCCAACCCCTTCAATACACGAGCAAAGTACTCTGGCCGGCCAATACCACTCTTCTTTAATGTAACTTTGATTTCGTTCGCCATTATTATCTCCAGAGTTCTAGTCTTAAGCTTTAAGTCCGCGACGAGATCTGATCTCATCAGCGCTTCTTAGTTGCCCAAGTGCATTCATCGTAGCTTTTACGACATTATGGGGATTGTTTGAACCAAGACATTTTGACAAGATGTCACCAACACCAGCAGCTTCAAGTACCGCACGAGTTGGACCACCAGCAATAACACCAGTACCTTTAGAAGCTGGCTTCAACAATACACAACCAGCACCGAACTTACCCAGAACATCATATGGAATTGAGCGATCTTCCAAGGGCACAATAATCATGCTTTTCTTAGCCTTCTCAACCCCTTTACGGATTGCCTCAGGCACCTCTTTAGCTTTACCGTGACCAAAACCTACACGACCACTACCATCACCCACTACTACGAGTGCTGAAAAACTAAAACGACGGCCACCCTTAACAACCTTGGAACAACGGTTAATATGGATGACACGATCAATCATTTCTGCTTCATTTGGCTCATTGCGATGCAAAGGACCCTCCAATCTCATTAAAACTCAAGTCCGGCTTCACGCGCTGCATCAGCCAAGGCCTTAACACGGCCATGGTATACAAAACCATTACGATCAAAAACAACCTCTTTAATATCTTTCTCGAGGGCCATTTTCGCAACAGCTGCACCAACCGCCTTAGCGGCTGAAATATTACCGGTATAATTAACACCTTCAGAAACACATTTACATTGTGTCGACGCAGAAACAAGAGAAGAGCCAGTTGCGTCTTCAATGATTTGCGCATAAATGTGCTTAGCACTACGGAAGACAGAAAGACGAGGCCTACTTGCCGTTCCAACCACCTTACGACGTACCCTTGCTTGCCGTCTCTTTCTTGCTTCCGCTCTTGATTTTACGCCAGCCACTTTATTTCTCCCGTATATAAATTAATTACTTACCAGTCTTACCAGCTTTACGCAAAATACGTTCATCAGCATACTTAATACCCTTGCCCTTATAAGGCTCGGGTTCACGAAATGAACGAATTTTTGCAGCAGTAGCACCAACAAGTTCTTTGTCGATACCGCTAACTGTTAAACGGGTTTGCTTCTCTACTGCAACAGTAATACCTTCAGGCAGTGGATATTCAACAGGATGAGAAAAACCCAACGCTAAATTAAGCATTGAACCCTTAACATCTGCACGATAACCAACACCATTAATTTCAAGTACCTTTGAAAAGCCTTTTGTTACGCCATCGACCATGTTCGAGATCAAAGTACGATACAATCCCTGCATTGCAGTATCACGACGTACGCTTTCGATGGGTGCAACAAAAAGAGTATCAGCATCCATTGAAACCAAAACAGTCTCAGGAATACTTCTTGTTAAGGCACCCTTAGGGCCCTTTACACTTACACAACCAGCAGTCAGATCAACAGTTACGCCCGCTGGAATTTGAATAGGTTTTTTACCAATTCTTGACATTGCCTACACTCCTTACTCTAATTACCAAACGGTGCAGATCAATTCGCCACCGATCTGGGCCTCACGTGCAGCAACATCAGACAACACACCACGAGACGTAGAAACAATCGCACAACCTAAGCCATTCTTGACCTTAGGAATATCACCATTACCTACATATAAGCGGCGTCCAGGTGTTGATTCACGCTTAATCTCGTGAATAACGTGAACGTTTTCATTATCAAACTTAAGGTAAATACGAAGAACACCCTGAACACCTTCATTGATGAACTTGTAATTCTTAATATAACCTTGCTCTTTTAATACTGAAGCTACAGCAATCTTTACCTTACTTGAAGGCATTTCTAACTTAAGATGCTTTGCCATTCCCGCATTACGTATGCGAGTCAGCATATCCGAAATAGGATCGGTCATTGCCATGGATCCATCTCCTTGTACGTTACCAACTAGATTTCAAAACGCCTGGAAGCTTACCCTCTAATGCCAACTTACGCAAGCAAATCCGACACATGTTAAACTTCCGATAATAGGCGCGCGGACGACCACAGAGAGGACAGCGTGTATACTTCCTAACTTGAAACTTTTGCGTCCGAGCCGCTTTTGCTATCATTGATTTTTTTGCCAAAACTTCCTCCGATATCGCCTTATTATTTCCTGAACGGCATGCCAAACTCTGCTAACAGAGCACGACCTTCTTCATCAGTTGCCGCCGAGGTTACGATCGAGATATTCATTCCGCCGATTTTAGCGATTTCCTCTAAGTCAATCTCAGGGAAAATAATCTGCTCACGAACACCTAGCGTATAATTGCCACGACCATCAAACGCTTTAGGGGAAACACCCTTAAAGTCACGTACACGTGGCAGAGCAATATTAATTAAGCGATCGAGAAATTCATAAGCACGATCACGGCGCAATGTCACCATACAACCGATTGGCATATCCTCACGAAGCTTAAAACCTGCAATAGACTTCTTAGCCTTAGTGATGACCGGCTTCTGTCCAGTAATCATACTGAGCTCTTCAACAGCAGACTCAAGCAGTTTAATATTCTGGATAGCCTCACCGATACCCATATTCACAACCACCTTTTCTACTCGCGGTACCTGCATAACATTATCTAGTTGCAGGGACTTAAGTAAATTAGGTGCCAGCTCACTATTGTATCTTTCTTTTAACCTGGCCATTTAAATCTCCATTACCTATCGACAGTCTCGTTGCATTTTTTACAACTACGAACCCTTGTACCATCTTCTAGTGTGCGAAGACCAGTACGAGTTGGTTTGTTGCAAGAACTACAAACGATCATGACATTAGAGGCCGCAATTGCAGCTTCTTTCTCTACGATTCCACCTTCTTGATTCTGACGAGAAGGCCGCGTGTGGCGCTTAACGATGTTCAGGTTCTCAACTGTTAGGCGGTTTTTGGTGAAAAAAACTTGAAGCACTTTACCTTGCTTCCCTTTTTCTTTACCAGCCATCACCTGAACAAGATCGCCTTTTTTGACATGAAACTTTTTTACAGCCATTTCTGATAATCTCCAGGCCGTATCAAAGCACCTCAGGTGCCAGAGATACGATTTTCATAAAACGCCGTGCACGCAATTCACGTGCTACAGGACCAAAGATACGAGTACCTACTGGCTCACCTGCGGCATTGACGACAACAGCAGAATTCTTATCAAAGCGAATACGGGAACCGTCTGGTCTCGTAACCTCTTTGGCGGTTCGAACAACTACCGCTCGAATAACATCACCTTTTTTTACTTTAGAATTGGGCATGGCTTCTCGGACAGAGCACACGATGATATCACCGAGTCCTGCATATTTCCTTTTAGAACCACCCAAAACCTTAATGCAGCAGAGTCTCCGAGCTCCGGAGTTATCGGCTACATCAAGTACGGTTTGCATCTGAATCATTATTGATCTCCCAGCCTACAGCGTATTATCAAGAATTTCACTGACACGCCAGCGTTTATCTCTTGACAGAGGACGCGCCTCTGAAATGAGAACTTTATCACCAACAACACATGTGTTTTTCTCATCATGTGCCTTATATTTTTCACTGCGCTTCATATATTTCCCGTAAACAGGATGCTTTACGAGCGAGTCGACTTTTACAACGACAGTTTTATCCATCTTATCACTGGTAACAAAGCCTACCAGTTTCTTTTTATTACGAAGATCTGTTGCCATTTTGCTCACCTCAACACCTATTACGCACGTTTCTGCTGCAGAACAGTCTTAACTCGAGCGATATCCTTCCGCAAATCAGAGATCTTAGCGGTATTCTCAAGATGCCCAGTGTGCAGTTGAAATTTCAAGTTAAAAAGTTCCTGACTCAACTCCAGAGATTTCCCCTCAAGCTCTTCTACGCTGAGGCCAACTAATTCTTTAGCAGTCATTAGAAGTCTCCTCTCTAGCTATAAACTTTGTCGGAATTGGCAACTTATGAGCCGCTAAACGAAAAGCTTCACGTGCTATCTCTTCAGTAACACCATGCATTTCATAAAGAATCTGACCAGGCCTAATTACCGCAACCCAACTATCAGGTGAACCCTTACCTTTACCCATACGCGTCTCAGCGGCCTTACGGGTTAGGGACTTAGCAGGAAAACACCGGATCCAAATTTTACCACCACGTTTTATATACCGAGTCATCGCACGACGCGCTGACTCAATTTGCCGTGACGACAACCAGCCACGATTAGTTGCTTGAAGACCATAGTCACCAAAATTAATAGCGGTGGCTCCCTTCGCAGCACCTTTCATGCGGCCCTTAAACTGCTTTCTATGCTTAACCTTCTTAGGCATTAACATAACTACATACTCCTATCCGACAAGACTATAGTTCTCGCGAAAGAACTTCACCCTTGAAGATGAGAACTTTAATACCAATAATACCGAAGGTCGTTTTAGCCTCAGCAAAACCGTAGTCGATATCTGCACGAATTGTATGCAGAGGAACACGGCCCTCACGATACCATTCAGTACGGCTCATTTCAGCACCACCAAGACGACCACTACACGTAATCTTAATGCCCTGAGCTCCAAAACGAAGAGACTGACCAACACTGCGCTTCATTGCACGACGGAAAGCAACACGACGTTCCAACTGCAATGCAACACCTTCTGCAACAAGTTGCGCACACATCTCCGGCTTGCGAACTTCTTGAATGTTGAGAAAGATCTCTTTATCGGTGAGTTTGGCCAGCTCTACCTTGAGAGCCTCAACTTCCGAACCACGCTTCCCGATAATAATACCAGGACGCGCCGCGAAAATATTCAGCTTCATCTTACCTGCAGCACGCTCAATTTCAATCTTAGCGATACCGGCATGATAAAGCCGTTTTTTTAGATAATTACGCAGCTTAAGATCCTCATGCACAAATTGTGCATAATCCCCATCTGCATACCACTTTGACTCCCAGGTTCTAATAACACCCAGGCGAAAACCTATAGGATG
>LGVF01678047.1_pt1 | contig 16321 bp, 13 predicted proteins | sample 469901 | NCBI WGS metagenome assembly LGVF01 (sample SAMN03893561, study PRJNA290197) | marine sediment metagenome | material: sediment; isolation source: combined push core samples #3730, #5133, and #5579 collected at Hydrate Ridge | place: Pacific Ocean: Hydrate Ridge
TACCAGTGCCTAATCCTTGCTTAGCTTGGTAAGCTTCAAATTGTCTAGTAATATACGGAATAGCTTTTGTAATTCCTTCGATTTTCATTTCAGCACCAATATCAATAGCTGCCTTTTGTTGTTCAGCCCCTTCAATTAAAGGATCATAAACAGCACCAATATCTTCCTCTGCTTGTTCTTTATATAAATATTGATTATATGGTGCAGGAGTTTTTGTTTCTTGTTCTGGAATAGTTGGCACACCCGGAACAGCGCTAGTTTTTGTTGCTTCCTCTTGAGCTTGTCTTTCTTGTTGCTCTTCTATTTCTGTTTTATGTATATCTTCTTGAGAAACTTTAAAATCATAAGTATTATCCATGTTATTTCACCTTCTTTTGGTTGAACACCATAGAATTATAATCACCTGGCGGAATTTCTTTTGCATTAGGATTACCATCAGCAAAACGAGGATCTTTTTTGTCCTTTTGGAAATTAAAATTATTCCTAGTGTTTAATGAATTTTTATTTTTCATAAACTGCGCTATAGAAATTCTTTTTCCATTTTTAACAATATAAGTTCCAGCTGGATCTTCTTTAAACATTTCAAGTTTTTGGGCGACTGATAAATTTGGGCTTTTAGCTTGTTGTAATTTTTTCACATCAGGATCTTTCCCAATTTTAGATAAGTAATCAATCATATCCTGAACTTGATTTTCATCAGCCAAATCAACTATTTCCATCTCATTAGCAGGTTTTAGACCATCCCCCATAGGTTGATACTTCTCAACAATTCCATCAGCTTTATATCCTTCCATGTTACTAAATTCGTTATGAGAATTATTATATTTCTTTTCCATAATAATCACTCCTTCTTATTTTAGATTTCTATCTTTTATTTCTTTTTCAACAGCTTCACGAAGTTTATATTTGTCTAGTTCTTTGACTTGTTTTTTTAATTCGGTATTTTCAGCTAAAAGAGTTGTGTTTTTTTCAGTAATATGTTGCTTATCTTTTTCGTCGCTTGTAAATTTGTTTTTAAATTTATAGTATGCAGTTCTAGCTACATTTTTAGCTGTGCTTCTAAGATTTAAATCATTGATATATGCAGTGATAACACTTGCGATAGCATTGGCTACTAAAACAGCGAATATAATTTTAAATTGTGTTTCATCCATGTCAACAGAAAACATAACTGCCATAGGCCCAGCGAAAGGCCCAATAACAGTAGCAGCGACAATTAATCCTCGACTACTTTTAGTTATTTCGTGAGTATCATACATAACTTCAATATATTCATTGTCTAGTTGTAAAGATTCTTCCTCTTTAATATTAATAGCCTTTTTTTTGATTACTTCTTTTAACGAACCACCAATTCCTTTACCTTTATTACCAACGGTTTTTAAAATATCTCCAATACCTAAATCTTTAATTTCTTCTTGACTCATATACTAACCAATCCTTTCCTAAAATAGATAATTTTCTAGCCTCACATAATCTAGCTAAAATTAGCGAGCCTACGATAACAACTAAATATATATAAAATTCTTTAGGTGAATATGTTAAATTGAAATAATAAAACATTATACCTATTAGAACTATATATCTAACATCAAATAATCCTCTTGTCAATGCTCCTTTGTATGGTGTTATATTTTCCATCTTATAGTCTTTTAATGTATTTGCCAACAATACCCATCCAACTATTGCGATACCGGCTAATATAACGCCAGACATGTTTGAGTTGGTAGAAGCATGTGGATCAAACAAGAATACAAAGTAAAATGCGAAGAAATACATACCTTTTGAGAAAACAGCATGTAACAAGTTCATAAATACTACTTCAGATTGTTTTAATGACATTCTCCCAAATGCAACAATGGATCCTTTAATCTTGTAAAATATATTATGAAACATTTCTAATCTTCGTATACTCTGCTAAAACATTTTGAGCTTTAGCTATTAATAAATTTATAGATTTTATTTGGAATACGTCATTAATTTTTTTTGCATCTTCTAAAGATGCTGTCAATATAGCAATAAAGTTAGTTTGATTCTCGATTTTAGTTTCAATATCTACTGTTTTGAAATCTATACTTGTATTAGATAGTTTTGTTGCCATTGAAATATAATTTTTACGAGTCTCTATTTTGGGTCTTATAAACTCTTCTGTTAATAAAGTATTATACTCATAATTATCAATAGCACTTTCATTAAGTAAAACTAATCCTTTTAAAGCCAAATTTTGTTTTCCATCTAAAGTTCCTTGAGTAATTTCTGTGTTTTTATTAGTAGCATTAATTACATTAATAATAACTAATAAAGCACCATATGTTAAAGCTGAGTCAATTAAATTAGCCAAGTCAAACAATCTAGGAGGAATTTCAAGTTGCATTTCCATAATTGTTAAAATAAGAATATTTGTATCTGGATCTAACACACTATTGGTAGCAATCATATTACTTGCTAAAGCGACAAATAATATTAAATACAATAGTCTCTTTATAATTTTATTCATTTAAACCACTCCTTCTTCAAAAAAATTCCACTTATACCCAAATGCTGTTATTCTTTTACCTTTGCACACATCTGTTATGTGAGATTTTGTTCTATTAAAATTGTGTTCAGCTTCGGTTATGCTATAAAAACAAAGCAAAGGGTCATTTTCTAATGATAACATTAAAACTGGCTTTCTTTTATATTTTCTAGAACCTTTGAATGACCCCATTTTAACAGCGTGAGCCATGTTTTCGGATTTAGTTAACCATTCTAAGTTTTCTACTCTGTTATCACATCTAATCCCGTTAATATGATTAACTTCTCTTTTGCCAAATGAATTAGGTATAAATGCTATTGCAACAAGTCTATGAAGTCTAACACTTTTTCTAATCCCATTTTTAAATATCCTAATTCGCAAATATAAAGCTCTGTCTTTTTGTAATTTTAATAATCTACCTTTTCTTAGGAATTGTGATTTATTACCTATTTTTATCATTTTATCTAGACTTCTGATTCTACCTTTATTACTTATATTGTATCCGTCATACCCTACTACGTCTTTCCAAACCTCGTTAGGAGCGATATTCATAAAATCAACTCCTTAATCATCTTCTTAATTTCTAATGGAAAAGATTCTTCTTCTAATTTACCATTCAAAAATTCTTCTCTAGCATTTATAATGTTAAAAATCCGTTTGTTATTTTTGTTATTTGAATTAAATATAGCTTTAATATCTTTTGAAAGAGTATTACGAATAAGTCTGATTTCAAACAAATAGAAAGCTAATTCAATTATTAAATGATCTCGCTCTTGTTCTAACGATTCAATTGTTTTTTCAGCTTTTTCACGATATTTCGTAAATGCTTTCCTAACCTTAGTAGTTTGATTATCTTCTGTTTCTTTTTCTACTTGTTCATTTTCCATATTTATCACTCCTTAATATTTAACGCCATAAATAGCATTTACATATAATACATTTTCAGCAGTTCTAACACCAGCACCTGTTGAGAATGTTGTAATAACTTTAGTTCCGTAATTAACTCTTACTGATGTTGTAGTTGCACAATATAGTTTAAATGACATATGTGTTTTAGTAGTTGTATCCATAGAGTATAACCATTCAGGATATTGAGCCTCTGACCCCTCGTAAGTAAACTTGTAAACAAAGTCAGGTAAATCAGCAGCACCGAATGAACAATATACCTCTATTGCATCATATAAGCTTAAATCAGTTGTCGTGATAGTAGTGAAGTTAACTAGGTCATCATCAACTAAAGATGTAGAGCTCGTTAATAAAGTATATTTAGTTCTAGTATCAATATCAGCTTGTAATGTAACAATATCAGCTTCTAAATCATCAATCTCTTCTTGTAAGTAAGTAACCTTATCAGTCAGTACGCCTACTTGAGCCTTGCTATTTAAACTAAATGTAATCAAGTATTCAGTAGCGAAAGGATTATTCAACTGAACTAAAGTCGTGTTAGGCTCCTGAATAAGTGAACCGTCTTTCTGTATCTCTGTTGTAACTTTATTTGCTAATGCGTAATAAACTACTGTTCCTGCTAATCCTGTTTTGGCCGCTGCTAAATCTGCATAAGTATCTATTTCTGAAATTAAGTATAACCAAGTATCAGTAGTATTAAATTTCCACTCATTTACAGCTAAATCAACTGTTCCAGTAGCTTCGTTTGGATAATCTTCAATAAATATATTGCCATCTAAAGAACTTGTTTGAGGAACAATCCCACTCAACGAAGAAACATATATGCTAGCATAATCAACATTAGTCCCCTCTGTAAACGAAATAATGTCAGCTTCCGTTAAAGTATAAGATTTAACATATCCATCTTTCCACCACTTACCGTTTTCATAGTAAGCAATATCCCACACATCAGTACCAACAGATAAGAAATCGCCTGTAAGTTTAAAGTTAGTTTCAGGGCTGTTGTATGGTGTGTCTACTTTAACTGTTCCTAAATTTAATTGAATTTCTTGTTGTAAATCTGTATCTCCAGTCCATCTTGCTTTAACAAATCTCGCTGTTGCAGGTGTTGTAAATGATACATCAGTTGTAGATAACGAAATAAAAGTATAATTACTATCATAATAAAATACTCTACCTGTTCCTCCACCACTATAATTAAATATGTAAGCAGTTGAAGGCTCAACAACACTAAAATCTGCTGTCCTAATATCTGTTGCTGCCACAGCCTCGCTACCATCACTACTTGATAAAGTACCACTTTCTAATTCGCCATCAAATGTATTTACACCCTCTGATTTAAGTTCAAAGTCTGTGATATAGTCTATGCCTTCAAAGTACTCAAGCACTATATTATTTATCTGTGAAGCTGTATGTGAATGTAACGGTGTGTTTGTGATTGGGATTACCATTTGATAATCTCTTTCAACTAATCCTGCCGTTCCCTCATAAGCAAAGAAATTTACTAGCCCTGTTTGGTCGGCTGTTAAAATTCCATATACAAAATCACTATTTGTGAATCCTGTTGTAAGCGTTCTACTATCATCAGGATATTGAATACCTATATTATTTATTTTACCTACACTATCAGTTTTTAATTTCCATAATACGAAATATTCATCACCAGTTACAACATTAATAGTTCTATAAGAGGATAAATAGGAGTTCCCAAATACTAATGAGCCATCATCATTAATTTGAATTTGTGTTGCACTATCATCACTTATTATTGTTTCTACTGTATCTCCATTTAATACTGGTTGATTTAACAATAAACCTCGTAGTTCGTTGAACTCTGATATACCTTTGATTGGTTTACCGTTGCCATACACTGAATTAACTATACTGTCATATGTGAATTGTTGTGATATACTTTCTAACTCTGTGATGAAGTTTGTGCCATCAAATCTGAATTTAACTATCTTTTCACTGAATAATTCGGCGAATACTGTGCCACCATTTACTAGGACATCATAATATGTTGTATCGTTATCTGTTGATAGTTCTAAATCATTTTCATTACTTGTTATTGTTGGAAACTCGACATAAACAATCATATCATTTTCTTGCGTTTTAATATCTACATACACTTCACCATTTGTACCACTTAATATACCTTGATGAACTGTTAACATAGCCGATTTATATGAACCTAATCCATTACCTGCATAATCTGTTGAACTATTAAAGGCATCTGCTGATAAGGCTGCAAATGATGCTATGTCATCTAATGTAATATATGAGTCTGCTGCTCCATTTAAATAAAGTTTTTCAGTTCCAACTGCTGTTAATTCTGTTAATACACTATATCCTGATAAATCATGTTCTACTCTATCTAATATATCACTTGTATTAATATCTACCAGAGTTAAAACTTCATCTATTGCTATACCTAATTCAACAGCCGTTAATCCACTTGTTGTATTATCATAACCTGCAATAACTGTTGTTAAGGCTAATCTTGCAGCATTTAAGTATTGCGTATGGTCATCATCTGTTAATCCACTTAAAGAACCATGTGAAGTTGCTTGTTCTTGTCTTGAACCAACACCAACCTTAGTTATTTCATCAATTTGTTCAATCGTATATCCTGCGCCATCTCTTTGAACCATAATTCTAAATGCTTGGGCTTGTTCTGCAACTGTAATTGAACCAAAATTCATTGACTCTGTTCCATTGGCTTCAATAGCATCATTTAATGTTGTTGCTTCTGCTTGGCCTAACCAATATTGAACTGGTGTTTCTGTATCTGTTGCTATAATTAACCAATAAGCTCCAAATTTATTATTTGTCATATCTACTAACGAATACACACTACCATCAAAATGATTTAATTGTGGTATTCCACCAACTGAATAAACCACATCACTATCTAAACTATCTTTATATATTTCACTTGCGCCTATTCTCCAATATTTATATGCTTCTAATGGTGCTAATGGTTGTGTAAATTTAGCACTACCAACAACTCCATCTAAAATTTGAACTAAAATTCCTTCGTCCATTATTTTACCTTGTGTAATATCACAAGTTTCTGCTGCTGCTGTTTGAGATAAACTTAATCCGTTTACTCTAACTGTTCCAAGTGCAAAATGGTCGTGATAATGATTAAGCACTCCATATTCATAATCATGGAACTCATAAGCTAAATTAATCATTTCATTTGTTGTTGCATTATATGTTCCCTCTGCACACAAACATTTATCTCCTGGTCTAAGAGTCCACGCAACTTGACTCGCAGTTAATGTAGTTTTGTCTCCTGTAAAGTAGAAATACCATGCTCCACTTGTATCGGTAATATCTACTGTATAATCATCTGCTGGGATTGTATATTTTACATTATTAATATAATAATCTGTTTCTGTATTAATAGTTAAAGTATATGTCAATCCACTAAAAGCATGGTCTACATTTGCTTGAATATCAACTGGCCACCCAGTTTTAATAAATGAATAATTATTTATATTTCCAATTTCAAATCTTGAATTACTATATTCATATAAAGGGAACTCTCCACCTTCGTATGTATGTCCGTTGAAATAAACATCATGTGCATCTCCTAAGAAATGGCCAACATGAGGTCTAACTTTAATTTGACCTGCTGTTGCATGATATATTGATATAATTCCTACTTTAATTTGAACATTTGGTGCTTCTGGTTCATCTAATGTAAATCCACCATTACCATTTATACTATCAAAATAAAGTATTTCTCCTTCATCTGCACTTGTTCCACTATTTCCATCATAACCAGTTGTATCAATTTCATTTATTGCACCAAACCAGTTTACATCTCTTTCTTGATTTGCTGTAAATGTAGTTGTTGTAACTCCTAAAAATAAATAAGGTGCTACATTGATTTCAGCTTCATCTGCAATTTTAATCCATATTTTACCACTTGTTCCAACTGCACCATCATATTGAACACAGACACCATCACCTATAATTGTTCTTGCTTTAACCCCTACGAATAAGTTTTTACCCCATTCTCTAGTTATTCCGTCATATTCAGCAACAACATCTTCGCCATTAAATGATATAGTAGCGTTTCCTAATGCGTTATATAGTGTTAAAGTTGTCATTAAAGCATCATACCCAGTTAAATCTAAATCACCATTTAAGTCTAATCCTGCAAATGTAGGACTATCTGTTGTTTTTAGACTTTGGTTTAAGTAGTCTGACATAACTAATAATCGTGCATAATCTAAACTAGCTCCATTTGTTCCGATACTTCTAGCAAACTTAACATCTAATATTGCTGTACCTTCTGTATCATAATCTGATTTTAGCATTACAGCATCAGTTACTTCTGTTTCAATATATTCCATTACTTGTTTGCTTGTTGGTATTTTATTATCATCATCTTGTAATGTTTCGACAGAAAATAGCGATAACGAAGCACCACTTAGTAAACTTGCATTACCAACAGTTGTTGTTCCGGTAACTAATCCATTTAATGAATAATCAGCAGCAATTAATACCCACGCACTAGTTTGGTATTGATATAATGTAACTTTAGAAGATTCATCTTCATCAGTTAAAACAACTGCATAATCTAAATCAACAGGGCTTGCAAAATTATCTAAATCTGCTTTTGTATCAAAAGCATAATTATGATCTTCTCCAAACCAAATTCGATAAAGTTGATCTTGATTATCATTAACTGCAACCCTTATGACTCCCCTATCTTGATCTAATTGTGATGATTCTAACTTTTGCCCGTCTATTAAATTTGAATACTGACTGTCTAATATTTTAGCCATAATATATCACCCTTTTACAAATATTTTTTATCTTGGATCTTTACCATAAATATATTTAAATCCAAATCCTAATATTTTAGCATATGAATCTTCTGAATGTGCTATTACTAATTTATGTCTTTGTGCAAAACTACTTTTTCTTATTGAAAAATAAACATATTGCTCTTCGATACTACCAAGTAAATTAACTCCAAGTATTCCTCTATCACTATCTCCAAGTATAAAATTACCTTCAATATCTATATTTGTTTCTAATACTCCACTATATGATACTACACGCCCATCTGTAATAGTGAATATAACTGTCGGAACTTGTTGTGCATCTATTATTTTTCTTTCATTAGCTGAATATAATAAAGTGTAATTACCAGCTGATAACTCTAAAATAATTTGTTTTACTTTTTTCATTCTAGATTTTTCTATAAATTTATATGCTTTTGTTTCTAATAATGCTTGAAATACAGTTTCGTCATCTGCAAACCAATTAGTAGGATAACTGTTACTTTCAAACTCAAAATCAAAATCATATTCAGTTCTTATATCAATTGTTAATTCTGTTGATACAATTAATTCATATACTCCACTTGTATAGTTGATTGTTCCACTTAATAATCTTCCAGCAACTAAGATATTTCCGTTTCCATCATCAATAACTTCATATTCTCCAACAGCATCTTTTAAATAAAACGTAATACTATTCTCTTCAATAGGAACTTCAGCAACAGTACCAGAATATGTATAACTTGGTTGATAAACACCAAATTCTGCATTTTCTATTAATATTTCCTTTTCTCCGTCGCTTAATCCAGTTAAATCTCCTGCGAATAATACTGCTCTAAACCCCATAAACTGACCATTTACACCTAAATAAGTTCTAAACTTTACATAATTGTCGGTTATTGTTTCTTTTGATGTTAATAATTTTGAATAAATACCCGGTTCTCCTTCTAAAAACTCGTTATCAAACGGCCCAGAATAAAGCCATAAAACAGCCCCAGTACTATCTTGAAAATATATTTTATACATCAATGTATATTGGGTATCTTCTGCTAAAATAGTGTGTCTTTCTGCATATGATGTTGGTGTAACACTATCATGAATTATTTTAATATAATTATCAACAATACTAGATCCAGAATCTAAAGCCCAAAAAATTAAAGATGAGCCATTATTAAATAATTGATCATATGCTTCTCCACTTAATATAGAGGNNGTTTAGAAGTGGCATCAGCAGCTCCTATTAAACAATATAAATCGTTATCTATTACTTTGATATTTGTAAATATAAGTTCTGTTGAAATATCTCTACTCCATGCTGCACTCGGTATAACTCTGTTTTCAACTTGTTGCCCAAATATATAATCCCATTTTAATGTGTAATTACTACTAGGGAAATTTAAATAATATTTATTTTCAAATACTATACCACATGCCGTTACTTCATTTTTTAAAGCTAGACTATTTATCTTATCACTAATTTTATAAATGTTAGCTTTCTTTTCATCTACATAAATTGCATCTAAAACATAAATTCCATCATTCGATAAAAATATTAAATTATTCTCATTCTTAGCAACAGAATATGGAGCAATAGTTCCTTTATCAGAAATCCTTACTGAATTAAAAGGTTCAAATACTCCTAAAATATCTTCGTAATCATCACCTTTACCAGTTGTAAGAAACATAGATTTTTCGCTTAATACTATTAATGAATTTCTATATGGAGTTACAGATTGTAAATTTTCAACTAAACTTTCTCTATTTATTGAAGCAAAATCTGAAACTCCAAATAAAGTGAAATATGCAGGTCTATCAATATCTGATTTATACCATTTACCAGTTCCGTTACTATAAACTATTAATCTATTATAGTATACAAATAATCTACTACATTTATTTATCTCATAATTCAACGATGAACTAGCAACATCTTCTCCTGTTGCTACAACTTCATATTGAATCGTATATTCAGTATCATAAGAATCTGTAACTAAAACTTTAAAAGCCCAATAAATAGTATAAATACCAATTTTTGAAGGTTTAAAAGAATACAAAGGATTTGCTGGAGGGATTCTTTCAACATTTAAAACTTCAACATTGTCTGGATCTGTTATTATTATTTTATGATATAATTCTTCAACTGTTGCAGTTGTAGTTACAAAAATCGGTCTAATTTGAAAATGCGAATTTACAATTCCTTTATTTAAATTTGTTTTTATAAATTTTATTAATAATGGATCTGATGAATTTAAATCATCAGTAACAGAAAAATATAAAGTAGCTGTTCCTGTTCCACTACCAACTCCTGTTGCTATAAATTGTTTTCCTACAGTATTAGAAGCCGCACCTATTAATGTAAAATCTGTTGTTCCAATAGTTGTGATTGTGTATCTTTCACCTATAACAAAGCTACCAGCAGTAACAATTTCATTATCGGGTATATATAAATTATTCCCGATTGTTTGATATTCATTCCCGTCTGGATAATATATTTCATCTTCTGAATCTAATCTTCTTGCTTCTAATTCATACTCAGACCAATCTGAACCATCTATATATCTTCTTATTAATCTAATTATATAAATACCATCAGCAGTAGCTAAATATAATTCATTACCAAATTGAACAGATTCCATATTAATTCCACTATTAAGCGATCCTAATATTATTCTTGTTGGAAATACAGTATATAATGCACTTCCATCTTCTAAACTATCTATAAAATTCAAAGTTACTAAGTTACCATCCATCATACCTAATCTAATATCATATGCATCATCTTCTGGCTCTGCTGGGTCATAACTTCCATCTGATTGTTCATAGAATCCTTTAGCTTCGAATTTAAAATAAGCATCAAATGTATCATCATATATTGAATCATCAAAATTATTATCATCTATTGTTGTTTGTAATAATCCTAAATTCAATAAATCTTGATTTGATATAAGTATATTTGTAAATCCTGGTCTTTTTTCGAAAGCTCCTCTTGTTGAAAAATCCCAGTTGTCAATTATAGGAAATTCTTCTAATGGATTATCATTTGTTGGGCCTATGTTATCATTAGAATAATCAGTAGCCATTCCACCTCTAAATTTATCTATATAAAATTTATTTAAATTAGCCATTAGCCTCTAACCGGCTTAATACTTCTATTTCTATTACTATTTTTTCTGTGTTTTCTAACATAGTCTTTAATTTCATTTCTTTTAATAAGATAAATTTCATATTGGCTTTTCATTGCTTCAGAAAGATTTGAATTTGAAAAATACATATATGCAATATAGTGAGCAATTATATAATGATAATGTTGCTCAATAATTGGTGGCAATTGATCCATATTTATTGTTCCAGATTTATAGTTTAATACTGGTAATGACCCATAATATTTAACGTTAATATCTAATTCATTTGTATTAACTGATTGATCTGTTAGATATATACTTTTAATAAATATCTTTTTATTCCATCTTGAATATAAATTATTTCTTCTATCAAAATGACTGCTTTTGTATCCAATATCATTTAATGATTTTTCATCATTGACACCTATTTCATTAGCTGTTTCATATATTCCAGTTCCATCGCTTTTATTAATTACAACAGAAACAATCTGATATAAGTCAGACGGAAGTGTTGTTTCATTAATATTCGTATCAATTTGAAATTCTGCCATATCTTTTTCATACCCAATTATTTCACTTAAATCGTGAAGACAAAAATTGTAGTATAACAAAAATTCTTCTTGAGTTAAGTCATCACTAACAATAAGTTCGCTTAGATCTTTTAATTCTTGCAATGTAGGCATATCAATCACTCCTATTTAGTAAAAATTTCGGTTTCATAATTTCTTGCAAAGTTAGAAATATCTTTTGTGTATCTGTCTTTTTTATCATTATTATATCTTTTTTGTTTTTCATGTTCTTCTCTTATATATTTAACAGTATCTCTATCTTTTGCCTTATTTAAAGTTATTAATATTTCTTTGTCAACGTCTTTAAAAGACAAAACATATGTACTACCTTGATTTCGTAAGTCATGTATTTCATATTTCTCTTCAAACCCGTTATATACCAAAAATAATGATTTATCAATATTTTTAATTCTTCTATTAATATTATGAAAATCATTTGTTATAATTTTAAAATTCGGATTATGTTCTCTATAAAAACTTTCTTTAATTCTTAATAGATTTTCCATTTAATCACCTGCAATAAATAAAGGCGTGGGCAAAAAAACCCACACCCATTATTATTTTAATTAGACTGCACTTAATCCTTTAACGCCAGTTAATGCACCGTTTGCTCTTGGATTATAACAAACTAGATCTTGGAAATTATAAATTGTAAATTCATATTGACCTTGTTGATATTTACGGTTGAAGATTCCTTCTCCCATGTCTAAGAACTTAGTGTCTGCAATTTGATATAACATATAACTTTTTGAAGATATAACAAACAATGTTCCAGCTGTTGCATATCTACATCCAATAATATCTAAATCATCATGTTTCAATACATCATAACCACCAGTTAAATTAGGCGCTTTATCACCAGTCATAAGATTATATCTTACTTGGTCATCTAATGTACTTTCAAATCCTGATATTTCATCGAAGTTTCCGAGTCCACAATCAAGTTTATATCCATATTCATTACGAGATTTAATTTTAATATCATTTTTCAATAATCTTAAATAGTTATTCGTAATTAAATTTGTTCCTAATGCTTTTAATGAAGATTTGTAGTAAGTATAAGTATCTCTGTCAATATCGTGAATAGTTCCAGCTTGTAAGATTTGTAAATCTAATCCAGTATATGATTCCCCATATGATTTTTCAAATACAAATAAATCACCATCAGCAATCGCTGTATTTGCTCCAATACCTAATACTGCTCCGTATAATGTAGTTGCTGCAACTGCTCCTGTACCTTTTGTTGCGTTTGTTAAATCGAAAGTTACAAATTTAGTTGCTGTATCGTAACTTGCAACTAATGCTTTTCTTACTAATATAGTCCCGTCAGATTGACAAATGTCAACTACATTACCTTCTTGTAATCTCACTAAATCATCAACAGGTACAACTAAAGGTGTCCCAACAAGAACAACTCCAGATGCTTTTGTAATGGCTCCTTTTTCATCTGTATATAAACTGATACCATAAGCATCTCTAAAATCTCTAATTAATTGATCTGTCTTATCAATTACAGTTTTAACGAAAGCTCCTCCGCCTTTTGCTGTTTCAACTTGAACGATATTAAATTCTTCACGACCGTAAAGTTCTTTAATATCAACTGTGATTTGTTTATGACGACCTGTGCTAGCATCTGGTAAATCTGGTACTGCTGATGCAGTAGTTCTAAATCCAATACCACCACTTCTGGTATATTGAGTGTTGAATTTTGGTGTATCTCCTTCAACTGCTCTTTTCATTCCATATGCTTCTAATTTTAGTAAAAACATATTATCCGTAGCCATTTGTTCATTTACACCATCAACGTAAGTTACTTTTAATAATCCTTCTAATTCAGCTATTGTTCCTGATACTGCCATAACGATCATTTCCTCTCATTTTTATTTTCTTATTTTATTTTTCAATCATATTTAAATCCGAATTGTTTACCAGAATTTCTAAGATTTGATAATTTAACAGCAAGTTCTTTACGTTTTTCAGAATCTCTTTCATCTTTAAAAGCTTTTTGAGTTTCTTCATATTGTGTTGTAAATGATTCTTGGTTATTGAACCCACCAGCTGGCATATTTACATCAATACCAGTTCTTTTAACATACTCTTCAATAAATTTAGCTTGCAATTCTGGACTTTCCATAATAGTTTTCATAGCAGCGTTATCTTGAATTTTAACGAAGTTAGTCTTCATCGCTTTCCCAAGTGATAATTTTGCTATATTTTCATACATTTCACCACTACGAATATTTGGATCTTGTTTATTCCACATTTCTAGTGTTTCTTTCATAGCTGAGTCATAAGCTACAGTATCGAGCATATTATAATCTTTTCTTAACTCTTGATTTTTTGTTTCAATAGTTCTCCCAAGATTAATTTCTCTACCTTTTTGTGCAACTTTATTAAATTCAGCCATACCATCTTTAAACATTTCTGCCATCATAGACTTCATTTCTTGATTGTCAGGGTTTTGTTTTTTAAATTCTTTTTTAAATATTTCAAATTCTAATCCTTTTTCTTTAAGATCTTTTGCAGATTGAATACCTGCATTAGAACTCTCAACATAAGATTTTTGTGCTTCAGCCATTTGGGCTGCTATAACATCTGGTTCAGCAGTTAAATCAACTTCTACACCACCAAATTTAAATGTATCATTTCCTCCGTCTCCGTCTCCTTCATCGTAGAATGTGTCACCTAAAATTTGTTCAATTAAATCGTTCATACAATCTCTCCTTAGTTTCTTTTATAGTTTAATTACTTTAATGAAATTTACGGTTTAGCTCGTATCAGGAACGCCATAGTCTCATTATTTCACGCTATAAGAAGCTTTACTAAGACTTCTTATACTTTTGAATCTATCCAGTTAATTACTTCTTAGTAGAAGCAAGTATTTGGTTCATTTGTTGTGCTTGTATTAATCTTTTTCTGTGTTGACTAACGTGTTCTAAAATATTTCTATTAATTTGTTGCCCATTTCCACTTGTTAATATTCTTTCATTATATTCACTACTCATCAATAATCTTTCGTGATATTTAATATGAATATCATCATCATCGAAATCATTTATATTAATTTGTTTAACAGCTAGTGCCAACTCGTTATTTTCTCTATTTATAAATTCTTCTTGGAAAGCAGAATCTGAATCTAACATTGGAATCAAATGGCTTAATCCCATTTCTGTTAAAATCATTTTAACGTGTTGTGGCCCATATTGATTTTGTCCTTCAGCATTTAATGCTCCTAATGTCATTATTCTTTCAATTTGAGCTTTTTGTTGTTGTTCTGTTAATCCAATAACTCCTGCATTTTCAACAAAAATATCTTCTAAAATATTATCTGGAGTTAATATTAATTTATCCATACCATTTTGATAAATTTCAACAGGTAATACTTTTGAATTTTCTCTAACTATTCTTAATATCTTCTGAAATAATTCAACATGTCCTCTAATAATACTACCAGCTGTTATTCCAACAGAACTCTCATCGTTTTGACTCAACATTTGCATTTGTTCTCCAGAACGAATATTTGGTGCTGTAGAAGCTGAAGCAGGATTAACTCCACTTATTTCTATAAATTCTTCTCTGCATTGAGCTAATTCATTCCATACATCAGAACCTACACCTGTAGTTTTTAATTCTTTTGGTTCTCCATATAATGAACTGTAGTTTATTAACAATCCTATTTCAGTAGTAATAGCTTCATTATCTTCTAATGCTCCATCTGGAACAAGCAACGCTCCAATTATTGATTTTCTTATCCCTTGAATAATTAGATTTCTACTCTTATTATATCTTCTTTGAACTGGTCTTAATTGTGTATATACACTTTCTCCAAAGAAATAATCTTCTTGAGGAATTTGAGGTATCATTACAAAATTATAATCATATTCATTATTTGGCCCACATCTATAAGGCAAATCATCTACATCTATAAGTTTATTTCCTGCTACAATTATTTTTCTGCCTCTTGGAACATTATAACTTGGTTTTTCGTAATATTCATAAACCATAGCGTGATCTTCTAATTGAATATCAGTTATTGTATCTTGATTATATCTACCTGAAACAGGGCCTTGCGATTGTTCTTGTTTTGTAACAGAACTAATACTTTCTGCTGTTACTACAACCCCAAAAGCATTTTTTATATCTGAAATATGAAATGCTTTAGCGTGAATAAAATAATTATTTTCGTATAAATCAGAAGCTCTAAAATCTTCTGGATAAATTTCTCTTGAGTCTCCAACATAAAGATTAATTGCACCTGATTTAATCATTTGAACTATTAATTTTATATCTGTATCTTTCATTCCTTTAAATGGTTTCTTTTTATTAAGTTGTCTTTTTAATTCAAGTTTTTGTAATTCTCCCATTTTATTATCATAAATTATTTTATAGAATCCCATATTATAAGTTTCT
>LGVF01161126.1_pt1 | contig 16309 bp, 14 predicted proteins | sample 469901 | NCBI WGS metagenome assembly LGVF01 (sample SAMN03893561, study PRJNA290197) | marine sediment metagenome | material: sediment; isolation source: combined push core samples #3730, #5133, and #5579 collected at Hydrate Ridge | place: Pacific Ocean: Hydrate Ridge
CTCCAGACGATACAGTGCCATGCTCAAAACCATTAACCGGAGATGGTCGGCTCGCTGCCGATTACCTCTTCCAGATCGGCGAGAATCCGGCTGATCCGCTGATGCTTGGTCTTCAAGCTGGCCCGATTGACGATCAAGCGACTGGTAATCTCGGCGATGGTCTCGACTTCGACCATGCCGTTATCACGCAGGGTGGCGCCGGTGGACACCAGGTCAACGATGCGTTCGGACAGGCCAACTAGAGGTGCCAACTCGATGGAGCCGTACAACTTGATGAGTTCCACCTGCACACCACGGGCTGCAAAGTAGCGTTCGGTGATGTTGGGATATTTGGTGGCCACGCGAATATTGGACCAACTGCTCGGATCCTCTTCCTCGCGCAGGGCTTTAGGCTCGGCAACCATCAGCCGGCAATAGCCAAACTTGAGATCGAGGGGCTCGTACAGATCCTTACCCTGCTCCAGCAGAGTGTCCTTGCCGACCACGCCAATATCGGCGCAACCATACTCTACATAGGTCGGCACGTCGGTAGCCCGCACCGCCATAAAGCGAAATTTGCTTTCGCGATTCTCAAAAACCAGCTTGCGGCTATCGCCAGCCATTTCCGGGCAGGTGATGCCGATTTTGCCGAAGAGCTCCATCGAATCCTGCATGATGCGCCCCTTGGGCAAGGCAAAGGTGATAAAATCACTCATAGGTTAACCCCCGGTAAATCGTGGACGGTAACAAAACACAACAACAAATGGTCAGCAGCAGCGAATGACTTCATCCCCGCTGCAGATCGGTCGGTTACGACTCTTCCTTGACCCGCTCGATACGGGCACCGAGCTGGCGAAACTTCTCTTCGATCCGCTCATAGCCCCGATCGAGATGGTAGATACGGCTCACCTCAGTGGTGTTGTCCGCCGCCAACCCGGCCAATATCAGACAAGCGCTGGCCCGCAGATCGGTGGCCATAACCGGCGCGCCGAGCAGTTCCTTGACTCCCTTGACCGTCGCCTGGCCGCCTTCGATGGAGATGTCGGCCCCCATGCGCTGCAATTCGGAGACATGCATAAAGCGATTCTCAAAGACATTTTCACTGATCATGCTGGTGCCGTTGGCCAAGACCATTAGCGCCATAAACTGGGCCTGCATGTCGGTAGGAAAGCCCGGATGGGGCTGGGTCTTAATATTGACCGAAGCAATACGGCGCGGCCCCTTGACCCGCAATCCATCCGCTTCTTCGAGCACCTCAACGCCGGCTTCGCGCAATTTGCAGACCAGCGCTTCAAGATGTTCGATCCGAGCGCCACCGACCAGCACATTGCCCCGAGTCAGAGCGGAGGCGACCATGAAGGTGCCGGCTTCGATACGGTCGGCCATGACTGAGAAGTCCATGGGCTGCAGCTCATCGACCCCCTCAATGGTGATTCGGTCACTGCCGGCGCCGTGGATATGGGCGCCCATGGCGATCAGCGCCTCGGCCAGATCAACAATTTCGGGCTCACAGGCAGCGTTTTCCAACACCGTGGTGCCCTTGGCTAACACCGCAGCCATCATCAGATTCTCGGTGCCGCCGACGGTGGGAAAATCGAGATAGATATGCGCGCCCTTAAGGCGCTTGGCGCGAGCTTCGACATAACCGTGGTCGAGTTCGATCCGCGCCCCCATGGCTTCCAGGCCCTTGAGGTGCAGATTGATCGGCCGAGCACCGATAGCGCAGCCACCGGGCAAACTGACCCGGGCGTGTCCGAGCCGGGCCAGCAAGGGCCCCAGAGCCAGCACAGAGGCACGCATGGTGCGAACCAACTCATAGGGTGCCTCGACACTCTGAATAGCGGTAGCGTCAACGGTGCACAGGTTATCGCTACGTTCGACTTGGGCACCAAGTGCCCCCAACAACCGCTCGGCGGTGGTGATATCCCGCAGGTTCGGTACGTTGCCGAGACGATGGACGCCGGGAGCCAACAAGGTGGCAAAGAGCAGAGGCAAAGCGGAATTCTTCGCTCCGCTGACCTGAACGCGCCCGGAAAGTCGCCGACCGCCATGAATGATAATTTTTTCCAAAGCTTACTTACCTGTCGTAAAGGAGGTTTATGCTTCGGCGGTAGCCGCGCGGCGGCCTCCGACCACTCGTGCCACACCGGCATAATCGTTACGGCAGAAGACTTCAATCAGTCCCGCCGTAGTCAACAGCTGCAGTACAGCCTCGGCTTGACCGATACCAACCTCCAGCAGCATCCAGCCGCCAGAAGCCAAACATTGGCAGGACTGCACAGCCAGAGCTCGATAACAGTCGAGGCCGTCCTTGCCCCCGGCCAGGGCCAGTTGCGGTTCGTAATCGCGCACTTCAGGTTGCAAAGCAGCCAGATCCCCCTGAGGTATATAGGGCGGGTTGGCGACAATCAGCTCAAAGGGGCCGACTGGCAATCGCTGCAGGTTTCCCGGCTGAAAGGAAATCCTCTCACCCACGCCGTTGGTGCGGGCATTTTCTCGCGCCACGTCCAGGGCCGCTTCAGAAATATCGATGGCGACCAGCTGTGCCTCGGGCAACTCATGGGCTAGAGCAATGGCGATCGCGCCACTGCCGGTGCCAACATCGAGAATACGGTTTTGGCCACCAGTCCGCTGCAAGGCCTCTTCTACCAGCACCTCGGTGTCAGGGCGAGGTATCAGCACATCGGGCCGCACCAGCAGGGGTAAGGACCAGAACTCACTACGGCCGAGAATATATGCGACCGGTTCCCGGCGGGCACGCCGCCCAACGAGTTGCCGATAGGCGGTCAATTCTGTCGCCTCAAGGGGCCGGTCATAATTGACATACAGTCCGACCCGATCAAGCTTTAGCACCTCGGTAAGCAACAGTTCAGCATCGAGCCGTGCCCCTTCGATACCCTGTTCTTGCAGATAACCGGCCGTCCATTGCAAAATTTTGAGCACCGTCCACGGCTCGGCCAAGATCAGGATTCCTGACCGGCCAGAGACTCACTCTGGAAATAGGTGCTGATGGCATTGACCAGTTCGTCGAGATCACCCTGGATAATACTATCCAAACGGTAGAGGGTCAGGCCGATACGATGATCGGTGCAACGCCCCTGCGGAAAGTTATAGGTGCGAATCCTCTGGGAGCGATCGCCACTACCGACCTGGGTCTTGCGATCGGCAGCCATCTGCGCATGCTGCTCGGCCATCAGGCTGTCGAGGATGCGGGACTTGAGCACCTTCATAGCCTTGGCCTTGTTCTTATGCTGCGACTTTTCGTCCTGGCAGGAGACCACTACTCCCGTCGGTAGATGGGTGATACGCACCGCCGATTCGGTCTTGTTGACGTGCTGGCCACCAGCCCCGGAAGCGCGGTAGACATCTATGCGCAGATCGGTCGGATCAATGTCAACATCGACGTCTTCAGCCTCTGGCAGCACCGCCACGGTACAGGCCGAAGTATGGATGCGGCCCTGGGTTTCCGTTTCCGGAACCCGCTGCACCCGGTGAGTGCCACTCTCGTACTTAAGACGGGAATAGACTCGCTGGCCGCTGACCATGGCGATCACTTCCTTCATGCCGCCGGCATCGGACTCGGAACTGCTCATTATCTCAACCCGCCAGCCCTGGCGTTCGGCATAACGACCGTACATGCGGAACAAGTTGCCAGCAAAAAGGGCCGCTTCGTCACCGCCGGTTCCGGCGCGAATCTCCAGAATAACGTTCTTGCCGTCGTTGGGATCCTTGGGCAAAAGCAGCAGCTTGAGGCCCTGCTCCATCTCAAAGCGTCGCTCTTCCAGCGCCGGCAATTCTTCCTTCGCCATCTCTTTGAGTTCGGCGTCGCTCTCCTGAAGAAGCTCCCGATGTCCGGCAATCTCCTCGCACAGCTGCCGATAAGCGTTGAAAGCATCCACCAGCGGGGACAATTCAGCATGCTCTTTGTTTAGCCCCCGAAAGCGATCCTGATTGGAGGCCACCTGCGGATCGGAAAGCAACCCCTCGACCTCGCGCAAACGATCGACGACCTCTTCCAGCTTGTCAAAGATGGGATCCACTAGCAACTACTCCTTACCTACCGCCTGAAGACCTGCTCAAAGCTCGGAAAATTCCCGCCGCACTTGGTCTACGGCGCCACAAGCCATAGAGCCTTCGGGACAAGGGCCAGCCAGACAACCGGGACCGGCGCCGGCAAAGAGCAAGGGCGCAGCTCCCCGTGCCAGACGCAGCATTTCGATAGCCAGGGAACGGATCTCCCACTGGGCGCGACGGCAACAGCGCAAACCGAAAAAGTGCAGCAACTCCCGTGCGTTCATGGTCAACACCAGCTTGGTTTGAGCGGCATTTGGCAGCACAAAGCGGGCATCTTCAGCTGGAACGCCAGCCTCCAGCAGTTCACGATATAGGACATGCACCTCATCGAAGAGCTGTTCGTATCGCTGCAGCAGCTCGGGGCGACCGGCAATAGTCGGCGGCACCACGGCGGCGAAGCGCTCCTGATGGGAAACATAACGTTGACTCTGTTGCGAAAAGGAGGCCAGGCGATGGCGAACCAGTTGATGGGAGCAAGCGCGGCTGATTCCTTCGACAGCAAAGGAAAAAGAGGCGTGCTCTAGTACCGACAGATGCCCCAGGGAGAGGATCTTTTCCAGCAGCCGAGCGCGTTCCTGCGGCCCCTGTTCCAGCAACTGCTCAACAGAAGAGGCCGAATAACAAAGACGAGCCGCAGCGGCTACCACACGTTCGGGTTCGGGAGTATGCTGCAATAGCTGAACGAACATGGCCCCCTCGCTCAATTCCCGGCCAAATGGGCCGGAATCACTCCGCAGCAGGCAAATGGCTGATGCGGCGAAAAAACTGGACAAGCCGCAGCGCCTAGGCGCTGCGGCTCAATAAAAAAGAAACGGCCCTGAAGGGCCGTCCCCAACAGTTGCTATTTCGTGCCGTATCTTTTACGGAACCGCTCAATGCGACCTGCGGTGTCCATCAGCTTCTGCTTACCGGTATAGAAGGGATGGCAAGCGGAGCAGACCTCTGTGGTGATTTCGTCTTTTTTGGTAGAGCAGGTCTCAAAGGTAAATCCGCAGTGACACTTAACGGTGACCTTATCGTAGGCAGGATGGATTCCGTCTTTCATAACTATTGTTCTCCTTGATGCCCTGGCTTTGTACAGGGCTAAACATTGTTCCAAAGGGCTAAAAAGCGAAGCGTACTTGTTACCACCTTAGCACAGATTCTGCAAGCACTTTCTTGCCACGGCGGTTACTGATTCATGGAATCGAGAAACTCCTGGTTCCCCTTGCAGGCCGAAAGTTTTTCCAGCATAAAGTCCATGCCATCGACCACATTCATGTTGGACAGCACCTTGCGTAGCAGCCAGGTGCGCTGCAGGGTCTTCGTATCGAGCAGAAGCTCTTCGCGACGGGTACCCGACTTGTTAATGTCGATAGCCGGGAAGGTCCGCTTGTCGACCAGACGTCGGTCGAGTTGCAACTCCATATTGCCGGTACCCTTGAATTCTTCAAAGATAACCTCGTCCATCTTGCTGCCGGTATCGATCAGGGCAGTGGCAATAATGGTCAGGCTGCCGCCTTCTTCGATGTTGCGCGCCGCGCCAAAGAAGCGCTTCGGCTTATGCAGGGCATTGGAATCGACACCACCGGAAAGAATCTTGCCACTCGGCGGCACCACGGTATTATAGGCGCGGGCCAGGCGGGTAATGGAATCGAGGAGAATGACCACGTCCCGCTTGTGCTCCACCAATCGACGGGCCTTTTCAATGACCATCTCCGCCACCTGGACGTGGCGGGTCGCCGGCTCGTCAAAGGTCGAGGAGATGACCTCGCCATTGACCGAGCGTTGCATGTCAGTCACCTCTTCCGGGCGCTCATCGATAAGCAGCACGATAAGGTAGACTTCCGGATGGTTGACGGTGATGGAGTTGGCGATATTCTGCAGCAACATGGTCTTGCCGGTACGGGGCGGCGCCACGATCAAACCACGCTGGCCCTTGCCGATCGGAGCCGCCAGGTCCATCACCCGCATGGAGAGATTATCCGGCTCGGTCTCGAGCATAATACGCTCTTCCGGATACAGGGGCGTCAGGTTGTCGAACAGGGTCTTGTCCCGAGCCACCGACGGGTCTTCGAAGTTGACTTCCGCTACCTTAAGCAGCGCAAAGTAACGTTCCCCTTCTTTGGGCGGCCGAATCTGACCGGCCACCGTATCGCCGGTACGTAAAACAAAGCGACGAATTTGCGAGGGCGACACATAAATATCATCGGGACCGGGGAGATAATTGGCGTCGGGTGCCCGCAGGAAACCGAAGCCATCGGGCAGAATCTCCAGCACACCTTCGCCGGAAATGGCACCGTTTTTCTCCGCCGTGGCATTGAGGATGGCGAAGACGAGATCCTGCTTGCGCATCCCCGAAGCTCCCTCCAGCCTCAGGTCCTTACCAATCTGGACCAGATCAGCGATTTTCTTTTCTTTCAATTCTTTCAGGTTCATACGTTCTCCTCACCCGACATAGGGGTGCAACGAGTGGGATACCGGCCCTGTCGCGGTGCTTACCGCGCTACATTTCCGGCCGCCCTTTTTCAGCAACATGGTGTTCTCGGTCTTGATTGTCAATTGTCTATCGATAATGGAATTCTTGATGCTAAAGGAAGGGAAATTATTCCTTGCCAATCTCGGTCGGCGCCCGGAGGTGCTGCCGATATCAGCGTTCAGAATACTCGGTCTCTATGTATAAAACTACTTATGAATAATTGGATTGTCTGGAATAAATTCTTTGAGGAGACTCAAGGCAAGGGCCGCGAAAGGCTGAGCGGCAATCCGATACTGCCCCCTATCTACCCCAGTTCAAGAGTTCGTGTCAATGAATTATTTGCAGCGTGGCGCCGCCACAACCTCTGCATTTGGGTTCTGGCCAGGATCACTGACTAGCACCACTACTCTGAAAGGGATTCAGCAGGCCGGGCTTCAATTCTGCGGCTAACCGGTCAAAAAGCTCCTGATAGGGCCTTGCCAATACCGCATCCTGCAGCCATTTGCGCCCGGGTTCCTGAATCTGTCTCTCTAGTCCTGCCAGAGTAATGAAACGGACCGCAACCTCCTCTTCATGATTATAATAGGCTTCATCGAACGCCGGGTATTGAAGATCAAGAAACGACTCGCCAGCCTGATATTCCCACAGGACCTCCCCGGAGGGCAACACCACCGAAGCCGAAGCCAGAATACTGTTGAATGGTGCCTCCAGGTAGCTCAAATGTGTCCTGTCCCAACGTTTAGCGTTGCGCACCGCTCCGTTGAGGACAATTACCAGCAAGGCATCCGTGTTGCCCTGCCGAGTTAATTCAGCGATCGTTTGAGCATTGAAGCTATAGCCGTGATATGGACCGTGTTCCCCCTCCTGCCAAGCGCGGCCCTGGATCAGGCGACCGAACAAGGCCCCTGAATTACCAACCACCGGGCGAACATCAAAATAGCCCTTTTTCTCTTTGAGCATTTCGACCAGATGTTTATGCTGGCTGGCGCTGCTCCGCCGCAGCAACTCTGTGATCTCCTGGGACCGTGGATGATTCAAGTGCGAATTACCGTCAACCAGCAGGGGGACAACCCCCAGGGTGCGAACTCGCTGCCGATATTCTTCCCTGTCAACCTTGAAGCTACCAGCACCGCAGGCTGTCAAAGAAACTGCCAAAACCACCAACCATAGAGCCTTGAACATGAACCATCCCTCCTCTTTCTTAAACTGGAAATTATTATACCATAGCCCTTGCGATAGGCAGTGACTCTCCAAACATCAAACTTATCCGCCAAGGTCGACCCTGTTGACAAACAACTTTCACGGGGTATAAATTTGCAAGGATTACAATATCCTACAGTGAAATCTTATCAATGTAGCCTCAGGAGGTACCCCTTGCGATTTCCTTCTTCAGTTCACAGCGTTATCACCGTCTTGCTCCTGCTGTTTTTGACCTCGCCGGCTTTGGCCGAAAACCTTGAACCTCTTGGCCTGCAGGACGCGCAATTATTGCCGAAAAACCATGCTGAATTCCGCATCGGCCTGGCATACTACGACGGCTTGCACAACCTCTTCCAAGAGCAGGACAAAAACCGTCGATTGGCAGAACTACCAAGCTTGACTCTCAATCTCGGACTTGGCGAACGAGTTGAATGCCAACTGCTCTACAGCTACCTGCACCTGAGGGAGGACAACCAGGACGACAAGTGGGACAGTGGCGACCTGACTATTGGCCTGAAGGTGCGACTATGGCAGGAATCGTTACGCGTTCCAGCCCTGGCCGTACGACTCGCCACCAAACTACCCAACGCCGACGATAAGAACGATTTCGGCACCGACGAAGCCGACACCTTCATCGACCTGCTGGCCAGCCGAAACTTTCCACTCTTTTCGACCTATCTCAACCTCGGTCTGGCCATTCTCGGCGACCCGCGCGCAAACACCAGCGGCCAGGACGACGCATTCCGCTATGCCCTCGGCATTCGGGCACCACTGATGAACAATAGACTGGCCGGCCTGCTGTCTATCGAAGGCATGGAGGGAGACGATTCCATCAACAGCCGCAGTGCGATGCGCGCCGGCCTGCAACTCCCCCTTGGTGACTGGTTGTGGGATCTGGGCGGAAGCGTTGGACTCACCAGCAAAAGCGAGGATTGGAGCCTGCGTAGCGGCTTGACCATCCCCTTTAATCTCTCCGCCAACTGGTAATCTTAACCATCGGCAACCTGGGAACTGCTCGGCACCTGTTGCAAGTCAAAATGCTTTACCCCCCAAGCCACAACCTCGGCCACCGGACCGTTCTGCAATTCCTCCGGCACAGACTGACCAAGAAAACGCAGAGCCCGCCACAGGTCCGGCGCCCTTCCAGGCCCTGTAGCGATGGCTACCGCGCCATGACGCTTGCTGATCTTTTCACCGTCCGGCGCCAACGCCAGTGGCAGATGAATATAATCCGGCGGCGAATAGCCGAGACAACTCTGCAAAAAAATCTGACGCGGGGTTGAGCTCAGCAGGTCGGCCCCCCGTACCACTTGGTTGACGCCGGACTCAGCGTCGTCCACCACCACCGCCAGCTGATAGGCGAACAAACCATCAGCTCGGCGCAAGACAAAATCCCCCACCACACTATCCAAACGCTGCTCACGGGCACCGAATACGCCATCGGCAAAACAGACCTGCTGCTGCGGTACGCGAATCCGTACAGAGCGCGGTCGGCGCCCTTGAGCCAGGCCGGCTCGGCATACACCCGCATAGACGGGGCCTTCCTCACTGACATGGGGAGCGCTGGCCAGCACTTCCTTGCGGGAGCAACCGCAGGCAAAGAGCAGGCCGATCTGCTGCAAACGGTCCAAAGCCGCCTGATAGCGGTCGGTCCGACAGCTCTGGTAAAGCACCGGCCCATCCCACTCCAGGCCGCAAGACTCAAGGGTCCGCAAAATATCGTCCGCGGCGCCTGGCACTACCCGTGGCGCATCAAGATCCTCAATGCGCACCAGCCAGGATCCACCGCCCTGGCGGGCCAGACAGTAACTGCCGACCGCCGCAACCAATGAACCAAAATGCAGGGGCCCACTGGGACTCGGCGCGAAGCGCCCTACCACCAGAGAATTATTCTGTGCATAAACCATCAAACGCAACCGCTTCCTTTCTTGACGAGTTACCGAAATATGTCTTTCTTACGTCTCACTGTCAAGCATGAGCCGTCAGCAAACTCTCCCCCAAGCTCCTTCAAAAGTCACTGCGAGGCCAGAACTCATCGGCCCACAAATCAGCACACGTTCCTCTTTACCTTGACAAAAATTGTTCCGGCAGGTTATTGCTTACCACAGAAGTCTCTTATTCAACAAACCGTTACGGAGGATGCGTGGTTATCACAAGGGCGACAGAATACGCCATTCGTGCAGTGCTGTTTATGGCTAAGCAGCCGCCTGAAACTACAGTGCTCAAAAAGGATATCTGCCGGGAACAGGGCATTACTCCGGCCTTTCTTACCAAGATTCTACAACCATTGATCAAGAGCGGCATTGTAGGCTCGCACCGGGGCGTTCGAGGCGGCTTCTACCTGAACAAGAAACCCGACAGCATCACCCTGCTCGATGTGATCAAGGCTGAAGAAGGCTCTATCCATCTCAATCTCTGCCTCGAAGATGTCGGGGTCTGCCAACGGGAAACCCATTGTCCAGTGCATAAGGTCTGGCAAGAAGCCCGCGCCGGCCTGGTTGAGACCCTGGGCAGCTACACCTTTGCCCGTCTGGTTGAGATGGCGGATCAGGGGCATACACTAAACCTGCCCTGAAGGCAGAATCAACCGGCTGCGGGATCAGGGAAAGGCAATTGACTTTCTACCGGTACTCCTTTAGGGTTACGAACCAAACAATTAAATATCAAGCAACATCTTTATCAAGAGTGGTGGAGGGGAAGGCCCTATGAAACCACAGCAACCGATTCGCCGCTGGCGAATGTCAGGTGCTAATTCCTGCCCCGCATGGGGATGGATGAGGATGGAGCCGGGATCTGCATAGATCATGCACGACTAAAACGGCCCCTTCCTGCATTCCGCAAAGGGGCCGTTTACTTATTGGAGGCCGATAAAGCCTTGGATCAGTCGGTAGGGATCGTCACAACCGAATACGCAACCTTCGATGTCGAATTGCCATTGGAAAGCGGCCGCCTGCTCGGATCGCCGCTGACCCTCGCTTACGAAACCTACGGCCAGCTTAACCCGGACCGCTCCAACGCCATCCTGGTCACCCATGCCTGGACGGGCGATGCCCACGCCGCCGGCCGGCATACTTCGGACGACCGTAAACCGGGGTGGTGGGACGACATGATCGGGCCAGGCAAGGTCCTCGACACCGAACGCTATTTCGTCATCTGCAGCAACGCTATCGGTTCCTGTGGCGGATCGACCGGGCCGACCAGCACCAACCCTCGCACCGGTCGCCCCTACAATCTATCCTTTCCGGTCATCATGGTTCGCGACATGGTGCGCGCCCAGAAACTGCTCATCGACCGCCTGGGCCTCGACACCCTGTTGACCGTCATCGGCGGCAGCATGGGGGCCATGCAGGCCCTGGAATGGGGCGTGCTCTACCCCCAACGGGTGCGCTCCATCATCCCCATTGCCGGTACTGGCCGCACCTCGCCCATGGCCATCGCCCTCAACGCCCTGGCCCGACAGGCCATCTATAACGATCCTCTCTGGAAAAAGGGCAATTACAAACCAGGACATCCACCGGCGGACGGGCTGGCTCTGGGCCGAGCCGTCGGTCACATCTCATTTTTATCCGACGCCTCGATGAACCTCAAGTTCGGCAGGCGCTTTTCGGCGCGGGACGGTATGTTCGACTTTTTCGGCCAGTTCGAGGTAGAGCGCTACCTCGAATACAACGGTCGCAACTTTATCGACCGCTTCGATACCAATGCCTTTCTCTACCTGGCCAAGGCTCTCGACCTCTACGATGTCTCCTGGAATTTCGCCAATCGAAAAGAAGCTCTGGGCCGCATCGAGTGCCCATCCCTGTGGTTCGCCTTCAGCTCCGACTGGCTCTATCCACCGAACCAGAGCGAGGAGATGGTTACCCTCCTTAAAAAGCTCGACAAACCGGTTGAATACCACCTGATCGATTCAGATTACGGCCACGACTCCTTCCTAATCGAACCGGAAAAGTTCACTCCCCTGATCAGCGCCTTTCTCGACCGCTTGGCGAATGGCTGACCGTCCTCCTCCATCTCGTCAACGTCTTAATCAATCGAACAAAATAGTTTTCCAGGTTGCAACTGAGCATACTACGCACCCGCAGTATCGCTGGCAGACCGCAGGTTGGTGATCAAAATGCCAGCATCTTGCCGGCAAAGGTTGAGCAATATGCCTTGACCGCTGGCAAGCATAAGATAGATTGTAATAAACGTCTTTTCCTGAGGCCGGCATGTCTTCAACAACTGAACCGAATACTCATACCCCCCCCGCCCCCAAAAACCGTTGGTGGCTTTGGTCTTTGGCCACTATCGGCGTTTTTTTCCTTTTGACAATTGTCCTGACTCCCTTCGGAATTCGCTGGGGAATAGAGAACTGGCTGCGGAACCACGGCGCTACCAACGCCGAGGTCAAGGATGTCGACTTCAATCCCTTTACCGGCCGTCTAACAGTAAAAACCCTTGAAGCCGGGGGCTCTGAGTCTGAGAAACTAGCCAGCCGGGAAGCCAGCTTGGTCATTGATTGGTTTCCGTTCTGGAAAAAACGAATCCTATTGCCGGATGTAAAGCTTAATAATGCAGTGGTCAACATCCACCGGCTGAAGGACGGGACCTGGATTGTAGGCCGGCTGAAGTTTCCACCTTCGTCCAAAGCGCCCCCTCCAACAGAAAACGAAGCCCAAGCTTGGGGCTTCGGTCTCGGCAATATCGACTTAAAAAATGTGGCCCTCGACATTAACGGCTTCGGAGTAAAAAAACGAGTAACCGTGGTAAGTGCTCGCATAGAGGCCCTTGAAAGCTGGCGTCCGAACCAACCCAGCCGCTTCGATCTGCGTCTAGCTATTGATGAAGGAACCGTCCATCTGAACGGCGAAATGACTCCCTTTGCTGAAAGTCCCAGCGTTCAGGGCGAAGTAGCTATCCAGCGTTTGCCCTTGGCTTGGCTGGGGCCGTTACTTCAAGAACAGAAGGTTGAGGAGTTCGCCGGCAACCTGGAAACCAAAACCCAGATCGAGGCAACTCTGGCTCCCGGCGAAGAGGGCCTATCCCTGAACCTTACCGGCCCGATTACTCTGCTTGGATTAAGGGGCAACTCGCCGGATCTGAAATTGAGACAGCTCGATTTGGCCTGGGAGGGCAAGACGGAAGTGGCGATGCCAACGACCGGACCCCAAGTAAAAACTGAGGGTTCACTTTCTCTAAAGAACCTGGATCTGTTGCTGACATCCCAGGGAATTCAGGTGAAAAAGAAAAAGTTTTCCTGGCAGGGCACAACCGCCTGGAACGGAAAAACCAACTTGCGCCTGAAAGGAGAGAGTTCCCTCACCGGGTTGACCCTGGATGATATTCAAAAAAAACGACAAATGCTGCACCTAAAAGGGATGCAGATAACCGACTTACAGATTGATGGGCTCGATAACGTTTCCCTGGCTAAACTTAATCTGGCACAGACCAGCATCTTCGAACGCCAGGTGAAGACCAAAAACGCGAAGTCCGACCCCTCGAGCATTATTCAGTGGGACAATCTGAAGATCGAGAAGATTGCCATTCGGAAGCGAACCGAGGCCAGCATGGAAAAAGTACTCCTGAATCAACTTCAAGCCGACTTGGTGCGCGATCCAAAGGGGGAACTGGAACTGCTTTCGTGGTTGCCAGCGACGACCGAGAGTGAAATCAAGCCGGCGGTCAAAAGGGAGATCTCGCCGCCGTTCACCATCCGGGTTGGCCAGGTGAAGATCGGCGATGACAGCCGACTCGCCTTTACCGATCAGAGCGTCAACCCCCATTTCCAGCTGGCCCTGCAACCACTAACAGTAGAGGTCCGCGATCTGGACAGTCTAAAGCCGGAGAAGAAAATCCCATTCAAACTAGCTGCAAAACCAGGGAAATATTCAAGCATCAATGCCGAAGGCACCATCCAGCCTTTTGCCAAGCGGCCCACCCTGGACTTGCAAGTACAGATCGAAAAATTCCGCATGCCGCCCCTCTCCTCCTACACCAATCGTCTACTTGGCTACCAAATTAAGAGCGGGCAATACAATTCGGACCTGGACCTAAAAATAACCCAGGGCAACCTGCAGACCAGCAACAAGCTGGTCTTGAACAAACTAAAAATGGAGCCCCTAAAACCGGAGGAAGATGATGAATTTACCAAAAAATTGGGGCTGCCTTTAAACACGGCCCTGTCTCTGCTTCGGGACAAGAATGATGATATCCATCTCACCCTCGGCTTTACGGGGGACGTGCGGGATCCCAAGTTTGATTTCAGTGATGCCTATGTCACGGTTGTTTCCAAAGCAATCACCACCGGGATACTAGCCTATTTCGGCCCCCTGGGGGCCTTGAGTGCGGCCAACAAACTGGTCAACCTGGCCACCGCCCTCCGTTTCGACTCGGTGATGTTCCCGGCAGGGGGAACAGACATCGATGCAGGCGGGCTGGAATACCTGGGCCAGATTGCCAACCGCCTAGGCGACCGACCAAAAGTCAGGCTTAGCCTTTGCGGCAAGGCCACAGCTAACGATTATCTGGCCCTGCTCCCAGGCGTAGAACAACAGGGGGGGAAAACGGACCCTAGCCAACCCTCACCACCGATGGTACCAAGTGATCTGGGGCCGGAAGTACAAGAACAGTTGCGGGCTCTGGCCGGAAAAAGGGGAGAAGTGGTCAAGGAATACCTGGTGGAAAAAGGGATTGAGCCAAACCGCCTTTTCCTTTGCCATCCGGAGATTGATCGGACCGCTGGACTACCGCCCCAGGTAGAGGTTTCACTCTAAGACACCCAACCGCACTGGGGGCAGCGGTTGCCCCACTCCCCGGACGGCCGCTGCGTGTTCCCGCCACACTGGGAGCAGCAGCGACTACTTCTCTCCCAATGCAGAACCTGAACACAAATGGTGTCAAGATTGACTTTCTGCCATTCCAAGCTCGCGCCGCAATTCTTCAATCCGCTCAGCAATCAAAGAATCCGTCCCTGCACTGCTGGCCAGAAGTCGGCCAGCCCTTCCAAGCGGAGCGATATTGCGGTCTAGAAATTTCCCCGATTCGGTTAAGGAAAGATGCGATGATTCATGCACCAGCAATGCCGCGAGTGCTCGCGCTTCCGTGTAAGGCCGTACCTTCCCTTGAGATCTCAACTGCTGCCCTATGATCCCATAATTTCGGCACACCGACGCGATCACATCGGCGAGGGTAAATTCGGGCTGTCGACGCAAATTAGCCCGTTTCAGAGTGTCTCGGGCGAAACTGTCATCACCGAGCACCAGCCCTTCGCAATTTCCATTATGGTATTCGACTCTCCTTCCGCCACCGATCCCCTCCGCCACAAAAGCCTGATACTTCTTCGGACCAGTTCGAACAGATAGGCGTCTGCATCCAACAAAAGAGCCTTGTACCTCCCCTGAAAACGCGTCCGGTACGCCCTTGCGTGTAGCTGATCCATTTTGTGTAGCGAAGTGCAAGGCTCTGCATGATCCGCGACGGGGGGACATCCGCAACCTGCATAATGAGATGAATATGATTGCTCATCAGGCAGAAACCGTGGATGCGACAGTGAAACCTTTCAACGGTCTGCTGCAGAAACAAGTAGAGGCGGTAACGGTCCAGGTCTTCTAAAAGGATCGGAACGCCAGCGTTACCGCGCAGAACAAGGTTGTAAACGGCGCCGGAGAAATGGTTGGTTTACGAGGCATGCAGACAGATTGCCCTGAAATAGCAAAAAGTCGAAACTGACACCGTGTCTACACAATTAAGAGGGTTACAAATAGAACACACATGCGTGCCAGGGCTGGGAAAACTCCTAGCAATGGAAACTACTTTAAACAGAAAGAACCATTTAGCAAATGGCCTGAAAAAACAGAATCCCCGTAAAAACGGGGATTCTGCAACACACATTAAAACAATAATTCCTTACGGCTTATCTTATAATTTTCCTTTTAGCTGCTCGATGGCATTGCGATTGAGGGTTTGAGCACAATATGTGCCCCCCTTGCTTGACCCTACGCCATCTTTCCACTGTGCCACTCTTTTGTTTCGACTATTGATAAGTTGGTAATCCAAATCCAGCGAAGCGGCCCCGGCACCAAAACCGACAAAAACTCTGGCTGCCCGGTTACCGGGGTTAAATTTATCCACGTCAATAATTAGCAGATGACCGGCACCACTAAAGTCACGCCGGGACTTGAGTAGCTTTGCTGAATAACCGACTCGCTTCAATTGTTTGATTATGTCGCGATCCATCCAGGTTCCTACCCGTTGCAACTCAACAATTTGATCCTGAGTCATACTGCTGGTGTCACCACGGAGCGATAGAACCGAAATCATTCCATCCGACGTTGCTGCCCCGGTTGCTTGCTTGGGAGCCCTTGTGGTTACGCAGCCAGAGACCATAGTAATAAACAGGACAAAAAGGACGAGCAGTAATGATTTGTTTTGCAAGATTCTCTCCTTGTGGGTGCGATAACGGTGAGATGGTGTTAAGAAATTACTTCCAGGGTCAGCGTCACAGGCGCCATCAATCGACGTCCAGTGGCACCAGCATTCGTTTCTGCCAACCCACCACTTTTGGTTATGTCCGTATAGTGCTGTAAATTCATGAGGCCATCGTGGTCCCCATCTCGTAGA
>LGVF01261837.1_pt1 | contig 16297 bp, 12 predicted proteins | sample 469901 | NCBI WGS metagenome assembly LGVF01 (sample SAMN03893561, study PRJNA290197) | marine sediment metagenome | material: sediment; isolation source: combined push core samples #3730, #5133, and #5579 collected at Hydrate Ridge | place: Pacific Ocean: Hydrate Ridge
ATAACGAGTTCACGTCGTGTTATGGAATCAGATTCGTTGCCAAAAATAATGTGTCCTAGAAATGGAATATTTTCTAAATATGGGATGCCGCTGTTTTTGCTTGCCTTCCGTGAATCAATAAGTCCGCCTATGATTAACATTTCTCCGTTCTTCACATTGACTACGGATGTCATTTGCCTGATTTGAGAACGCGGCAGTTGCATTTCCACTCCGGTATCCCCACCGAATTTTACTTTTTGCATTTCAAGAAGGGCTGTTGCAATCGGAGTAATCTGCAGGATAATTTCATCATCCATGATTTGGGGAACAACGGAAAACGAAATCCCGGAAAGGATGGAGTCCGTTTCAACGCGGTAATTAAAAACCGATGTATCGGAGATATAATCGGCGCTCACTCTTGAGATATAATTCCTGACCTCCCCAACGCTGAACAGGGCAGGCTGTCCATTTGTGACCACAACCTTTGGATTGGAAAGAAGCCTTGTCTCTCCGTACTCATTGAGCGCGTCCAGAATAATGGTAAAGGACTTGGGACTCAAACTGAATCGGTGAAGAAACTTTCCTGTAGGATATAATTCTGAAAAGGTGGAAACTTCACTAGGTTCAATATTTCCCCATTCATCAACTCCGTAACCGGTGACAACGGGTGTTGGATCCGATCCAAAAATTGTTGTTGCGTCGAATGGGGAATTTTTCAATAATCCGCTCCAATCGATTCCCATGGAATGAGATTTGTCCAAATCCACTTCTATTATCTTTGCTTCAATTGTTATTTGCCGCTTCAGTCTTTTATTTAATGCCTCAATATAGCTGGAAATCCTTTTTAATATTGACTGAGATGCAGTTACTGTGACCATCCCAACCGATCTATCCAAGCTGTAATAAAATTGACTGCTATCAGTTTCTTCTTCCTTATGGGTATATTCCTTTTTCCTTTCTGTGGCACTTCCCCTTTGGACGACATCAAGCTTATTGCCATAATATTTAGTGCTGGCTGATTCAGCCGTCTCTTTTTTTTGCATTTCTCTTTTTTTTGCTTTTGGTTTATAATCCAATAAAATTTTTTCAATACTATTTTCTATTTCCTTCCAAACATCTATACCTTGCTCAGGCGTGGTGACAAAGTTGCTGGCTGTCAGGCTTGTCATTGTATCTTTTTTACCGGCAGTAGTGCCTGCCATATTTCCTCCTACTGTCATACCATAGGATCGTTTTACATACGGTGTACTAATAGTGAATCTCTTTGTTTCTCTGTATGTTATAACAATAGTCTTGTCGTGGAATTCAAAAAAATAGTCCAACTGGCGCAAAATATTGTCAACGGCAATCCAAAAATCATCACTAGCCTGGATATCCACATCTACAAGCGCCTCTTGTTCTACGTCATGTGCCCAGCTTACATTAAATCCTTTTAATTCGGCCAATTTTTTTATTACATCGCGCAAAACAACAGTCCCATTCCTGGCGCTCAAGTTTGCCCCGATCCGTAATTTAGGTAGCCCTGTTTCACTTTCTTCTATCCGTACGTCCCCAATGGTAAACTCCGGCCGCCAAGTTACGCGAGGTGGGATGTACGACGATGATGATTTCTGCTTGTCTGTTTGAGTAACGGCTGAATCGGAGTCAGGATAATCTTTCAAAGCTGTTTCTTGTTTGCTCTCTCCGGCCCGGGAAACCGGCATTGTATTATTGACGTCCTTTGCAACACATCCTGACAACACCCATATCAAAAGGCATGAAATCAATGCTATCAAACACCGCCTTTTTTTGAGTATCGTGCTCTTATCAAATTTCATCGCTATGTGAGATGTCCCGTAAGACATGTGGCGCCTCCTAAATTGTCCCAGGTTTAAATATCACGCTGGCAGAGTCAGTCTGATAATGACTTATAAAAACCGCTTTATGCCTTTTCTTTCGTAGTGTTATGATTTGACTATCCACGGAAATTCCATATGGTCGGTTTAATTTTTTTCAGGATCCAGGTGTTTCAAGCGGCATTCGGCATGTTGTCTTGCTAACAGAGACAGCTCCGTGCCACTGTGCAAAACCGCCCTGTATTCTTTGACAGCACGATCCGGTTGTCCCAACTTTTCGTAAATATCGGCGCGCAAAAGCATTATATCAACAGTGATTTCCCCGGTATTTTCAATACGATTCAGCATGCGGAGAGAATCTCTATACTCTCCAACAGACTCGCAGAACACAGCGTAGTTGTACATAACTTGCTGCGAAAGTTTTTCTGTGTACGTGGCACGAGTAAAATAGGCCTTGGCGTCATCCGTCTTACCCATACGGGCCAAGGCCATGCCTGCAAACATGGCGGCTTCGCTTTCCTTAGGCATAAAGCGAAGTATCTGTCTTGCATAATTAAGAGCGGTTATCTCATCCCCTGTCTGGCCTAATGCCAAAGCCGCCACTTTCTTTGCCAGTGAAATGTTGTTTGGCCAGCTATCAGAGGCATTTCGATAGAAATCAAGGGCCTGCTTCATTGATCCCTGCTTTTCAAAGGCCGCGGCTTTCTTGATCATATTTTGGGCATGTACGACCTGATCAAGAGGAGTCTGGAATCCGGCAGTCCGCTCCATGAACAAACCTTCTGCTGTTTTGTTATCGTCTTCAATCAACGATGACATTTGGTCTATATCGACATCAACTTCCAGAGCACCGAGCTCAATATCCAAAGTGCCTGTTGATCCGGCCTCACCGGCCCAGGTTATTTTTTTGTCAGCAGGATAAATCATGATGGTGTTGTGACGCTCAATGCTCTCCAGCTCCTTAAGGTTCTTTATGACCTCCAGGACAAAGGGCCACGGGACGTCTTGAAGAGCCAGGGTGAGGGTGCCCTTGACCTCTTCATCTACAACTATGTTCTTTCCGCTGATCTGGCCCAGCAGCCTGAATACGTTGTGCAGGTCTATCTTGAAAAAATCTATGCTGATCTTTTTCGGTCCTTCCGATCCATCCGTTGCCTTGCCTGTGCTGTCAGCCGCTTTTGAAGCGTCTGTGCTGTCAGCCGCTTTTGAAGTGTCCCATGATAGTGTGTCCGCGTCATTCGGACGGACATCAGGGGCATCTTTCTTTTTCCCGGAGTCGGAAAGGTGATCTTCCAATTCACTTAACCAGTGAGAAATATCATCTTGCTCGGCCTGGATCGGCTCCTGGCCCATTACAGGCCTGTTGCCCGGCATACACCAGAACACTCCGACCAAGAGGGCGACCATAAGGCATGATATCTTCTGTCGGCATCCCATCATTTTTCCTCCGGATGCAGGAACAGTATCCTCTTTCGCATGACCAGTTCCCCGCGAATATCTTCTGCTTGTTCCTCAACGGTTACTCGATCTGAATAGATCTCCGTAACCCTCCCGCTCCGATAGCCAACCCGCACACCAGGTCGCAGGAAATAGCCGATCCCGGCCGCGTCCTGGGCCATGGCAATCATGCTACCCTTCTCTAAACCTATAATGCCCACCAATCTCAACTGACCGACATCCATACATTCCAACGGGGTTGCACACCGTTCCGGCCTCTTGAATTCTCTCTTTTTGCGCGTCTTTTTGGTGACTATTTTTTGGGCTTTTGGCGTTGTCTTCAAAAAGGACTGAAACGGATCGGGTTTTCCAGCCTGGCTGTAATGATATGTCATAGGTTCCATGAGACGTTCCAGTCTTACATGGAAGTCCTTTACTTTTTTTGACTCGGTCGCGGTCGATTTTTTTGCAACGGAAGCCGGCACAGCCGGCACGGTTGCTTCTTTTTTACATCCACACAGAAAACAGAGAGCGCACACAGATATGCATAAGAACATGCCTGCACAGGCCATAAAGTCTTTGGAACGGTCTCTGATTCGGGCTGACATAGACATGTCTATCGCCTTCCCTTTTTCTTCTTTTTGTTTTTCTCTTGGGCCTGTCGCTGTTCTTCCGGGCTGAGGAAACGGTATGTCATGGCCTGGCATTTGATGTTTATCTGCAAATTGCTGCCTTGCCGGATTCCCTTGCCCTCAGAGGAACTCTGTCCGGACCCTGGGCCCGGCACTCCTGCAGCGGCAGATTTGGGGCCCTGAGCGCCGGTTGGAGATCCCTTTTGGCTCCAGACCTTAGCTATCTGCTTGGCCTTTCCCATGGAGACCTGTTTTATATGCACAATGCGATCCATACGGCCGATGTCATCAAAAAAACCTACTGTGTTGTGGAACGGCCCATTGAATTCCATTTTTACCGGGATGGCCGCGTAAAAAGTCATTGACTGTTCGTTTTGTGGCTTAAAGGACATAAAATCCAGTCTGGACTCATTGCCAAGGGACGAAATCTCGGTCAGGACTGACGGTATGTCTTCTTTTTCAGGGAGTAGCTTCACTGCTTTTTGCAGCATTCCCTCCATGGTCTTCAACTCTTCTTCCATAGCAGGAATCTGCTTGGATTTAGCCTCCAGCTTGGCCACTTCCTGCTCTAATTGCGGGATTTTTCCGGACATAGTATTCATTTCGTCCAAGCGAGCATCAAGAAAGAAAAACCAGAAAAGCCCTATGGGTATAACCATTGCGCCTAAGTATATGGCGGCCTTCTGCCAGAGGGGAAGGGAATAGATGGTCTGAAAAAGCCCTGAGGGAATCTTCCAACTGAGTTTGCTAAGATTCACTTCTTTTTGGCTCCCTTGAGTGGCTTTTCTTCATTGTCTTTTGCAGTCTTAACTCCTACTTGAAGTCCGAACTCCATGAGGGCGTGTCCCTCGATTGTTTTGCGTTTGGTATCTTTCAAGTTCACTGAGGCAAACATCGAAGATGCCTCAAGACGTCGCATAAAGAGCGCTACCGTGTGATTGTCCAAGGCAATTCCCTTCAGCCGCACACTGCTTCCCTGGACGTTCAATTCCGTGAGCCATAACCGGTCAATGGGCAGTGAAGTCACAATTTCATCAAGGAGTTTTACTGTTAAGGTACGGCCTTCTTGTAATTTTTCTATGGCCTTAAATTTATCTTCGACCTCTTTCCTTTTTTTGTTTACGGTCTGTATTTTTTTGTTCACATAGGCCAAATCCGCCTTTTTTTTCTCTAAGGATGCCAGTTCCTGTCTCCCGTTACTGACTTTGGCTTGTGTCGTCATCCCGACTCCGAGAAGACAGGTTGCCAACAAAATGAGGGACAGGAAGAAGACAGATATCTGCCGGCGCACCGCCTCTTTTCGACGCCACTCTCGAACCGGAAGGAGGTTAATTCGAATCATTTCACGATTGTCCTCAGCGCAAGCCCTGTGGCTATAGCCATCTGGGGAGCTACGGTTGAGACATACTCAGCCTCTATGCCTTTATCGACAGGATAATCCTGCAAAGGGTTAAAAAGTTTCACCGGAAGACCGATTGCATCGCCAAGGACTCTGTCTAATCCCCTCAGGAGGGCGGATCCCCCGCTAATGAAAACGTGTGTCGGGTGTTCCTCTGTCCTTGAGTTGGCATTATGGAAATCTATTGCCTTTTTCAGTTCCGCGGCCCACATTCCACACACCTCAGTACATACTGAGGCCACTTCTTTCATGAGCGCCTTGTCTTCAGTCCCGGCAATCTTTATTTTTTCTGCATCTTCATAGCCTAAGCCCGTAGCCTCTTGAATAGACTCTGTCAGTTGGGCGCCTCCAAAGGCTACATCCCTTGCAAAAATAGACGTATTCTGAAAGACAATGTTGAGGTTTGTCTTCTGTGCCCCTATATCTATAAGGGCTACCGCTTCAGCAAGCAGGCCGAAAACGCCTTCAAAGGCATTTCCAAGGGCGAACGCGTCCACATCCACTACTGCCGGAGATAGACCGACGTCCTGGATGAGTGTGGCATATTCATCCACCACTTCCCTCTTAGCCGCAACAAGGAAGACCTCTGTTCCATGGCCATCCTCATGTCCACCCAGCACGTGGAAATCCACAAAGACTTCATCTATCTCAAAGGGAACGTATTTCTCCGCTTCAAAGATCAGATTGTCTTCTATCTCCTTTTCTTCTTCATATGGTACGCTGATTTTCTTGACAATTACGGAATATCCTGCGATAGATGTGGCCGCACGGTTAATCTTGGGCCGGACATTGTTCAAAAGGGCTTTCAGCACCGCACCGACTTCATGCGGCTCTTTGATGGATCCGTCTATGATGGCTTGTGCCGGAACCAGGGCACGCCCGATGCGCCTTACAACGCGGTCTGTGCTGCTACCGGAAAACTCAACGACCTTTATGCTGTGTGAACCGATATCCACTCCCAGTGTGGGATGCTGACGTTGTCCCCATTTTTTTGGCAGTGAAGGGAGTTTCATGGCGGTTTTCCGATTCCTTGTCCAATTTATTTGGCTATATCCAGGATCTGTCAGCAGAGCTGAGACCGAATTTCAAGCCATGTAATATCATTCGGAATATTCCTTTTTATTCTTAATTCTTACGTGAAAAAAATCTGACTTGAAATTGGAAATTCGTAATAGTTCAGCCACTAAGGCACGAAGACACAAAGGGGAGAAGGTCATCAAAAGAATTTATAATTTTGGTGTGTTAGTGGCTGAACTGTTATTGTCGATCAAATTCACAAGCTGATTATGTACCCCGGAGAGCAGGACATTTATGTTTGATCCGAAGAAAATCCGCAATTTTTCTATAATTGCCCATATAGACCATGGCAAATCTACGCTGGCTGACCGTATTCTGGAATATACCGGCGTTGTGTCTTCCAGGAACATGAAAAAGCAGTTCCTGGATCAGATGGAACTCGAGAGGGAGAGAGGCATTACGATCAAAGCCCAGACTGTGAAGCTGAACTATCGATCCATTGACAACGAGATCTATTTATTGAACCTGATAGATACACCCGGCCACGTGGATTTTTCTTATGAAGTCTCAAAGAGCCTTGCAGCCTGCGAAGGGGCGCTCCTCGTGATCGATGCTACGCAGGGAGTGGAAGCTCAGACATTGGCAAATGTCTACCTTGCTCTGGAAAATGACCTGGAAATTATTCTGGTGCTCAATAAAATAGACCTTCCGAGTGCAGACCCTGATCGGGTGACCCGGGAGATAGAGGACATCATAGGACTCGACACCTCACGGACCATACTGGCAAGCGCAAAAGAGGGACTGGGCACAAGAGATATTTTAGAAGCCGTAGTGAAACAGATCCCGCCCCCTGCGGGTGATCCGGCAAAACCCCTCAAGGCCCTTATTTTCGATTCCTGGTTCGATTCTTATCAGGGAGCAGTGGTATTGATCAGGGTAATGGACGGTGTTCTGATGCCTGGTGTGCGTATACGCATGATGTCCAACGATCATACCTATGAAGTGGACAGGACAGGCGTTTTTTCACCGGGTCTATTAGATACGGATCAGCTATCTGCAGGGGAAGTCGGGTTTTTCACGGCCGGCATAAAGGCCGTACGTGATACACGGATAGGGGATACAATTACAGAAGAAAGACGTCCTGCCGCCGGCCGATTGCCCGGTTTTAAGCCGGCAAAGCCTATGGTATTCTGCGGTCTCTACCCGATTGACCCGGCCCAGTATGATCAGTTAAAGGATGCTGTCCAAAAGCTGTGGTTGAATGATCCGGCCTTTTCCTACGAGCCGGAAAGCTCCGCGGCATTGGGATTTGGATTCAGGTCCGGCTTTTTAGGCCTCCTTCACATGGAAATCGTTCAAGAACGTCTTGAGCGGGAGTACAAGCTGTCCTTGATTAGTACGGCCCCGTCAGTCTCTTACGAAATCACACTGACGAGTGGTGAAGTAGTCGCGGTCCACAATCCCGCCCAGATGCCTTCAGCCGATAAAATTATACAGATAGCAGAGCCGTATGTGAGTATGGATATCTATGTCCCAAAGGAATATATCGGCTCTGTCATGGAGCTGTGCGACAGAAAAAGAGGACGACAAGTGGATATGCGCTACCTCACAGAAGAAAGGGTGCTTCTAAAATACGAGTTGCCGTTCAATGAGATTGTCCTCGATTTTTACGACCAACTTAAGTCCGTTAGCAGAGGTTACGCCTCCATTGACTATGACCTTCTCGAATACAGACCGGCCGGATTAGTCAGGTTGGACATGCTTATTAATGGACAACCCGTGGACGCCCTGTCGGTCATAGTTCACAAAGACAAAGCATATCACAGGGGTCGGGAGCTTGTGAGCCGCTTGCGCAAGGTAATACCGAGACAGATGTTTGAAGTGGTAATTCAGGCAGCTATCGGCAATAATGTGATTGCGAGAGAACGGGTTGCTCCGCTGAGAAAAGACGTTACAGCCAAATGCTATGGAGGCGATATTACTCGTAAACGAAAATTGCTTGAGAAGCAAAAAGAGGGGAAAAAAAGGATGAAGCAGGTCGGTCAGATCGAGATTCCACAGGAGGCGTTCCTAAGTGTACTAAAAGTTTAAGGACTTGCTGTATTGAATTCATAGAGCTAATATTCGGACATTATGAATACATCCACTTTTTTTTCAGGCATAAATCGATCCGGAAAACGTACCTGGCAGTCAGTTGCCTGGGAATATCTCCAGGCAATCCTCATTGCGCTGGTCTTGGCACTCTTCATAAGGACCTTTGCAGTTCAGGCCTTTAAGATTCCGTCCGGCTCCATGGTGCAAACGCTCCTTATTGGTGATCATATTTTGGTAAACAAATTCATATATGGCGTAAAAAATCCCTTTAACAGAGGGGTGTGGATTCCCGGAAAGAGTCCTGAACGTGGAGATGTCGTGGTCTTTATTTATCCTGGGGACAGAAAAAAGGACTATATAAAACGTGTTGTAGGCATAGGGGGAGACACTGTCCGGATAATCAACAAAAAAGTGTACGTAAACGGAGAGCTGTTTAATGATCCGTCCGGGGTTCAGTACACAGACCCTCGAATAATCCAGGGATCCATGCAGCCAAGGGATAACTTGGGACCTCTGACTGTTCCGGAGGACAGCCTTTTTGTTATGGGCGACAACAGGGATCAGAGCTATGACAGCAGGTTCTGGAAGTTCGTTCCCCTTAAAGACGTCAAAGGTGAGGCCTTTATGATCTATTGGAGCTGGAATTCAAAGAATTTCAGACCCAGATTGGGACGCATCGGGCATCTTATTCATTAGCCGGATAGTCTATGAATTTCCATTTTTGGACGTAGGCACTCTCAGGTGAGGTTGGAAAACATACGCCGGCGCTGATCCGGCAGGCTTGACACCTATTGAATCCAATGTTACAGAATATCCGCATCTTGTGGGCGGGTAGCTCAGTTGGGAGAGCACCGGCCTTACAAGCCGGGGGTCACAGGTTCAAGCCCTGTTCCGCCTACCATAAGTATGAGAAAGGACATTAAACCAGGGGTCGTAGTTCAGATTGGTTAGAACGCTGGCCTGTCAAGCCAGAGGTCGCGAGTTCAAGTCTCGTCGGCCCCGCCAAGTCAGACATTTATATTTTGGCCCATCTCCTGAAGGGGAGAATGGGCCTTTTTCAATTTAGATGGCTATGGAAACCATGGGTTTTGCCCTTAAAAAAGGGATACTACTCTTCATGATGCCTTCCGGCATGATTTTTTTGTGCTTATTCCTCGGCTTTTTTATCTGGCCTCTGAGGCGGCGGAGGAATTTTGCCCGGACACTTTTTTTCTTGGCCTTCTTTATCTATGGCACGGCTGGAAATACTCTGGTTGCCAATTTCCTGATCTGGAGTCTGGAACGTTCTGCCGAATCTCAAGAATCAACCATTGTCAACAATAAGGCTGTAACCTCAGTAGTGATGCTGTGTGGAGGTGCCTCAAACGAAGAATGCCGGCAGATGCTGGACTGTCTGACACCTTACACCAGGCTCAGGCTGCTCAAATCCCGGGAATTGTGTAGAGAAAATCCGGCAATTAAACGGCTCCTGATTGTTGGTGGCTGTGCCAGGCCTTTCGGCGAGTGTAAGTTGTCTGAAGCCAAGATTGCCTACCAATGCCTCCGTGAGTTAGGTCTTGGAAATAGTATTTCAGTTTCTCTGGAAGAGAACTCAAGAGACACTGAGGAAAATATGAAGGCAATACGTCAAATCATGGGGCAGGATCCATTTTACCTCGTGACATCTGCTGCCCATATGCCAAGGGTGCTCATGCTTGCAAATATACTGGACCTTAAAATACAGCCTGTGCCCTGCAATTTCCAGTGGTCTCAGAATCGCTGGACCCTCTGGGATTTTTGGCCTAATCCCTTAAACCTCGGAAAGACCGACATGGTATGTCACGAATACCTTGGAATTGCCTGGTTACAACTCAAGCAACATCTCAATAAGCTTCAAAGGTTTAGGTCTTCCGCCTCGTTGCCGAAAATAGTAAAGGGGTAGTAGTGTCTGGAACCTGTTTTTTTTCTGTAACCATTCTTCTCTTTCTGTGGTTTATCACATGTGTGGCCCTGGTGATAATCCTGCGGAGGCACAAGGCCTCCAGAGCCGAACCGTCATCATTCCATTCGGACATGCTTATCGGACTTGCCTCGGAGAAATTTCAGGAGGCAAAAGAGGCGTCCAAAAGACTACAGGAAGTAGCTGATGCCATTCATATAGGTCTGGTGGAGCTGAAGGACGGTCATATCAGGGACATAAACCGAAGCGCTATGGATTTGCTGCCAAAGGATATGAGGAGTGATGAGGCCATGAACGAATTCCTTGCCTCATCTCAGGAAGACGGTTCCAGAGTAATTGAACTGGACAGAGCAGTTGTACAGTTGAGAAAGCTGCCTCCCTCCGGTTCCAGGAATCTAGTCCTGGTACAGGACGTCACGGAGAGCTTTCTCATGGCACGAAAGCTCAAACAGCGGGAAAGACTGGCGCTTCTGGGTCAGATGACCGCCCAGATGGCTCACCAGATAAAAACCCCTCTTGCCATACTGGCAGGACAGGCACAGATGCTTGCAAGGCGATTGACTTCGGATGCCGAACTCAAGGACCGGGCACAAGGTTTATATCATGAGGCGAGGGACCTTGCCAGACAAGTAAATGAGATCTCGACCTTCTATTTGGAAAGAAAGCCGTACCTTAAAATGATGGATCTCCATCCCGTGCTCAATGATCTGAAAAAGAGGTTGGATTCACTAAGTCATTCCTGCGAGATTGAAATAGAGTGCACTGAGCAGATCCGCCTTGAGACAGACCCCGGACTTTTAACAAATCTACTGTTCCTGCTTGGACAAAATGCCCTTTCGCCGGAAGTCGGGGCCACGCATCTCTCTTTTATCGCAGAGGTGGAGGATGAGAAAGCGACTATCAGAGTACAGGACAATGGCGCAGGAGTGCCGGAAGATATGCGTGAGAAGATATTTGAGCCCTTTGCAAGCACAAAAGACGAAGGACTGGGGCTAGGGCTCTTTCTCGCCAAAGATCTGGTTCAGCAGATGGACGGTAGCATCGAACTGAAAGAAACGGATCATGGGACCTCTTTCAATTTGAGTTTTCCTTTACGTCGTGTCGAGCAATAAGGAATTTCCAATTTCCAATTTCAACGTTCCGTGAACACTTACCTTATTTTTTCTTGAAGTTCTGTTTCCGAAAACGTACTATAATAAATTTGGAACTTCTGTACTAATTTATATTTCTGTATTATTTTTTATTTTATAAGCAGGCAATTGAATTGCTGTGGAGATGAGAGGTTAAGTGTTCATGAAAGTTACAGTCGAAGACATCGGTCCAGTTCAAAAGCGTCTTTCAGTAGAAGTCCCGGCCAGGATAGTTTCCGAGGAGCTTGATCGTGCATACGTACAACTGAAACCGGAAGCAAATATCAAGGGTTTCAGGAAGGGCAAGGTCCCTCGTAGCGTACTGGAGCGTAATTACGGCCCACAAATTGCGAAGGAAGTAACGGAGAAACTCATTCAAGAGAGCCTTCCCAATGCGCTGAAGGAGGCAAACGAGGACCTTATATTTGATCCTCAGGTGGATTCGACTTCTATTTTAAGACAAGACGAAGCCTTTACCTACTCTATCCTTCTGGATATTTGGCCTGAGTTCGATCCGCCGCAATATAAAGGCCTTGTTCTGCAAGAGCCTTTGGTGGAAATAACCGAAGAGGAGGTGCAGGGCCAACTTGAGGCCCTGCGACGCCATTATGCAGCAGTAGAGTCTGTGAAGCAAGACCGTCCTGTTAAAAATGGAGATATTGTCTTAATTGATTATTCAGGAAAAATAGACGGTGTGTCTGTAGACGGCCTTTCTGAGGAGAATTACTATGTTGAGGTCGGTGCCGGTCATTTCAAAATCGAGTTTGAAGAAGAATTGTTGGAAATGACAAAAGGTTCCGAGAAGGCTATAGTAGTCAGTTATCCTGAAGACGCAATAAATTCGAAGGTGGCTGGCAAAACGGTCCGGTACGAGGTTGTATTAAAAGACATAAAAGAGCGGATATTGTCCAATCTGGACGATAATTTCGCCAAAGGGATGGGGACTGGGTTCAATACTATTGAGGAAGTAAAAGATCGATTATCTAAACAAATAGAGTCGGACAAGCGCAAGGCGGTGAAGAACAATTTGAGACAGCAATTTTTGGAACAACTGAGAGGACAGGTGGATTTCCCCATACCAGATCGACTGGTAGATGCCAAGATTACACAGATGGTGGATAATGTGGCAGGCCATCTCCAGGAACGTGGTCTGGACCTCGAAAGGGCAGGTATGTCGGAAGATCGGCTCCGGATAAAGATGCGGGAAGATGCTATCGCCCAAGTTAAGAGCGAGATGATTCTTGATAAAATTGCCGATGCGGAAGGCATAACCGTAAGCAATGATGAACTCAAAAAATATTCTGACTATGTGGAAAGTCAGTCCGAGCGTATCGGTGTAGACAAAGAGCAGTTACAGGCCGCTATCGTGCAGAACATCCTCCCAAAATTGCGGGCAGAGAAGACCGTGGATTTTCTCATGGAACAGACAATCATCAAGCCGGTTTCACAGGAGATGGATTAGATGCCGTTAATTCCCATTGTTATAGAACAGAGCCCAAAGGGCGAGAGGGCCTACGACATATATTCCCGCCTCCTTAAGGAACGTATAGTGTTCTTAGGAGAAACAATCAATGATGACATAGCCAATCTCGTTATAGCGCAACTTCTCTTTTTGGAGGCGGAAGACCCAAAAAGGGACGTAACACTTTATATTAACTCACCTGGCGGGTTGGTCACAGCAGGTTTGGCCATTTACGATACCATGCAATATATAAGGCCTGATGTAACTACGCTTTGCCTAGGTCAAGCGGCCAGTATGGGGGCGATGCTCCTTGGCGCAGGGGCCAAAGGGAAGCGCTATTCACTGCCCAATGCCCGGATCCTTATCCACCAGCCTATGGGAGGATTTCAAGGCCAGGCAACAGATATTGATATCCATGCCAGAGAGATCCTGAAGTTGCGTCAGAGATTAAATGAGATTTTTGCAGCTCATACGGGGCAGACTTTTGAAAAAATCGAAGCTGATACTGAAAGAGATTTCTTTATGTGTGGGGAAGAAGCAGTGGAGTATGGTATCGTAGACGAGGTAATCTCTAAGCGTGAAATCAGTCCCCAGGAGGATAAGCCGAATGGCTAAGACAAAAGGTTTTGAGAACCAGGGAAATCTACACTGCTCATTCTGTGGAAAGGGTCAAGAAGAGGTAAGAAAGCTCATAGCCGGCCCTAATGTATTCATTTGCGATGAGTGCATAGAACTCTGTAATGACATAATAGCCGAAGAATATGACGTGGAAGACGAATCGGGCAAAAGGAACATGATCCTGAAGCCTGTAGAAATAATGGAACTCTTGGATGAGTATGTTGTAGGTCAGCAATCGGCCAAAAAGATCCTCTCTGTTGCAGTCCATAACCACTATAAGCGCATCGACTCCGGTGTCAGCATGGAGGACGTGGAGCTCCAGAAGAGCAACATCCTGCTGATAGGGCCGACTGGAAGCGGGAAGACCCTTATGGCCCAGATCCTGGCCAAAATCCTCAACGTACCTTTTACCTTGGCAGACGCTACCACACTGACCGAGGCAGGCTACGTCGGGGAGGATGTTGAAAATATCATCCTGAACCTCCTGCAGACATCTGACTACGATGTTGAGCTTGCAAGCAGGGGGATAGTCTATATTGATGAAATCGACAAAATTGCGAGAAAGACAGACGGTCCATCCATTACTAGAGATGTATCAGGTGAAGGTGTTCAGCAGGCGCTTCTCAAAATAATGGAAGGTACCATGGCCAATGTCCCTCCCAAGGGCGGGCGTAAGCATCCACAGCAGGATTTTGTGAAGATCGATACGACCAATATCCTTTTCATTTGCGGCGGGGCCTTTGTGGGGCTGGATTCCATAATCAAAGCGCGGATGGGCAAATTTTCCATCGGTTTTGGGGCGGATGTCCAGGGAACAAGAGATTTTTCAATAGGAGAAATCCTCGAGAGGACACTGCCGGAGGACCTGATTAAGTATGGTTTGATACCGGAATTCGTAGGTCGGGTCCCGGTTGTGGGTACCCTTGAGGAACTGGACGAAGCTTCCCTAATTAGAATTGTCAAAGAGCCCAAGAATGCTTTGGCAAAGCAGTTCCAGAAGCTCTTTGCCATGGACAACATAGATCTCCATTTTACCGACGGGGCAATAAGGGCTATAGCCCACGAAGCGGCAAAAAGAAAGACCGGGGCCCGGGGGTTGCGGGCCATTATGGAGAAGGCCATGTTGGATGTGATGTATGAACTACCATCCAAAGAAGGAGTGAGTGAATGCGTGATTAATGAGGACGTCATCCTTGAGAAGTCAGAGCCTATAGTCCTCTATGAGCCCCAGGCCAAAGCATCATAATGAGCCAAACATAATGAATGAAATATACGAAACCCTGACTGTATCCCTTTTGCCTTTGAGAGATATCGTACTTTTCCCACACATGGTGGTCCCTCTGTTTATTGGACGTGAGAAGTCGGTGCAGGCCATAGAGCAGGCCATGTCTGAAAAGCAGGAGATATTCCTGGCGGCCCAGAGGGATGCCAAGGTCAATGAACCAAAAGAGCAGGACATCTATCGAGTGGGAACGCTGGGCAGCATTCTCCAACTGCTCCGCCTGCCTGACGGCACAGTAAAAGCACTGATTGAAGGTAAGCGACGGGCCAAGATCAACCGCCATATTCCCACTGAAGGACATTTTGTGGTAGAGGTGCGACCTTTGCCATTGATATCAGCATCCGGTACGGATGTAGAGGCCATCATTCGAATTACGGTGAGCGCCTTTGAGGAGTATGTAAAGTTTAACAAAAGAATTCCGCCGGAAGTGGCGATTTCTATCTCATCTATAACGGATCCCGCCAGATTAGCGGATACTATTGCTTCTCATATTCCTCTCAAAGTCTCTGATAAACAGTCCCTGTTGGAGCAAGTCCATCCTCGCAAACGCCTTGAACGGCTTTATCAATTCATTCGTTCTGAGACAGAGATCATCCAAATGGAGCGTCGTGTCAAAGATCGTGTGAAGAAACAGATGGAGAAAAACCAGAAAGACTATTATCTCAACGAGCAGGTACGGGCAATCCATAAGGAGATGGGCCGGAAGGAAGATTCCCAGAGCGAAACAAATGAACTTGAACGTCGTATTAAGCGCAAGCGTCTCCCCAGAGAGGCAGCAGCCAAGGTCCGCGTGGAATTTGAAAAGCTCAAGATGATGGCGCCCATGTCTGCCGAAGCCACTGTGGTGAGGAACTATATCGACTGGATACTTGTCCTTCCCTGGTTTGAGAAGACCATTGACAAATACGACATAGTTGAAGCGGAACGGATCCTTAACGAAGACCACTACGGCCTGGAAAAGCCCAAAGAGAGGATCCTCGAATACCTGGCTGTTCAGAGTCTGGTCAAGAAGATGAAGGGGCCCATCTTGTGTTTTGTGGGGCCTCCCGGCGTTGGAAAGACCTCTCTTGCGAGATCCGTCGGCCGGGCCCTTAGCAGAAACTTCGTTCGCCTCTCCCTTGGAGGTGTGAGAGATGAGGCGGAAATTCGCGGTCACAGGCGCACTTATATTGGTGCAATGCCCGGAAAGATAATCCATTCGCTGAAAAGGGCCAAGTCCAGCAATCCGGTTTTCTGCATGGACGAGGTGGATAAAATGAGTTCGGATTTCCGGGGGGATCCCGCATCGGCCCTGCTGGAGGTGCTGGATCCAGAGCAAAACGTCGTTTTTAACGACCATTACCTGGATTTGGACTATGATCTCTCCCAGATCATGTTTATCACAACTGCCAATGCCCTTCATACCGTTCCGTTTCCCCTCCAGGACAGGATGGAAATTATAGAACTCCATGGATATACAGAAGAGGAGAAACT
>LGVF01057546.1_pt1 | contig 16284 bp, 15 predicted proteins | sample 469901 | NCBI WGS metagenome assembly LGVF01 (sample SAMN03893561, study PRJNA290197) | marine sediment metagenome | material: sediment; isolation source: combined push core samples #3730, #5133, and #5579 collected at Hydrate Ridge | place: Pacific Ocean: Hydrate Ridge
GTCAATGAGGATATACTTGCCGTAGCCGCCATTACGGAAAACTCGTTTAACAGTACCGTCTGCGGTTGCAACGATTTTATCTCCACTTTTCCCATGGAAGTCAATGCCGGAATGAAAAGCATTTTTGTTGTTGACAGGATCCTTACGTTTGCCGAAACGGGAACTGATTGCTCCCTGGACAGGTCTGCCTAACGGGAGATGTTGTAATGTTTTCAAGTATCTATCGGTTATGTAGAGCAGGTTGTCCAGCTTTGTCTCCTGTTGTTCAATGAAAGGACCGCCGCTGTTTTTTGTTCCCGCCTGCTTCTCCTGAGCGTGGCTGATACCGATGGTATCCATGACTTTTTCAATCAACTCGTTTCGTTCGTTGAGTTCACTTACCGTCGTCGACATCATTGCCTTCTCTTCTTCAAAGGCGGTGACCTGTGAGGTGAGCTTGAGTCTCTCTGTTTCGCTGATTTTTTTGTGATTGGCCATAGACTCCTCATTGATTTTGAGCTGTTGCTGCAACTCAGACAATCTGGAGGAGAAGGTGCGATTTTTTGAGAAAAGGGAGATGGAGAAAACACTGGTGACAGCAAGAAGGAGGAGGATGAGAACTGCTCCTGTAAAAAGTAAGTGGAGTTTTTTCCAGGTGCTGGGAAACCGGATTATTTTCCCCGTGTCTCTGGTAATGATAATATGTAACTGTTCGCTCATTATAAAATCCAAAAATGTTGTGAATATGGTAAACAGAAAGTAGTATGGCTTTCGTAAAAAGTTGCCAGGAGCCTGAAAAAATTAATATAGCTTATACTATCAGATCATAAAATAATCAACAACAAAAGTAGCTTCCCCTGAGTATGAAACTTATCTGAACTGCTTGTATCTGCTGATTTTTTTTAAGTGGAGACCGAGTCTTTACAGATATCCANNTGAAATTGACCGAGAGCTGCCAACCAATCTGTCCCGGTGTGTTATGTCTAATCTCATCAACTGCCAATCTCTTTCTAAATCTTTCGGAGCTCAAACTCTGTTTTCCTCCATTAACCTGGTTGTTGCCAGGGGCGATAAAATTGGGGTCATAGGCCCCAATGGTTCAGGAAAATCTACCCTGCTGAAGATTATCTGCGGCCTTGAAGAACCTGATGATGGCAAGATTCTTTTCCGAAAACATGTACGCTCGAACTATCTGGCCCAGATGGATCTGTTTGATGAAGAGGCAGGAGCAGCGGATAATCTGCTGCACTCTCTTCAGGGACAGAGCCTTGATGAAAGCGAGAAAAACAATCTGGTTTTTACGCTGCTCAGTCGGGCCGAGTTTGCAGATAGTGAGATCCCTGTCAGATTGTTGTCTGGAGGGTGGCGGAAACGTTTGTCTATATGTCGATCATTATTGCTTTCTCCGGATGTTCTGGTCATGGATGAGCCTACTAATCATCTCGATATTGAGGGTATTCTCTGGCTGGAGAAGATGTTGTCAGGGGGGTTAGGGGGTGTGCCGACCACATTTCTTCTTGTCAGCCATGACAGGTATTTTTTGGAAAACTGTACAAACAGAATTGTCGAGTTGTCCGCAGTGTATCCGGAAGGTTCTTTTCAAGTGCAGGGCAGTTATTCAAAATTTGTAAAAGAGCGTCATCATTTTCTTAAAGGACAGTTGCAGGAAGAAGAGCGTTTGTCCAATAAGGTCAGGAGGGAAACAGAGTGGTTACAGCGTGGCCCTAAGGCAAGAGCCACTAAGGCGAAATACCGGATCGACGGGGCTCATAAATTGCAGGATGATCTTGCTGAAGTTAAGGCTCGAAACCGAGCTTCATCCAGAGTACAGCTGGATTTTGATGCGACCGGACGTAAAACAAAAAACCTGCTTGTCGCCAGGGGAATAACAAAATCGTATGGGGAAAAGCCACTGTTTGCAGATCTTGACATAACCCTGTCTCCTGGCAGCAGGCTCGGTCTGCTAGGCAGAAATGGATGCGGCAAATCGACCCTGATGCAAGTTTTGGCCGGCGGTGGTGGGAATGGCGGTGCAGGATTGGATTCCGGTCAAATTAAGGTAGCTGATAATGTCCAAATTGTTAGTTTTGATCAGAACAGGGAGGCTATAGATCCAGCCGTTACACTGAGGAGGGCTCTGGCGCCTGAGGGTGAGTCAATAATGTATCGTGGCCGGTCGCTGCATGTTGTCTCCTGGGCTAAGAAATTCCTTTTCCAGGTAGATCAGCTTGAAACTCCGGTTGGACAGCTTTCCGGCGGGGAGCAGGCACGTATACTGATTGCAGGGTTGATGCGTCAACCGGCAGATATTCTATTGCTGGATGAGCCCACCAATGATCTTGATATAGCTTCTCTCGATGTGCTTGAAGCGAGTCTGCTCGATTTCCCTGGAGCGCTTGTTCTTGTGACCCATGATCGTTTTCTGCTTGACCGGGTGTGCCACCGGATACTTGGTTTTGGAGGATCGGACGGAGTGGCTTATTATGCCGAGTATAAGCAGTGGCTGCAGGATTTGTGTTCACAGGAGAAGATGAAGGACAGTCCAAAAAAGTTGAGTGCGGCGGCTGACAACAAGAAGGGTATAGCAAAACCCGGAAAGAAAGGCCATCTGTCCTATATGGATCAGCGGGAATATGATCAGATGGAAGAGAAGATTAGTGCTCTTGAAAGTCGGATAGAAGAGCTGCAGCAGAAGATGGAGCGGACAGAGATCGTATCCGATTCGGCAAAACTTGGTGAGTGCTGGCAGGAACTTGAAACAACCCGGAGCGATGCGGAGAAACTGTATACTCGCTGGGACGAGTTGGAGACAATGAAGAACAGGGAGTGATGGCATCGTACCCCATGTCTGCCTTATTTCTTCAAATTTCCAAAAAAATGATGGATCTCATTTAAAACAAGAAGGATATCATCACTGGTTGTATTCAGGTGTGTGACCATCCTGGTTGTTTTTCCAGCCGAGATGAGAATGTTCTTTTCCTGTAAAAAAGCGGCTAGTTGTTGAGCTCTGTCCCCTGCCACAGAGAAAAAGACCATGTTGGTCTGGGCTTTGTTTTGTTCTACTTCGATTTCTTCTATTTCGCTTAATCCCCTGGCGAGCATATGGGCATTTTCATGATCTTCTGCCAGGCGACCAATATTGTTCTGTAGAGCATAGATACCGGCTGCGGCAACAATGCCCGCCTGACGCATACCGCCGCCAACCATCTTACGCCATTTTCTCGCTTCGGCAATAAGCTCAGCCGGGCCGAGTAGTAGGGATCCTACAGGGGCTCCCAGTCCTTTGGACAGGCAGATGGACGCAGAGTCGAAGTGTCGGCTGATCTCTCTAATTTCCACATTTTGTTTTACCACGGAGTTAAAGAGTCGGGCACCGTCAAGATGGAGTTTGAGATTGTTTTCTTTGGCAAAATCTCCTGCTCTTTGCAAATAGTCCAGGGGAAGGGGCTTTCCGTTCTGACTATTTTCCAGACAGAGGAGCCGGGTTCTGGCAAAATGGATATCGTCCGGTTTGATTTTTTCTGCAACTTTTTGCAGATCAAGGGTTGAATCCTCTTCAAATTCTATGGGCTGGGGCTGGATACTGCCAAGAACAGCGGCTCCGCCGCCTTCATATTTATAAGTATGTGCCTGCTGACCGACGATATATTCATCACCCCGCTTGCAGTGGGACATAATACCTATGAGGTTGGCCTGGGTGCCGCTGGTGGCAAAAACCCCCTTCTCAAAGCCAAGTAATTCAGCTCCCATTCTCTCGAGCCTGTTTACTGTGGGGTCGTCGCCGTAAACATCATCACCCACCTCCGCCCTGGCCATAACTTCCCGCATTCCCTGACTGGGCCTGGTGACGGTGTCGCTTCGAAAATCGATAATTCTCATTACATTGTTCCTTATTGTGGTTGCGGAGAAAACATATTAAAATTCTGTTGTCGGAGAAGGATCCTGGTAAGAATGACGGCGCGGGAGACTTTTTACAACGCCATCAAAGATGACATATTTACATGAGATTTCAAGAAAAACGAAGGGAAAAATGAATCAATTCAGCTGGGAGCAAAAATCTATCCTCGTGGAGGCGGATTACAACCTGAAACATCTGACAGAGAAACAGGCAATTGAAATTGCCGAGGAGAAAATTGATATTCAAACTGTAGGGGATGATGGCTTGGTTGAATTTCTGATCCTGGCTAACCTCTTTTATCGTGGAGGTGCTCAACTGGTTACAGATGCCAGGTATGACTTTGTTTTTTTGGCGGAGTTGAGAAGGCGGAACCCGGCCCATCCTTTTCTGCAGGAGGTAGAGCCTGAGCCGGTACAGACCAGAAAGACTGTACAATTGCCTGTTCGTATGTTTTCAACTGAGAAAGCATATGATTTTGCCGCTTTGCAACGTTGGGCCAACCGAATAGAGAAAGCTGCGGTTGAAAACGGATTGGCCTTCGATACGCAAATTTTTAAGGCGACTCCCAAGCTTGACGGCTTTGCCGCATATGATGATGGAAAGAGGTTGTATACCCGGGGAGACGGCAGGAGGGGAACCGACATAACCAGAGTCTTTGAACGTGGTCTGAGGGTAGCAGTAGAGGGTGAGCGCGGTATGGGTGCCGGGGAAATAGTTGTGAGTCGCAGCTATTTCCTGGAAAATCTTGCCGAGTATTTTGATAATTCCAGGAATTTCCAGGCAAGTCTTATTAAAGAAAAGGAGCTTGAGCAACCTGCGGCAGAGGCGATCAGGCAGGGCGAAGCTGTATTTTTTCCTTTCTCTCTGTTACCTAGCTGGCATGGTGTTTGGCAGGAGCTTGCAGACGGATTTGATAAAATTATTGATGGGCTCTGGGATCGGGTCGACTATGATATCGATGGAGTTGTCCTGGAGATTGTAGATAATAAGATAAAAAGTTCCATGGGAGCAACCCGGCATCATCATCGGTGGCAGATTGCCTATAAAAAGAATACTGAAACGGCTGAAGTCGAGGTGCTGGGGGTGATCCCCCAGACCTCCCGTTCGGGCAGAGTGAACCCGGTTGCGGAGATTGAACCCACAAAGCTGAGCGGTGCATTGATTAAACGGGTTTCTGTGCATCACTATAACATGGTGCGGGAGAAGGGGGTAGGTGCCGGGGCTATTATCAGGTTGTCCCGAAGCGGGGAGGTTATACCAAAGATTGAGGAGGTTCTTGTGCCGGTTCAGCCTCAAATCCCTGCAAAGTGCCCGAGCTGCGGTTCTGATTTGATTTGGGATAATGATTTCCTCCGCTGTATTAATAATATGAATTGCCCTGCGCAGATTACCCATTCTATTGGCCATTTTTTTAAGACTCTGGGAAATATTGACGGCTTTGGTCCCGCCACCATTAATAGAATCTATCGCCATGATATCAGTACTATCCCGGAAATATATGCTCTTATGGAAAAAGATTATGTGGATATGAATTTTGGCCCCAAACAGGCGGAAAACATGGTGATAGAACTGCGAAGGAGCAGGAACGAACAGATAGAAGACTGGCGTTTCCTTGCCGCTTTTGGTGTGTACAGAATGGGGTTGGGTAATTGCGAGAAACTTCTTTCAATTCATCCCCTGGAAGAAGTCTTTGAGCTGACAAAAGAGGAAGTGATGGCCATAAAGGGCTTTAAAGAGAAGACTGCTGATGCAGTGGTGGATGGTATGCGGGCAATTTCTTCACTTTTTGATACGCTTTATGGGCTTGGCTTTAATTTATCCAAGACTCCTGTTGCAGTCCCTCAGGAAGAAATGAAGAAACTCCCATTGCAGGGCAAACGCATTGTCTTTAGCGGAACAATGCAGCAGGGGAGGCGGGATGATATGAAAAAACAGGCAAAGATGCTGGGGGCAAAGATAGGCAGTTCCATCACCCGTAAGACAGACATGCTTGTTACAGGTATGAAGGTTGGGGCGGTAAAGCTGAAAAAGGCTGACGATTTTGGGGTGAAGGTGGTTAGTGAATTGGAGTATTTAAAGCTGATTGCATCGAAATGACGCTTGCTGTCGGACATTTTACGACGCCATCATTTAAAGGGCATTATAAAAAACCAGTTCCCGAGCCACCTCTTCTCTGCCTGGTTTCAGTCTATTTATTTTGGAGGCACCAGCAGTTCACCATTTTTTGCAATGTTTTCATGCACCACCTCATCTATAAAGATAAGTACAGACTCCGGAGGCTTGTTGGCTTCTCTGGCGATCACATCAGTCACTCCTCGACTGATTTTTCCCTTTTGTTCTTTAGTTAGACTGCCTGCAACTCGAATATTAACGTATGGCATGGTCATTCTCCTGAAGTAAAGTATTTTCCCGGCATTACTTTATGAGGTCTGTTGCGATCTCATGAGACACCTTATCTTTTTTCCTTGTGTTTATAAAGCTGATTTTTCCGGCAGGAAGGGTGGATACGAATTCACTATCCGGATAATTGCCTTGAAGTTGAGCGTATCTGCTGTTATTTTTACCTGAATATTAACTCAAGCACTGTTTGCACAATGCGACCAAAAAAATATTCAACAATGATTTTCGGCTGTGGGAATGTGATCATGGGTGACGATGGTTACGGACCTGCTGTTGTAGATGAATTAAATGCTCATTATGATCTGTCAGATGATATTCAGGCCGTGGATGCCGGGACATGTGTCCGCGAGTATCTTTTTGATTATCTTCTCACGGAAGAAGGCAGGCCAGATAGAATTATCATTGTAGATGCGGTTGATTTCCCGGATCGAAAGCCTGGTGAACTGTTTACAATTCTTCCGGATACCATTCCAGCCAAAAAGGTTCACGATTTTTCCCTCCATCAGTTTCCCACGGTAAATTTGCTGCAGGAGTTGGAGCAGCATAGTGGGATTACAATTCTGATCCTTGCAGCTCAAGTCGAGTGTATTCCGGATGAGATTAGGCCGGGACTTTCTCCCGCCATGTCTCTTGCCGTAACCAAAGCGTGTGAGAAAATTTCAGAAATTTTAAACGATAGAGTTCTCGGGCAGGGTGACCTTCTATGATGTACGAGTTTAAAGTGAGCGAGATGGCAGAAGAGTTCGGGGTGCATAGGAACACCATTAGAAACTGGATCAATGCCGGCACCCTCCCGGCAAAAGAGGGCCCCGGTCGCAAATATCTGATGGAGTTCCATGAGTACGAACGTCTCTGTAAAAAATTTGGCCGTGAGCCGCATCTGCACTCTGTTGATAGTGTTAGCAATAGAGCTCGGGAAACATTGGGCGAAATCGATGTTGAACCGCTGGTTATCAGCGGTGGGAAGAGCGTTTTGCCTGAGGATCCCTCCTGGGCGGACGAATGTCTTACCTGTGGAACTTGTGCAAGTGCATGTCCTATTTCCGGTGTGGATGGACTGGATCCGAGAAAAATTGTGCGCATGGCTGTTCTTGGTATGGATAAAGAGTTGATTGAATCGAGCTGGCCATGGAAATGCACTTTATGCTCTAAATGCGAAGAATCGTGTCCGGCAAATATTCAGATAACATCCCTGATGAGAAAAATCCGTGGAGCCCGTGATCGTGCTCGTGTTCCTGAGCCGATTCATAAAAGCGTTACCATGTGCCTTGAGCGTGGCAATAATCTGGGTATTCCAAAGGAAGACTTTGTTTTTCTCTGTGAAGATCTTGGGGAGGAACTGGCGGCTGATGAGTGCCCCGGATTTAAAACGCCTGTTGATGTGCATGGTGCACGAGTTCTTATCACGGTGAATTCGAAAGCAGTTTTTGGTGAACCTGACAGCCTGAAATGGTGGTGGAAAATCTTTTGGGCTGCGGGAGAATCATGGACTCTTTCTTCTGAGTATTGGGAAGGTGTTAACTGGGGTTTGTTGTCCGGAGATGATGAGGCAATGCAGACAGTTGTCGGCAGAATTGTTGACAACATGAAAAGGCTGAACTGTCGGGTTCTCCTCCTCCCCGAGTGAGGCCATGCCTACTATGCAACCCGGGCCGGGTTGAACAGATGGTACCCTGAAGTACTCCAGGAATTTAGAATTGTAACACTATTTGATCTTCTCCTCGAATATCTGGATAAAGGGAAGATTCAGCTTGATAAATCAATTCATGCTGTGCCGACCGGTTATCACGATCCCTGTAACTATGGGCGAAAGTCTTTGAAAGCGTTTGGAAAGGCCTATTTTGAGGACGGTCGCGCAGTTATCAGGGCCTGTTGCGACGATGTCAGAGAACTTAACCCCAATAGAAACGGAGCGTATTGCTGCGGTGCCGGTGCTGGTGCCTGGGCTATGCCGTACTCTGACGAGAGGGTGTACCATGGTCGTATCAAGGCGCGACAGATAGCTGAATCAGGTGCTGAATTGATAGTTGCTCCGTGTCATACGTGCCGCGATCAGATAATGAAATCCCTTAACCATGAATTTGATCTTGGCATAGAGGTAAAATATATTTTGGAACTCGTTGCTGATTCATTGATCCTGGATGAAAAATGACAACTTGTAGGATTTTTACTTGATGGCGTTGTAATAAGTCCCCTGCATCGTCATTCCCGCCTGCGCGGGAATGACGGGACGGTGAAGGATTTTGGTTTTTATAAGATAGTGGATATTGAGTTTTGAATGGAGAGGAGAGACATGTCATGCTGATCACAAAAAAAAATGGCTCGGTAATGATTGTTGGAGGTGGAGTCACAGGAATTCAGGCAGCTCTGGATCTTGCTGACTCCGGATTTTTCGTCTACCTGGTAGAGAAGTCCGGTGCTATTGGCGGGGCGATGTCTCAGTTGGATAAGATATTTCCCACCAATGATTGTTCGATGTGAATAATTGCACCAAAACTGGTTGAGTGCGGTCGGCACTTAAATATCAGCGTGATGACTCTCAGTGAAGTGACTGACATTGCCGGTCGTGCCGGAAATTTTACAGTAACGGTAAAAGAAGCGCCACGCTATGTGGACATGGAAAAATGTATTGGCTGCGGTGACTGTACTGAAAAATGTCCGAAACAAATTGATAGTGAATATGATGCTGAGACAGTTAAACGCAGGGCTATCTATGTCAAGTATCTTCAGGCGGTTCCTCTGAAGTACCAGATTGACCCGGAGGCATGTATCCGGTTGCAAAATACAGGAACCTGCGGGGCTTGCGAAGAGGTATGTGATGCTGGGGCAATAAACTTTGATGATACCGAAAAAATACATCGGATAGATGTGGGAGCCGTGGTGCTGGCCCCTGGATTTGAAGTATTTGATCCCACCGATTCCGGAGTATGGGGGTATGGTACTTTTCCAAATGTTATAACCTCTCTTCAGTTCGAAAGGTATCTTTCTGCATCCGGTTCAGCAAAGGGATATCTGGTACGACCTTCAGACTCCAAAGCTGTCAAAAAAATTGCCTTTCTCCAGTGTGTCGGTTCAAGGGATGAGAATCTCTGTGGCAACGGCTACTGTTCCTCAGTCTGCTGTATGTCTGCTATCAAGGAAGCAGTTATTGCCAAGGAGCACTCACCTGGGCTGCAGACATCTATCTTCTATATGGACATGCGAACACATGGTAAAGAGTTTGACCAGTATATGGAGTGTGCCAGGGAAACTTCGGGGGTGCGGTTTGTCCGGTGTCGGGTTAACGGGGTTGAAGAGGATGGAACTTGTGATGATCTGCGTTTGAGTTATATCAATGAAGAAGGACTTCAGGTCGAAGAAGTCTATGATATGGTCGTTCTTTCTGTTGGTCTGCAGACTCCGAAACATGCTCTGGAACTTGCTCATAATGCGGATATTAAACTGACCGGGGATAATTTTGCGGCTACCTCCGATTTTGCACCGGTGCAGACTTCGAGGGCAGGAATTTTTACCTGTGGTAGTTTTGCCGGTCCTAAGAATATTTCACAATCAGTTACCAGTGGTTCAGCAGCGGCCGCAGCAGTTTCAGATTTGCTGGCATCGGCCCGTTTTGAGCTCTCCGTCGGTGCGAGTTTTCCTGATGAAAAAGATGTGTCCGCTGATGAATCGAGGATCGGTGTTTTTCTCTGCCATTGCGGTTCCAATATTGCCGGTGTTGTGGATGTTGAAGCTTTGGAAGAATATACTGCAACACTTCCGGATGTCGTTTATGTAGAGCAAAATCTTTTCTCCTGCTCTCAGGATAGTCAGGATATGATCGTGGAGAGGATTCAGGAGCAGAACCTGAATCGAATAGTGGTTGCAGCCTGTAGTCCGAGAACCCATGAACCACTTTTCCGCAAAACATTGAAGGCGGCAGGGTTGAATGAATATCTTGTTGAAATGGCCAATATCAGAAACCAGAATTCCTGGGTTCACACTGCTGATCCTGATGCGGCTACGTCAAAAGCGAAAGATCTGGTACGCATGGCGGTGGCCAGGGTCACCTGCAGTGACTCACTAAAATCAATTTCTGTACCGATCACACAAAAGGGACTGGTTATTGGTGGTGGTACTGCCGGTATGATTGCGGCGCTCAACATGGCTGAGCAGGGGTTTGAGGTCCATCTTGTAGAGAAAACAGATATTCTCGGAGGCAATGCTCTCAATTTGAAGCATACCTGGTCAGGACAACATGTGCCTACCGAGGTTGCCAAACTTGTCGATAAGGTTGTCTGGCATGAAAAGATTGTTGTTCACAGGGAGTTTGAAGTAACGGCAGCAGAAGGTTTTGTCGGTAATTTTAAATCCACTCTTACTCGCAGGGACGGTTTAAAAAGAACTATTGAACATGGTGCAGGGATTATTGCCACCGGTGCAGAGCAATATATTCCACAGGAGTACAACTATGAGTCGATTACCAGGGTTGTAACTTCGGTTCAGTTCGATAAGCTTTATGAATTAAATGAAGTTCATGTAAGAAGAGCAAAAAACTTTGTATTTATTCAGTGCGTCGGTTCTCGTGAAGAAAACAACATGTACTGTTCCAAGGTCTGCTGTACTCATTCAGTTCAGTCGGCTATTGGTCTGAAAAAGGAGAACCCGAACCGCAATGTCTATATTCTCTACCGTGACATGCGCACCTATGGCCAGCGGGAAGCTCTGTATAAGCAGGCAAGAAAGCTTGGTATAGTTTTCATCAATTATGAACTCCATGGAAAACCGAATGTTATTGAAAATGGGCAGGTGATTGATGTTGAGGTTTGGGACCATATCCTCCATCGACCGTTGAAGCTGGAGGCGGATATGGTTATTCTCGCCATTGCTATCCGGCCCATGAGTGATGCGTCGACTCTGAGTAAGTTATATAAGGTTCCTCTGGGTAGTGATGGTTTTTTCCAGGAGGCGCATGCAAAGTTCAGACCGGTGGATTTTTCAGTGGATGGGATGTTTGTTGCAGGTCTGGCCCATTTTCCCAAATCAATTGAGGAGTCTGTTTCCCAAGCGCTAGCTGCATCATCGAGGGCCGTAACCCTGCTGTCTAAAAAGGAAGTTTCTCTGGATGGTGTCACGGCAATTGTGGATGAACAGAATTGTGACGGTTGTGCTCTCTGTGTTGATGTTTGTCCATACAATGCCATTACCCTTGTGGACAGAATTGCAGATGATCCTGATGCGGGTATACTTATCAGGGTGAACAAAGCCCAATGCAAGGGGTGTGGAATATGTCAGGGAAGTTGTCCTAAAAGAGGGGTGCATATTGCCGGTTTTACAATGGAGCAGATCAGTGCCCAGATCAGGGCGGCACTGGCGGTATAATCTTCAGGGTAAGGAGGATATTTTATGAGCTTTGAGCCTAAAATTATTGCATTCTGTTGCCACTGGTGCTCCTACGCTGCTGCTGATCTCGCGGGAGCCGCCAGGATGCAGTATCCTCATAATGTGCGTATAATACGACTCATGTGCTCGGGTATGATGCATCCTGAGTTTGTACTGGATGCCTTGTCACAGGGTGCCGACGGGGTGATGGTGCTTGGCTGCCATCTGGACGAGTGCCGTTATCGGGAGGGTAATTACAGGGCGTTGGACCGATCTGATATGGTGGTTGAGCTGCTGGAAGATTTTGGTTACGAACCTGAGCGATTCAACCTGACCTGGGTATCGTCCCAGGAATCTGATAAATTCGTTAAAGCGGTTACAGAGATGACGGCACGCATTAAAAAACTGGGTCCTGCAAACGGTATACAGGGTTAGCTGGTATAACAAGGAGGAGATATGGCAGTAACTACTGCTCTGGAGTGGTTGGGGTCTTGCTCAGGATGCGAAATAGCAATCCTGAATATCGGCGAAGATCTTCTACCGTTGATTACCGAGACCCTGGATATTGTTCATGCTCCGCTCCTGATGGATCATAAATATTTCGGCCAGTGCGGGGAAGGGGTGACGCTTGAGATTCCTGACGCGGTAATCGGCATTGTCACAGGTTGTGTGAATAACCGCGAACATCTTGAGGTGCTGCAGGAGATGCGTACGAAATGCAAGGTGCTGGTTGCCCTTGGCACCTGTGCAACCCATGGCGGTATTCCTGCTTTGATGAACGGTCAGGATCAGCAGGAGAGCTGGGAGGGCATCTTCACTACAGTTTCCACCGATCCAGGTGCAGGAGTTCCAGATGTGGAGGTTCCACCACCACTTGATCGTGTCTATGCTTGTGATGAAAAGGTAAGGATTGATATGCAGCTGCCGGGCTGTCCTCCAAATCCTGAGTTTATCGCCGAGGTGATAGTCTCCCTCGCGGAGGGAAGGGATCCGATTCTGCCCTCCAAAAGTGTATGTGATACATGTCTTGCAAAAAGAGAAGGAAAGGGGACAGTGGACAAGGTGAAGCGTTTTATTGAAAATGTTGAGTTTGAGCCGGGTGCACCCATTGAAGAAATGCGTTGTCTGCTTGAACAGGGTTATATGTGCATGGGGCCGGTGACTGCTGCGGGTTGTGCAAAACGAGGTGTGCCCGGTTGTATCAGTGCCAGGGTTCCCTGTCGAGGGTGTTTTGGTCCTGTACGTAAAGGTGGAAATCAATTACTGGATATGATGAATGGTCTGGTAAGTAACGGTATCGACTATAAATCGGTTGTTGACCGCCGTTCGATCTTACGATTTACGGGAGCACACGGAAGACTTCGGCCGGTAAAAAAGCGTGTTGCAAAGGAGAAAAACTAAGTGGCAAAGGTTCTCAATATTGCACCGATTTCCCGTATTGAAGGGCATGCAAAAATAGCTATCCATCTGGATGATGATGGAAATGTGGAGAACACGTTTCTACATATTCAGTCTCTTCGCGGCTTTGAGAAATTTATCGAGGGGAGGCCGGCTGAAGAAGTTCCCCGTATTGTCAACCGTATCTGCGGTATCTGTCCATGGATGCATCATCTTGCTTCAAATAAGGCTGTTGATGGTGCCTTTGGCGTGACTCCGACACCTACCGGCCATAAGCTCCGCGAAATGTGCCAGGTGATGGCCCATATCAATGACAAGATCCTGCATTTTTTCTTTCTTGCCGCCCCCGATTTTGTGCTTGGCCCTGATGCTGATTATTCCGTGCGAAATATCATGGGTCTGGTAAAAGCGGCTCCTGAGCTCGCTAAACAGGTTGTTAAGATGCGGCAGCTCGGCCAGATGATGCTTGACAAGTTTGCCGGCAAGGCAATTCACCCGGTTGCCGGGGTGGTCGGCGGCTTTGCCAAGCCCATGGTTGAAGAGGAGAGAAAAGATCTGCTCCGGGGGACACAAACTTTACTGGATTTTGGTTGTTATGCTCTCGATTTTGCGATCAACAATGTTTTTGCAAAGTATATGGGTATTATTGGTGATCTCGGGGCGATAAAAACCGGTTTTTTAGGGATGATCGATCGTGAAGATGCTTCCCTTCGCCTTTATGACGGTCAGCTGAGACTGATGAAGAGTGACGGTAGTTTTGTCGATTTTGAGGGGGATGACTATATCGACTACATCGGTGAATATGTCGAGCCATGGGGCTACTCGAAAATGGTCTACGCAAAGTCATGGAACGAAGGTTTTGATATGGCTTTGACAGCGCCAAAAGGTATATACCGTGTCAACACTCTTGCCCGAATCAATGTCTGTGATAAAATTTCTACCCCCAGAGCCCAGGCGGCACTGGAAGCTTTTCGAAGCTCGTTTGGCCGTCCTGCTCAGCAGACCCTGCTCTATCACTATGCCAGACTGATTGAGCTTATCTATAGTTGTGAGCGTACGATTGAACTTCTTGAATGGGAAGGTATTACCGATCCGAATGTGAGGGCAAAGGTTGAGCCGAAAGCAGGAAGAGGGGTGGGAGTGGTTGAGGCGCCAAGGGGTACACTCATTCATGATTATACAACCGATGAGGATGGATGTATTTCCGGGGCGAATCTTATTGTTGGAACTACCCATAATATTGCCCCGATGAATATGAGTGTAAAGCGGGCTGCATCGACCCTTATAAAGGATGGTGTCTATAATGAAGGTATACTGAATCAGGTGGAAATGGCTGTCAGGGCTTACGACCCCTGAATGTCCTGCGCAACTCACCGCCTGGATGGCGGTGTCCCGATTTCAGTCAGTATTGTTAATTGTCAGGGAGAAGAGATTGACAGGATCACAAATTGATTTATGTCAGAGTTCCTGCCCCTGACTGCTCGGATAGTTCCATTTCATAAAAAAATAAGATGATGTATATTGTTTCATGACCAGGAAAAGAAGATTGCAGGTACGTGCTGAAAATCCCTGTGGTGCATGTGGTAAATTGGATCATATGACTGTTGATGAACTCAAAGCCCGGGCCGTCGGGGATGAGTTTAACGGTATTTGTCCTGCCTGTGGGCAATTCCATCTGACTCATGCTGAAATAGAGAAAATAGAGAAAGAGAAAGTCACCGAGTCTGAAAGCTACAAGGCTATGAAAAATGATGCTGAGGCGACAGAGTAGGTTGGTAGACAAACCGGATGGATCTCGAAAAAATGGTGATAGATGTGGATCGTAAAACTGCGCTGCTGAAAGAACTACATGATCTAGTAGATCGTCCCATTCGGTTGATGGTTGTCTGCGGAACACAGAACCGGGCTATTTTGCGGTACGGTATGAGAAAGCAGCTGCCCGATTATCTTGATCTTGTTGCCGGCCCCGGATGCAGCGTGTGCGTCATGCCTGCCGGGCATATAGATGCATTTGTAAAAGTTGCTGTTCAGCGCGATGTGATTATTGCCGCGTGTGATGACCTGCTCAGGGTGTCGGGGAGTACCGAATCCCTTGAATCTGTCATGCAAAAGGGTGCCAATGTTGAGGTGATAATCTCTCCCATGGATGCTCTTGATATTGCTCGTCGCGAAGCGGACAAAATTGTGGTTTACCCGGCGGTAGGTTTTGAGGCGACAGCACCAGGTGTTGCAGAGACCATTCTTGAAGCAGCACGTCTTGGTATAGAAAACTTCTGTGTAATTCCTTCCATCAGACTGTTGCCCCCGACAATTGACCTGCTCATGCATGATCCCGATCTCAATATCCGGGGATTACTTTGCTCGGATCATATCAATACCATTTCCGATGCCCGTGCTTATACCGTCCTTGCCAAAAAGCATAATATTTCATGTTATATCGGTGGATTTGAGCCTGAAGATATCCTGGAGGGTCTTATTTATCTAGTCAGACAGATACGAACCGGTGAATCGATTTTTGATGATACGTCTGCTTTTGTCTATTCGTCCGACGAGAAGAAGGATGCCCGAAAGATGGTTTCTGAGGTGTTCTTTCCCGTGAATACGCTCTGGCGGGGGCTTGGTAATATTGAGCAGAGTGGTTTTGTAATTCGGGATGAACTCTCTCTCTATGATGCAACGAAGAGGTTTAATATTCGCTTTTCTGAAGGTCAGGAACAGAGCTTGTGTCAATGCAGCGATATTATCTCGGGACGGGGACTTCCTCCCGACTGTCCGGCCTTTGGTATGGTCTGTACTCCGCAAAACCCAATCGGCCCCTGTATGATTTCAGATGAAGGTATCTGCTCTTCATATTTTAAATATAACCTGGAATCTTTGTTCGATGCCTGAAATTGGGCCACTTCCCGTTTGGACCTATTTGGCAGGGGGGGCGATTTCAGGAAAATCAGCATCGGCGAGCCTCCGATAGTCTTCAATCGTATCCACATCAAGATGGATACCCTGATCAAAAACTTCCACCTCCAGTATCTGATCCTTTAAACTGCGAAAAAGTACCCGAGCTCCTTTATCCCCCGTAATCCCCTGAATCAGTTCAAAGATGGAACGATGCGCCAGTACAGGATTCCCCCTTTTCCCTTGGAAGGTTGGAATAATAAGGTTTGCAGGTTGCTTTTGGAGGGCCAGGATCAGGCTGTCTATTATTGTCGGGCCGATGAAGGGTTGGTCGCCCAGAAGAAACATGGCACCGTCGC
>LGVF01056260.1_pt1 | contig 16210 bp, 17 predicted proteins | sample 469901 | NCBI WGS metagenome assembly LGVF01 (sample SAMN03893561, study PRJNA290197) | marine sediment metagenome | material: sediment; isolation source: combined push core samples #3730, #5133, and #5579 collected at Hydrate Ridge | place: Pacific Ocean: Hydrate Ridge
TTTTGCGTAGGATCAACGATCTCGCCTCTCCGAATGGTTTGGACGGCCTGATAATCGATGATTTTTCAGCCCTCCCGACTTTTTGCGAGTCCATCAGGTTTGATGGTGCCGCTTGAGCAGCGCGAGACTTTTTGCGGCACCATCATCATTAATAGATGAAAAAATCCCGACGATCTCATTGAAGTGAGAGCGCCGGGATTTTTGTTATTGCAGAAGGCGACAGCAGGGGGCTATTTCTTTTTATCTTTAGTCTTATCTTTGTCCTCATCCTTGATCTTCTTCGCCTTGCAGAGATCGCCCTTCTTTTTGGCAACGGCGTCGCATTTTGTACATTCGTAGGCTCCGGGTTTCGGTTTGGTCTTTGATTTTCCCTTCAAACAGCCCATGGCGTTTTCTCCTGTGTCCTCGCTGATTATGGTTCAGCGATCCTCTTGGGATAGTCGTAAAAGAGCAGCCGGGCTGCAGCCCGGTCGAGCTGTTGCCAGGACTGAACCTGCAATTCTACGCTGAAGATGCCGCAGGTCGGTATGTTTTCGAGGTGGCCGTCAACCAGATAGTTGGCCAGGTCGGTGATGCCGGGATTATGTCCTATCAATAGCACATTCTGATGGCTATCGGCAATGGACCGCAGTAGGACGAGCAGTTCACTGATGGTGGCCAGATAGATGTGCTCATTGAAGGTCAGTTGTCTATTGTCCAATTTAAGCTGATCGGCTATTGCTTCTCCGGTCAGTCGGGCGCGTCGCGCTGGGCTGACCAGCAGTAAGTCCGGGGCAAAACCTCGTTCTTTGAGCCGATGGCCCATTAGCGGAGCATCCTGTTCTCCTCGCTTGTTGAGAGGGCGGTCGAAGTCATTCAGATCCGGATTTTCCCAGCTTGATTTGGCGTGACGAAGCAGGGTCAGCCGTTTTAGGCTTGTTGTTGTCATGCTCATCTACCCATCCTGGTTGAGAGCTTTAGCAAATTTCCGTTCTCCAGTCCCGGTAGGGATTTTGTGAGAGACAGGCGTTGTAATAGCGGGTGTCGGAAGTGACCTCTTCACCGGCCCAGGGCGGCAACTCAACCTGCTCGTCGTTGGTTTCTAGTTCGACTTCGGCCAGGATCAGGCCTTCATTGTCACCAGAGAATTCGTCGATTTCCCAAAGGTGGCCGGCATAATTCACGCAATAGCGAACTTTTTCGATCAAAGGCCGCAGGCAGAGGGTGTCGAGAAGTTGGGCCGCTTCGGCCAGGGGGATGGGATACTCGAATTCGCTGCGGGACATGCCCTCGGTTTTACCTTTGATGGTTAAAAAGCCTTTGTCGCCGGCGATGCGCACTCGGACCGTGCGTTCCGGGTCGATGCTCAGGTATCCCTGGCGGTAATTTGTGCCGATGGCGCCCAGTCGCCAATCGGCGTTGCGCACCAGGAATTTCCGTTCGATCTCAATAGCCATTCTTTGGTCTGTCCTTTCACCCTGGTTTTACAGGGGAGATGTTCAAATAGGGGGGCATGCTTAGCTGGAGCATCTCGGTCATTGGACGACAGCTCTCATGCGGCCTGTTGAGCCGAATAGTTTTTGGAATAACTGCTGGTTTCTCGGACGGCAAAAGCTCTTAAACCGATGATGAAACTCCTCTCTGGTCTGCTGTTGCTGGTGCAGCAGGCTGCCGGCCAGGGTTCCCATGGCCAGAAGGGTGGCAGGAGGCGCCTGCTGGTTTTCGGCCATCAGCATGCCGAAGGAAAGCATGGCTTCGCCATGCACTTGGTAATCCTGGAAATCGCCGAGATTGTCCTGCAGCACTTTGAGGGCCGTGATCAGGTCTTTCATGGCCTTTGCCGGATAGAGGGTCTGAAAAAACTCCAGCAGGTAACGGAGCTTTTTACAGGCTTTACGTAGTTCGTGGAGAGCCTCGGCGGGGCTTTCTGCGGTGATGGCTGCGCCTTCTTTCAGGCAGCGTTTGTATAGTTTGCAAATTCGTTGATCGGCGACCTGTTTGGCCGGCAGCTTGGCCGTTGCTAGGCGCGCATCGATTTTGCGTTGACGCTCCAGCAGGGCTTGCCAACGAGCTAGTAAGCCGATAAAGCGTGGGCTGGCCAGTTCGGCAGCCAGGATCTTCTGCTCCATTTTCTGGTGTTGGACGAGAAAGCGGTGAAAAGGGTCGAGGTCTTGGTGCTGGTGTTTTGGCAGCAGGTTCCGGTAGCTATTAAACTTCAGCAGATAAACATCAAGGTCGCGGGTCGGCCCGGTGATGGTCCCGAGCCAGGCGAAGTCTTCGCGAAAAGGAGTCAGCTCGGCCGCAGGCAGGATTCCTTTAAGCTGACCGAGAGCGGAACGGGTACGGCGTACCGCCACTCGAAAATCGTGCAGAAATTCAGAATCAAGGTCGGCACTGGTCCCCTCTAGGTTGGCCTTGAGGGTTGCCAGCAGCTGCAGCAGGATGGTGGTAAGGGCCTTCTTGGCGCTCTGTGAAGGTTTCAGTTCTAAATTGAGTTTAGAGCTGTAGTCTGTCGGTTGGCGACCTATGGCGGCCAAAGCTTCGGCAAGGGGGGAGTTGTCAGCGACTTGCAACCCTTCGTCGGCGTCAAACCGGCTGGCCAAACGCTGCGCAGCGGAAGGATATCCTCGTACGGGGTCGATTTGCAGATGGGGCTTTATTTTTCCTTTGGTGCCTCGTGGATCTGCCACCAGTACGTCGCTGAACAGTTGCAGCCGCAGCACAATCTTGCCGTTGTTGTTTAATAGGGATAGCTGCCGCTGACGACTGGTTACGGAGACCTGAGGCAGCAGCCGGCGCATTTTTATAAGTGATTCCAGCTTCTGGCGCAGTTTGCCGGGGGGCAGGTCCCAAGTGAAAGCAGGCTGGCAGGAACTAGAGAGGCTGGCCAGCAGGTCTCCCCGCAAAGAACGATAGTGCAGAGCCTGGCAACTGTCTTCAGTGGTGACTTGCAAAGAGGACTGTTGGCGGTATAAGCGCCAGTCAAAGGTATCGAAAAAGGTGGCCTGGCTATAAAGCGGTGCTTCTTGATGCCAGTCGTCCGATTGCAGCAGGTCGTCCAGCCAAATATCGACTTGCTCCGGGTTTTTGAAAATATAACGGTGAGTTTTCGTCAAGTTCTGCTCCTGTGGCCATTCAGTACGTCAGCGCTGCTGCAGATATCAGAGCAAATTGCGATGCCGTACGCCTTTTTTCCTTTTGCGTTCTTTTTGACGAAAAAGTTCTTTTTTGCGTTTTTTTGCTGCTTGAATGAGAAGTTCCTGACTGCCCGGATGATCATCCTCTTCTGCTGGCTGCCGCTGGACGTAGGAGCCGTCCCCCTGCAGATCCCAGGCGCAACGCTGATCCTGCCACTGGGTTTCAAGCATCTGCCAGAGTTCCTGTTGCAGTTTTGGTTCGGTGACCGGCACCAAGACTTCGACCCGGTGTTCAAGATTACGTTTCATAGCATCGGCGGAGCCGAAATAATATTCTTCTTCGCCGCCGTTGCGAAAGTAGTAAAGCCGAGCGTGTTCGAGAAAACGACCGACAATCGATACAACCTTTACGGTTTCCGAAAAGCCAGCCAGGCCCGGTCGTACCCGGCAGCTGTCACGGATGAGGAGATCGACTCGTAAACCGGCCTGAGAAGCCCGGTAGAGTGCCTTTGCGATGTCGCTGTCTTCCAGGGCGTTCATTTTGAAGCGCAGGTGACCGTCGCAGCTCTGCTGCTGATGGTCGATCTCCCTCTCGATCTTGGCCAACAGAGCCTTCTTCAGAGACTTCGGCGCCACAAGCAGTTGTTGATAGCGGCGTGCCGGCGTGTAGCCGGTGGTCAGGTAGTTGAATAATTCGGTGGCGTCCTGGCCAATCTGCTTGTCATAGATGAATAGACCCATATCGCTGTAGAGTCGGGAAGTCTCTGGGTGGTAGTTGCCGGTGCCGATATGAACGTAACGGCGTAAGCCCTTATAATCGCGACGTACCACCAGTATGATCTTGGAGTGAGTCTTAAGGCCGACTACGCCGTAGGTGACATGAATGCCGGCCTCCTCCAGGCGGGTGGCCAGGCGTATGTTGGCTGCTTCATCAAAGCGTGCCTGCAACTCCACGACCACGGCTACCTGTTTGCCATTCTGGGCGGCTTGAATCAAGGTGTCGAGGATAGGGCTGTCGCTGGAGGTGCGATACAGAGTCATCTTGATGGCCTGCACCTTGGGGTCGCTGGCCGCCTCGCTTAGGAAGCGCCCGACGGAAGAGGCAAAAGATTCGTATGGGTGCTGCAGCAGTATGAAGCGGGCCTCGCGAATGTCATAAAAAATATTGCGGCCCTTAGTCAACTGTGGATGATCGATGGGCAGATGAAGCGCATCCTTGAGTTGCGGCAGGGGGAGGGCGGTAAGTTGCATGAAATCCCGTACACCCATGACGCCGTCAACCTCGAATACATCCGCCTGTTGATCGAGGCCGAGCTCTGCAGCCAGCAAGCCCCGGTGGGTGTTCCCCATGCCAGGTAGAACCTCCAGACGTACAATGGGGGCGAACTTACGTTCACGCAGTGCAGATTCAATCAGTGCCAGAAGATCGTCGGCATGCTCCTCGCTTTTATCGGTATTGGCATTTCGGGTGACTCGAAACAATTCGCAACTGATGACCTCCATGGCCGGAAAGAGCATGTCGAGGTTGTTGGCCATGATATCTTCAAGCAAGACAAAGTGATTCTGGTCCCCGATCTGTATGAAGCGGGGTGCACCGCTGCCGATGGGCACCTTGACACGGGCCAAGGAGAGCTCACCACTGCCAGGGTAGCGCAGATTGACCAGTAGATTGAGTGAGAGGTTTGAGACGAAAGGGAAGGGATGGGCCGGGTCGATGGCCTGAGGAGTCACCAGCGGGTAGATATTGTCGTAAAAGTGGCTGCGAAGGTTCTGCTGCTCGGTTTGCGTCAATTCAGCGTAGGCGGTAAAGACAACCCCCTGCTGGAGCAGTTCCTTTGTCAGGTCTGCCAGAATTCGTTGCTTGTCTCGCTGATGACCTTCAATGAACTTGTAACAATCAGCAATCTGCTCTTCGGGCGTGCGGCCGTCGATGGTGTGTTTCTGCACTCCGGCCAGAGTCTGTTGCTTGAGACCGCCGATGCGCTTCATAAAGAATTCGTCGAGATTGGACCCGGCAATGGCGAGAAATTTAACCCGTTCCAGCAGCGGAATGCGAGGATCAGCGGCCTGCAGCAATACCCGTTGGTTGAACTGTAGCCAGCCTAATTCCCGATTGAGATAGAGCTCAGGATTGCCCAAGGGCGAGGGCTTCGGTGCAGGGCCTGCTGAGGGCAGGGCAGTTGCGCCTGCCGGCTGGGAGCTGTGGCTTTGCTGCTGGTCCAATGGTCGACCCCCCTGTTGAAGGAACTATTGGTGAGCAAACGTGTCATATTATTAAAGATACCTTTGATATATAGCACGTTTTCTGCTGGGATGCACCCGCCGGGTCTTCAGGGTGCTGAGTTTGTCTGGCAGAAAAAAGGAGTGGGTTTTGGAGGCCGCTACGAGTTAAAATGGTAAGCAATAAGTAATTTGCTGAATAACCTGCCCATGGGCTGACAACCAACGATCGGAGAGGAAACTTGTCAGACAAACGTCTCGCCGCTATCGATATTGGCACCAACTCAATCCGCTGCATCGTAGTCGAAGTCTGTGGCGACAGCGATTATCGGGTTTTGGACGATGAAAAGGCCGCGGTCCGCCTTGGCGCCGGCCTCTATCGCAGCGGAGCTATCTGTGCGCAGAGTTGGCAGGGGGCCGGGGAGGCCCTGGCTCGAATGCGTCGCATCGCCGAGGGCTTCGGGGTGCGAGCGATCGAGGCGGTGGCGACCAGTGCAGTCCGTAAAGCCACTAACGGAGAGGCGTTTTTGCAAGATATGCTTCGTTGTGGTGGTTTTCCCATTCGCCTGATCAGTGGGGAGGAAGAAGCCGAGCTTGCAGCTCTCAGCGCCTGGCGCCATTTCGATATGGCCCAGTCCCGCCATGCGTTGCTGGATATCGGCGGCGGCAGCGCCGAAATTGTGCTGGCTACCGGAGACCATATCGAGGAAGTCCATTCCTTCGAAGCTGGGGCCATTTTCATGACGGACCGGTTTCTGTCCCGAGAACCGATCCTTAAGGACGATTTAAAGAGGCTGCAGAAACACCTGCGCAGGCAGACGCGTGCCCTGTTTGAAGAACGTGATTTCCATCTCCAACAACTGGTCGGCTCCGGTGGCACCGTAACTAACATTGGCCGAGCGGTGATGGCCCAGCGCAAAGAATCTTTCGATTCGATACACGGCTATGAGGTGCTCCACTCGGATCTTGTCCATCTGCTGACTATGCTGGCTCGCTTGACTCCAAAGGAGCGGGCAGCGGTGCCAGGCATCAGTCCAGAGCGGGTCGATATCATCGTCGCCGGCGTGGCGGTGGTCGAGGGGCTCATGAGAAGCCTCGGCGCCAACCTGTTGAAAATCAACGAAAGAGGTATTCGCGAAGGCCTGATTATTCGTAGCCTGCAGAAGCACGACCTGGTTTCCGGCGAAGTGGCCACTTTGGAGTGGCGCTCTTCGGCGGAAACCCTGGCCCGTTCCTGTCAGGCCAATCTGGCCCATGGGCGGCAGGTGGCCAGACTGGCCTTACGGCTATTCGATGTCCTGCGTGAACAGGTTGCTCTTACTGACGAAGACCGTTTGTTGCTGGAAGCGGCGGCTTTGCTTCACGATATCGGCTATTTTATCAGCTACAATCGCCATCATAAGCATTCTTACCACCTGATTCGCCATGCTCGGCTGGACGGTTTCAGCCCGCGACAAAAGGAGCTGTTGGCTAATGTGGCCCGCTATCATCGCGGCAGTCTGCCCAAGAAAAAGCACGCCAATTTCGGCCATCTTAGTGGCGCAGACCAACAACGGGTTCAGCGCCTCGGCGGTATTCTGCGCTTGGCCGACGGACTGGACCGCTGTCGCAATCAGCGAGTTACCGAGTTGCGCTGCTGCCTTGAAGGGGGAGCGTTGCACCTTGCGCTGCAGGCCGATAGTGGGGATCTTTCCCTGGAGATGTACGGCGCAAGTCGCAAGGGTGATCTTTTTGAACGGGCTTTTGGTCAAAAGGTTTTGATCGAGAAGTTATAGTGAATGGCGTCTCGCTACAGTGCGTGCGTTGACCGGCGAAGCAGGTTGGAGTATGCTGCCGCCGTATGTTAATCTTGTGCTGTTGTTTTTGCGAAGGCATCACGTTTAAATCAGGATTTTTACCAATGGCTTCCCCTTTGCACCACCAACAGAATCTTGCCACCATAATTAAATGTCCCACCTGCCAACAGCCGACCTCGTGGCAGGACAACCCGCATCGCCCTTTCTGCAGCGATCGTTGCCGTCTGATCGATCTCGGCTGCTGGGCCGAAGAGGGGTACCGGGTTCCGGTCCAGGATGGCTCCGGACTTTCCGAGTTTCTGGAAAATAACGAATAAACAATAAGATAGAAGGAATACCTAATGTATTATCTCACTATTCACACCCAATTTGCCGCTGCCCATAATCTGCTGCATTATCAGGGAGACTGCGAAAATCTGCACGGCCATAACTGGAAGGTCGAGGTCACCGTGACCGCCAGAGAGCTGGATAAGGCAGGGCTGGGCGTCGATTTCAAAGTTCTCAAACGGGAAACCAACCGCCAGCTCGACCTGCTCGATCATAAGTATCTCAACGAGCTGCCCGCCTTTCGTGAGCACAGCCCCTCTTCTGAAAACATCGCCCGCTTTCTCTACGAAGAGTTACAAGGGGTCTTGAACGATGGCAACGTAGCTATCGACAAGGTGACGGTTTGGGAGTCGGATCATGCCTGTGCCAGCTATGTTGCCGACTGATGGTCGCTTGATCGAGGTCTTTTCCTCCATTCAGGGGGAAGGACTGCTGATCGGCTGGCGACAGATCTTTGTGCGTCTGGCCTTATGTAATCTCGCCTGCCGCTATTGCGATACACCTGTCGACGTGCCGGAGGCTTGCCGCGCCGAAACGGCTCCCGGCGCCGGCAGTTTTTTCGCTCTGCCCAATCCCGTTTCGCTGGACGTGCTGTCAAGCCTGGTTGCAGACTGGGTTGGTCGTCTGCCCGGAGGGCATCACTCCATCAGTATTACAGGTGGTGAGCCATTGATGCAGGGGGAGATGCTGCAGAGTTGGCTGCCGGTCCTGCGCAGTCTGTTACCCATTCATCTCGAAACCAACGGCACCTTGCCCGAGGTCTTTGCGCCCCTCGTTTCCCATGTCGATTGGGTATCTATGGATATTAAGCTGGCCTCGCAGACCGGCGAGGCAACCCCTTGGTCCCTCCATGAAGAGTTTCTGGCGCTGGCCGCCGATCGGGGTTGCTGCGTCAAGGCCGTGGTGGGAGCGGAAACAACCGTGGAAGAGGTACAGCAGGCCGCTGAGTTGGTACACCGCCGGGCACCAGCGGCACCGTTGATTCTGCAGCCGATTACCAGGGCAGGGCAGGTGGCTACAGCTGCGGACCATTTGCTAAACTTGCAGCAGCAAGCAGCCCGCATTCATCCCCTGGTGCGGGTCATTCCGCAGACCCATGCCTTTCTTGGCTTGTTGTAACGGTCGGGGCCTGTTGTTGAGTTTGCGGCCCGCCTTTTTTCAAGCTGTGAGCCGCTCAAACAAAAGCCTTTACCGCAGAGTACGCTGAGAGCGCTGAGAAAGACTAAATCCGCTTGCCTGTTTTCTTTTCGATCACTGCGTTCTCGAGTGAGCAACGCGAATGGGCGGTAAAAGCGCATTTTTTGGTATTCATTTCGCTCAGGCCAAGCTTCTAACTTGAACCAAGCAGATAGCAGGGCGTTGCATTGATTGGGAGGGAAGCATGATTATCGAAGAATTGACCATGCCGGAGTTCATTCGCGGCCTGGAGAAGACCCGTACTGTGCTGGTTCCCTTTGGCGCCACCGAGGAGCATGGCCCCCACTTGCCCCTCTCTACCGATACCCTGCATGCCGTCGAGGTCGGCCGCAAGCTGGCTGAGCGGCGGCCTGTTTTTATCGCTCCCCCCGTCCCCTACGGAGTGTGTCGTTCGACCAGTCAGCACCCCGGCACCCTCTCGTTAACAACCGGCACCCTGCGCGCTCTGGCCATCGACATCGTCAGCGCCCTTTATCGCCAGGGCCTGCGCAACGTAATACTGCTTACCGGCCATGCTGGCGGCACCCATACTGCCATCTTGATTGATGCCGGCGAAGCCTTGCTGGAGCAGTTTGCCGACCTGAAGATCGCAGTGCTTACTGAGTTCATGCTGGCGGCCAAGGAAGGGCGCGGACTGATCGAGACGGCGGATGATTCCCATGCCGGAGAGATAGAGACCTCCCGAATTTTACATTCCCATCCGCAACTGGTCAAGGGTAGTGCCGAGCGGGAGTATCCAACCTTTCCCGTGGGGATTTTGGTGAGGGACAAACGCCGCTTCTGGCCCGGCGGGGTGTGGGGCGATCCGACCCTGGCGACGACGGATAAGGGCCGGCGCATTGAGGAACTGGTGGTCGAGGCCCTCGACCGGTTTGTCACCAAGTTGGAGCAGTGGCAGGAATAGTTGCCAGGTGGCTAAAGGGGAGGGTATTTGATGCGTAGGGCCTTTTCGACACAGGGCGGAACAAAGCCGTCGATTTTGCCGCGCATTGAGGAGACCTCTTTGACGATGGATGAACTGAGGTAGCCGTAGTTGATTGAAGTCATCATGAACAGGGTTTCCATCTCGTTGTTCAAGGAATGATTCATCTGGGCCAGTTGGAATTCGTTTTCGAAGTCGGAGACGGCCCGCAGACCGCGCAGCAACACCCGCGCTCCTTTGGCTTCCATGTAGTTGACCAGCAGGCCGTCAAAGGTATCGACCTCGATTTGGGGATAGTCCCGCAAAGTCTCGCGAATCAGCGCCAGTCGTTCATCGATGTTGAACAATGCTTGTTTGTTGACATTCTGCGCCACAGCGATGATCAGCTTGTCAAATATCTTCAGTCCCCGCAGGATAATATCTAGATGGCCGTTGGTGATGGGATCGAAGGACCCGGGATATACGGCGATGTTGTCGTTCATGTCAGGGGTTCCTCGCAATGGCAGCGGGTCAGCAAGCCGACTTGGCTGGCGCCATAGCGGCGCTGGGCGATGCACTGCAGTTGGCCGACGCGATCCGGCAGGGGTTCTTTGCTGGATAGCTCAATGCACACTATACCATCTTCGGCCAGCAGGCCTAGATCGGAAATTTTTGACAGGGTCGGTGTGATCAGGCCCTTGTCGTAAGGTGGGTCGACAAAGATCAGATCGAAGGGGGCGTTGCTCTGGGTCAGGGCCAGCTTATCGATAACCTGGCCTCGGATCAGGCTGATTTTATCCTGCAGTTGACAGTTGCCGGCGTTGTGCTCGATAAGGCTGGCGGCCTGTTTATCGTTGTCGATGAGGGTTGCATGGCATGCACCGCGGCTGAGGGCTTCTAAGGACAGGGCACCGGAACCGGCATAAAGATCGAGGACGCGCCGGTCGGAAAAATCCCCCAGGCGGCTGAACAGCATGCTGAACAGAGCTTCACGTACCCGGTCGCTGGTCGGGCGAATGCGATTGCCGTCAAAGGTTGCCAGCCGTTTGCCTCTGGCGCTGCCGCTGATAATACGCATGGCTTTTACCTTACGAAAAATTTAGAAAATTACCATGCCGGCGGGCTGTCGTCAAGAGGCCGGTAACAGTGCGTTGTCTCCACAGGAGGGGCTATGGAAAGACCCGATCTGGCAAGTTATGCAACTCGCAGTCTGGAAAGCCGCGGTCGCCGTCACCAGGAAGATTTTAAGGATATTCGCTCGGCCTTCGCCCGGGACCGGGACCGTATTATTCACTGTGCGGCTTTTCGGCGCCTTGAATACAAGACCCAGGTCTTTGTCAACCACGAGGGTGACTACTACCGGACCCGGTTGACCCATTCTCTGGAGGTGGCTCAGATTGCCCGTGGCATAGCTCGGCGGTTGCTGCTAAACGAGGACCTGGTCGAGGCTCTGGCTCTGGCACACGATCTGGGACATACCCCCTTCGGACATACGGGGGAGGAAGTGCTCAACCGACTGATGGCGGATTTTGGCGGTTTTGAGCATAACCGGCAGTCGTTGCGCATCGTCGAGACCCTTGAGGAGCGTTATCCCACTTTTAATGGCCTCAATCTCAGTTGGGAAACCCGTGAAGGCATCATCAAGCATTCCTCTGAATACGATCAGGCTGCTACCGAGGATCTTGTCGAATATTGCCCTGGCGAGCGGCCGTCCCTTGAGGCCCAACTCATCGACCTGGCCGATGAAATCGCCTACAATAATCACGATATCGATGATGGCCTGAAGGCTGGTCTCATCAAACTGTCGGAACTGTCTGAAGTCGATCTTTGGCAGGAAACCTTTGTTCTCGTCGGTCAAAAGTATCCCGCGCTGGACGAGGAACGCCACGTCCATCAAACCATCAGTCATCTTATCGGGCGTTTGATTCACGACGTGGTCGACACAACCATGGCGAACATCGAGGAGCATGGTATCAACAGTGGCGCTCGGGTACGACTTCATGGGGCGCGATTGGTCGCCTTCAGTGAGGAGATCGATCACAAGAATCGCCAACTGAAGAGTTTTTTGTTCAAAAATCTTTACCGTCATTACCGGGTCGAGCGTATGCGGGTCAAGGCTGAGCGTTTTCTGAGCATGATTTTTGACAGTTATTGTACCAATCCCACCCTGTTGCCCCGCAGCTATCAGGATAAGTTTGAACTCTACGGCAAAGAGCGGGTTATCTGTGACTTCCTGGCCGGAATGACCGATCGCTATGCCCTGGAAGAATACAGAAGATTGTATGAACCCTATGGGCCTGCTTAAACTGTGCTGGCTAGGATTAAAATCGCCAAGCTTTGGTTTTTCCAATGCAATTTATCCTTGAAGAGCCTGAAGGAGTTCGGTATAACACATTCGTGATATTTATATGCTGTTGTTGTTTTTAACGATGTGAGGCAGGGGGTAGTCGCGTGCGAGGCTTCCAGGGGAACAATCGTTTTTCAGGGCTACCTGTGATTTGTCGCTCGTTACGGGGGTCGTACCTGTTCCTGGCGCTGGGCCTGCTGCTTTTGATCCTGCTGCCGTTATGTTCGCTCGACAATTCGCATATCCTGCCCAACTTTTCCCTGCTGGTCGCCTCCCCCCTTCTGTTGTTGAATATTCTTCTAGCTTTCCTTTTTAGTGTTCATGTCCGGCAAAAATTCTTTCGCGAGCAGCGCCGCCTGTACGATATCTTCTGTCGAATTTCCGAAAAGGGCAGCGAAGCTTTTTTCCCTGCTTTGGTTACCCAGCTAAGTGACTTCCTTGGTGCTGATTATGTGCATGTCGGCCGTTTTGCCGAGACCTCTGGGGATATCTTGAAAGCCCTGGCGGTCTGTCGCGATGGTCAACTCGAAGATATTGCTCAAGTGGAATTGGCTGGTGCGCCTTGCGTGAAGGTGTTTGAGGGTGATGCTTTGTTTGCCGGTAGAGACTTGCGGCGCAGGTTTCCCGACTCTGCGCTGGTTGTCGATTTGCGGGCCGTCAGTTATCTGGGGCATCCGTTGCGGGATGCGACCGGTGAGGTGGTCGGGGTCATTGCTGCCTTTGGCCGTAAGCGTCTGAAGCACGGTCAGCGGGCCATGATGCTATTAGCTTTTCTTGCCCAGCATGCATCCGCTGAACTTGAACGGAGCAGGGTGCAGTTAGCCATGGAGCGCATGGCCTATCACGATCCCCTGACCGAGATGTCCAACTGGCGGTTTTTCCGGGAGCGACTTGTCACAACCCTGGGGCGGGCTCAGCAGAGTGGCCAACCCTTCGGCCTGGCCTTTCTCGATGTGGATCGTTTTAAAAATGTTAATCAGAGCTTGGGCCATGAAGCGGGGGATCACTTGCTACGGCTCTTTGCCGAGCGCATGGCCGGTACCCTCGACGATCAGGCTATAATGTCCCGTAAAGGCGGAGATCGATTTTTTATTCTGCTGCCCCATCTGCTGGCTGTCGCCGATGTTCGTCGGATGGCCGAGGGGCTATTGGCTATGTTGCGGGATCCCTTTGAGGTCCAAGGACGTGAGGTCTATCTAAGTATCAGTATCGGTATCGTAACCTGCCCGGCGGATGGCGATACCATCGCAACTCTGCTGGCCCATGCTGATGCCGCCATGCATCGGGCCAAGGAGATGGGTGGTGGACGTATTGAGCGATATGTGCCGGCCATGGAGGCGGCCAGCCGCGTGCGTCTCGGTTTGGAAGGGGCTTTGCGCAAGGCTTTGAAGAATGGAGAGTTTCTTCTCCATTACCAGCCTCAGTATCAACTCAGGGCCGAGCGAATAGTGGGCGATGAGGGGCTCTTGCATGATCGGGTTTCGAGTCGCCTGGTGGGTGCTGAAAGCCTTGTCCGCTGGCGACACCCCGGCCGAGGACTTGTGCCGCCAATGGAATTTATCTCGCTGGCGGAAGAGACCGGTTTGATCGAGGAAATAGGAGCCTGGGTGCTGGAGTCGGCCTGCTGCCAGTTGCGACGCTGGCGGCAATGGTTCGGTGCTGACTTTAAGATGTCGGTTAATCTTTCTGCGCGACAACTCTACGACCCGACTTTGGTTGATAAAGTCGCCGGCACTCTGGCGTCTAATGGTCTGCGTCCCGAAGTCCTCTGTCTGGAACTCACCGAAAGCTGTTTGATGGGAAGTGTCCAGGAAAGCCAGGAACAGCTGCAGCGGTTGCGCCGTCTCGGTGTCGGCATCTCCATCGACGACTTTGGTACCGGTTATTCTTCCCTCAGCTACTTGCGACGTTTTCCGGTCACTTCCCTCAAGATCGACAGTTCTTTTGTGCAGGACATTGGCGAGCATGCCGACCATCAGGCCATCGTTAAAAACATCATCGCCATGGCCCAAGTTCTCAAGCTGGAGGTGGTCGCCGAGGGGGTGGAGACGGAGCAACAACTGTCCTGTCTTTATGCTGCCGGTTGCCGTACTGTTCAGGGGTATCTGCTCGGACGGCCAATGGCGGCTGAGGATTTTGCCACACTATCAAATGCCGGCGGCGACGAACAGTTCGACGGGTTCAGTCAGGTCGGCTGATCGCTAGGGCAGGGTGATAATCCGGTCTGGGCCCTCCAGATAAAGGAGCAGGGTCCGGCCAAGAATCTGAGCTACGCTGGCATCGGTTTGCTCGGCTAGTTCGGTAGCGACTTCTTTTCGGTCTTGCGGGCAGCTTTCGAGAATCTTAACTTTGATTAGTTCGTGGATTGCTAGTTGTTCTTTACATGCCGCCACTAATTTTTCGGTAACCGCTTCTTTACCGACCATGACGGTCGGTTTCAGTTTGTGTCCAAGGGCGCGCAGGTGGCGTGCCTGTTTTCCGGTTAATGTACGCATCATTGACTCCATTTCGAATGATCGGGTTTTAAAGAATTGCGGACTTTACCAGAATGGCCCCCTAAAAGAAAGCATTTCAATGGCTATGTGTTGTATTGATAAGCGAATTGTCGGGCTGTTGAGGGGAGCCCTTTTGGCCCATTCATAACGTTGTTGTTTTTTGGGGCAAATAGAGTCTGTTGCCATGATATGTGGACGCCCGGCTCGGTGCTGTTTTGCAACACCTTGCGGAGTGCTTCCCCGTTGCGGGAGACCTAAAGCCTCTGGGTTGGCCCTTGTGGTTGCACCAAAACCGAACAAAATGAGCCAAAAATAACAGCAAGGCACGGCTTGTATCGATGGTACGCTTTTCCGTGTGCGGTAGGTATGAAAAAATGTTTTAAATTATGCCTTCCGGCATTGACAGATTGATTTGATTTGTGTAGAAATTGGTGGGCTGTGGAAAACGGGGGTTTTGCGCAGAGAGTGGCTGGGTCTATTTTACAGTGTCGGATGCCGGTCGAAGCCCATTTCGTATGATTTCTTATGGAACTACAAGATTGGTAGGAGGCGCTGATGTTAAAAAAGGTTCTTAGCTTTTTTTGTAAACCCAAGCCAGATTCAGATTTGGCGAACAAAAACGAGAGGAATAACAGTATGCAAACGTCCACTTGTCAGAAAGAATGTAGGATTCCTGAGCGCGCTACGTTGCCCAAGGACCTCTATCAGAAGCTTGCTGTATTTGTTTCAGAGCTTCCCCAGAAAGAGGGCCATCTGGTTACCGCACTGCACCATGCTCAGCACCTGTTCGGCTACCTGCCTCGCGAAGTGCAGGAATTTGTTGCCGATCAGATGGAAGTATCCCTGGCCAAAGTTTATGGCGTGGTCAGTTTCTACACCTTCTTCACCCAGATTCCCAAAGGTAAGTATCCCATCTCCATCTGCATGGGAACTGCTTGCTTCGTTGTTGGTGCCGACAAAGTTGTCGAATCCTTCAAACAGCAGCTCGGTGGTGTTGAGGTCAGCGAAGTAACTCCCGACGGCAAATTCTCTATCGACTGCCTGCGCTGCGTTGGTGCTTGTGCACTGGCTCCGGTTGTTATGGTCGGTGAGAAGGTCTACGGGAAAGTGACTCCTGACCAGGTTAAAGACATCATTGCAGACTTTTCATAAGGACGGGGGAATCTGAAAATGGCAAAAATTAATACTATTGCAGAGCTGAAGAAATTGCGCGAAGACCTGCAGGCTGCTGATAAGGCCAAAGCTGGCAAGCCTCTGGTAAATGTATCCCTGGCTACCTGTAGCGTCGCTTCCGGCGGCCGGGACGTTCTGGCTGCTATGCAAGCCGAAGCTACCGCTCTGGGCCTTGACGTTGAGTTCATGCAGTCCGGTTGCATGACTTATTGTTTTGCTGAGCCGACCGTAGAAGTAACCCTGCCCGGTAAAGATCCGGTGACCTTTGGGTACATCGACACCGAAAAAGCCAAAATTCTGGTGCAGAAATACATCAAGGACGGCGAGCTTATCGAAGGTGTCATTCCGGTCGGCTACGAGCGGATTGTTCTTTAATACAAGGATAAGGAGAGACTAGCGATGGCAGAGAAAAAGCAGCTTAGAATAGCCACCAGGAACTCCGGATTTATCGATCCGGAAAACATTGATTCCTATATTGCCGCTGGCGGTTACCTTGGTTTGGCCAAGTGCCTTGGCGAGATGACCCCTGAGCAGGTTATCGATATCATGAAAGCTTCCGGCCTCCGCGGCCGCGGAGGTGCAGGTTTCCCCACCGGCGTCAAGTGGGGCTTCGCCGCCAAGTATGCGAGCGATACCAA
>LGVF01171579.1_pt1 | contig 16146 bp, 16 predicted proteins | sample 469901 | NCBI WGS metagenome assembly LGVF01 (sample SAMN03893561, study PRJNA290197) | marine sediment metagenome | material: sediment; isolation source: combined push core samples #3730, #5133, and #5579 collected at Hydrate Ridge | place: Pacific Ocean: Hydrate Ridge
TATTGGTGATACAAAGAAAGAAATAACACTTTTAGTTATTGTAGAACCATCATTTCTTTTACTAACAACAAACGCAAATTTTAAAATTCTAAACACAGCTATAAAAAAACTGGCTACCGATGATAGTAATAAAACTACTACAATATTTGCAACCTCACTTGCAGAGTCAGATAGGTAATCAATAAAGATAATCATTAAAATGAATAATGATAATCCTAAACCAAGTAAACCTACTGAAATCTTAAGAAATATTTTCTCAAAGTAATTAAAACTTTTTTTATTGTTATCCAAAATATCACTCCTCTTATATTTATATTATATTAGAATGTTTATATTTTGAACTAATATACTCAAACTAGAAATTATAGAAAAGTATATTTTTATAAAAATTGTCTCTAAATCCAATTGTTAAATTAGAATTTAGAGACAACCATAATTAAAGATATAGGTTATTATCTTGTTCATTTTCTATAAAATATAGTAGATATATTAATATGAATAATCAAATAACATATGTAAACATAGTCAATCAACTCTTATTGTTATGATTAAACTTAATAAAAGGAATATATCAAAATATAAATAACAAATAATATATAGTGGTCATAACATTTTTAACCTTAAATAATATTATTAACTTAACTATAAGCCAGTCAAAAAGAAATAGATTACTATAATCTCATTCCACCATTTACACTTAATACATGACCTGTAATATATGACGCTTCATCACTTGCTAAGAAGAGTGCAGCATTTGCAATTTCAGATGGCTGTCCTAATCTTTTCAGCATTGTTAAACCAGCAAATTTTGTAAGTAAATCTTCTGGAACTGTTTTTAAAATATCAGTCATTATGTATCCAGGACTAATAGCATTTACTCGAACTGGAACACCTTTTCTAGCAAATTCTTTTGCCCAACTTTTAGTAAGACCAATCATCCCTGCTTTTGTCGCTGCGTAATTTGCTTGTCCAATATTTCCAAATTCTCCAACAACACTTGAGATATTAATTATTGATCCTCCACCAATAACTTCCATTTGTGGACCAACATATCTTACTAAGTTAAAGACACCTTTTAAGTTAACATCCATAACTAAATTCCATTGATCATCTGTCATTTTTCTAGTCATACTATCTCTAGTAACTCCAGCATTATTTACTAATATATCAATTCTTTCATACTTTTTAATTATTTCATCATAAAATGTTTTACATGCTTCTGTATTTGTAATATTTAGATTATAACCAATAACATTTTTGTGTTCATAACTTAACTTAGTCATATCTGCAGCTATTACTATAGCTCCTTCATTTGCAAATCTTAAAGCCATTTCCATACCAAGACCTTTAGCTCCGCCTGTAACTACGGCTATTTTACCTTCTAATCTCATTATTTTACCTCCACATTTTTAACAATAATTGCAGTACCCATTCCACCACCTATACAAAGTGACGCAAGTCCGTAATTACTATTTCTTTTTTTCATTTCATGAATTAATGTAGTTGTTATTCTATTACCACTAGCTCCAACAGGATGACCAAGTGCAATAGCTCCACCGTTAACGTTAGTAATATTTAATATTTCTTCTTTACTTAAATCATGTTCACTAACAAGTTCTGACAATACTCCTAAACTTTGAGCAGCAAATGCTTCATTAAGTTCTAAAAGATCCATATCAGATAATTTAAGTCCTGTATTATTTAAGACATTTCTTATCGCAGGAACTGGTCCTAGACCCATATATAATGGTTCTACTCCACCTTGAGCAATTCCAACTATCTCAACTAATGGCGTTAAATTATATTCTTTAACAGCTTCTTCACTTGCTACTAACATAAAACTAGCACCGTCATTAATACCAGAACTGTTTCCCGCAGTAACACTACCGTCACGTTTGAATGCAGCTCTTAATTTTCCTAACTTTTCTAATGTTGTAACTCTTTTTGGATACTCATCTGTATCTACTAATGTTTCTGACCTTCTAGTTTTTACTAAAACAGGAACAATTTCTTCTTTAAATTTTCCATTATCAATTGCTTTAATAGCAGTTAATTGTGAATTTATAGCAAATTCATCTTGTTCTTCTCTAGTAAGTCCAAATTTCTCAACAATATTTTCTGCAGTAATTCCCATATGTACATTATTAAACGCATCAGTTAAGGCATCATAAATCATATGATCTTTTAAAGTCCAATCTCCCATTTTAATTCCATTTCTTACTTTTTCAGGAGTTAAGAATGGTGCTTTACTCATTGATTCAGTACCACCAGCAATAACAAGATTATGAATTCCTGCTTTAATACTAGTGTAAGCATTCATTATTGTTTTCATACCACTACCACATACCATATTAATACTATATGCAGGAACTTCTACTGGTAAACCAGCACCAATAGATACTTGTCTAGCTACACCTTGACCAAGTCCTGCAGGTAATATATTACCAACAATCACTTCATCAATTCTAGACTTATCAACTTTTGTTTCATTTAATATATCTTTTACTACAATACTTCCAAGCTCTGCAGGATGTACAGAGCTAAGTGCACCCATAAAACTACCGATAGGTGTTCTTTTAGCTGATACAATAAATACTTTACTCATAATACCCTCCTATTAAATCTTAAAATATTTTATTTACCATCTATATTTTATCTTATAATAGATAAATTAAATAGTATTTTTATAAATAATTATAAATAGATATATAAATAAAGAAAAAAAGATATCTCAAGCGAGATATCTTTAAAATTATTCAGTTATGATTTCAAAAATAATTGATTTCTTTTTAACTACTTCATTTGTAATTATGAATGCACCAATAACCTCTTTAATTATCGATTCAATATCATCTTTATTATTATAAAGAATAGCTAGAGTATCACCTTTTGAAACTTTATCTCCAACTTTTTTGTTTAGTACTATACCTACATCAGGATCTATTTCATCTTCCTTAGTTTCACGTCCTGCTCCTAATTTCATTGCAGCAACACCAATAGTTAATGCATCAATATCTGAAATATATCCATCAGCTTCAGCTTTAACTTCAATAATTTCTTTTACGTGAATAAAGTCATCTAAATCACCCAAAATACCGCCTTGAGCTTTAATAAACTCTAACTGTTTATCAAGTGCAGCACCACTTGTTACTTTTTCATCAACTAATTTCTTAGCTTCTTCTAAAGTGCTAACGATACCTCCAGCATAAACCATGTATGCCCCAATTTCATTGCATAATTCTGTAAGATCTTCTGGTCCATCACCTTTTAAAGTATTTATAGCTTCTAATACTTCTAATTTATTACCAACTGCATATCCTAAAGGTTGAGACATATCAGTAATAAATGCAACAACTTTTTTACCAAATGAATTACCAATTCCTACCATTACTTTAGATAATTTGCGAGCATCTTCAATAGTTTTCATAAATGCACCTTCACCAATTTTTACATCTAAAACAATTACATCACTACCACTAGCAAGTTTCTTACTCATAATACTAGAAGCAATAAGAGGAATACTAGGAACAGTTGCTGTAACATCCCTAAGTGCGTATAATAATTTATCCGCAGGCGTTAAATTCGCAGTTTGTCCTGCAACAGCTATTCCAATTTCATTTACTTGTTTAACAAAATCTTCTATTTCAATATCAATACTTAATCCTTCAATACTTTCAAGTTTATCTAAAGTACCACCAGTATGACCAAGCCCTCTACCGCTTAGTTTAGCAACTTTAGCACCACAACTAGCAACTAAAGGTCCTAAAACTAAAGTCGTTTTATCTCCAACTCCACCAGTTGAATGTTTATCTACTTTAATACCATGAACCACAGATAAATCAATAACATCACCACTATTTAACATAGCTTCTGTTAATGCAGAACTTTCTTCTGTAGTCATACCTTTAAAATAAATAGCCATTAATAAACTACTCATTTGATAATCAGGAATTATCTTGTTTGTATAGTTTTCTATAATGAATATAATCTCTTCTTTTGTTAATTCGTAGCCATCTCTTTTCTTTTCAATAAGGTCTACCATTCTCATTAGTACCAACTCCTTGATATGATTATATCATATTATTAAACATTATGAATATCTAGCACAAAAAAAAGAGAAAAATTTACTTTATCTCTTTTTTAAACACATTTAGTTGTTCTTGAATAATTGCTTTCACTTTATTTGATAATTCAATACTATTTAAATCTTTATAATCTTCATATTTTAAAACTGGATGAATATGAATATAAGATTTATGTCTTTTATAAGGGAAAGTACCAAATATTTTATCTAAATTATATAAAGTACCAATCAATATATCAGATTTAGGTTTAATAGCTAATTTAAATGCACCTGGTTTAAATTCTATCATTTCATTTGAAAATGATCTTTTACCTTCTGGGAATATGCCTACTGAATGACCATATTTATATCTTTTAATCCCATTAATAATAGATTCTGCAGCGCTTCTATTAGCAACTCTTCCGATAGGAATATTACCAATAATTGACATCCACGGTCCTAAAAAAGGGAAAGTAAATAATGGTTCCTTAGCTATAAAGCATAAAGGGTGATTATTAAATATAGGCTTTAAAGCAATAATATCGTAATTTTCCTGATGATTTCCTACAAAAATAAATTTTCCTTCTGGAATATTTTCTTTACCACTAACAATAACTTTTAGTCTTAATAATCTTTGCCCAAGTCTTAATAAACTATTTCCGAATTTATGATCTAACATATCTAGCGTATCAGTATTCTTTCTAACTTTCCCCCAAAAGTACATAATTAGTAATTGGATATAAATTGAGACTGGCCATGAAATAATAATCGCTAATAGTAACAACGAATATGGTATTACAGTATCAAAACCACTATCAGTAATTCCAAATAACCAGCTAAATAGGAAAGTAAATGCTCCCCAGAAGAAATAGAAACTAAATGTATACATAATTATTCAATCCTTTCATAAACAGAGAAGTTAAGGTCTCCACTTATTTTTTCACTAACTTTATTATATTTAGAGTAATCAATATTTTTAAAATAAACATTACCATCATACTCTTTATTAACATGTGTAATATATAATTTATCCGCTAAATCTAGCGTTAAATCATAAATAATCTTACCACCAATTATAAAAACTTCTTCATCTTTTGGGAAATCTTTTAAGTAACTAATAATATCATTAGTTATCTCAATACCTGGATAGGTATAATCAGTTAAAGTTGCAATAATACTAGTTCTTCCGGGTAAAGGTTTATTAATATAAGAAATTATTGATTTAAATGTTAATTCTCCCATAATAACTTTTTTACCCATAGTCATTTCTTTAAAATATTTCATATCTTCTTTATAGTGCCACGGTAACATATTACCTTTACCTATTAAGTTATCTTTTCCAATAGCTACTATTAAATTTACCATTAAACACTCACCTTACCTTTAATTCCTGGGTAAGGATTATACTCAGTTAATTTAAAATCACTATATTTAAAATCTTCTATATTCGTAATATCTTTATTTATTAACATTTTAGGTAATTTACGTGGTGTTCTAGTTAATTGAAGATCAATTTGCTCTAAATGATCATTATAAACATGAGTATCCCCTAAAGTATGAATAAATTCTCCTGCTTCTAAGCCAGTAACTTGTGCAATCATCATTGTAAGTAAAGCATAACTAGCTATATTAAATGGAACACCTAAAAAAGTATCCGCACTTCTTTGATATAATTGACAACTAAGTTTGCCATCATTCACATAAAAATGAAACATCATATGACAAGGTGGTAAAGCCATATCTTCAATTAAGGCAGGATGCCATGCATTAACGATTAATCTTCTTGAAGTAGGGTTGTTTTTAATGTTGTATATTACTTCAGTTAGTTGATCTTTATATTTTCCATCAGGACCTTCAAAGTGTCTCCACTGTCTACCGTAAACTGGTCCAAGTTCTCCATGCTTTTTTGCGAATTCATTATTACTTTTTACTAATTCAACGAATTCTTTTAATGATTCACCATTATAATCACTTGATTTAGTAAAATTACGGTATGGCCACTCATTCCAAATTCTTACTCCATTATCAACTAAGTACTTAATATTAGTATTTCCAGTAATAAACCATAGTAATTCATGAATAATTGATTTTAAATGTACTTTCTTAGTAGTAACTAAAGGAAATCCTTCACTTAAATCAAATCTCATCTGATATCCAAAAGTACTTATAGTTCCAGTACCAGTTCTATCACTCTTAGGAGTTCCAACTTCTTTAATATGTCTAAGTAAATCTAAATATTGTTTCATAAGTAACACTCCTAACTCTATTTTTTTCTTTTTATTACTTCTTTTATAAATATAGCAATAGCTAAAATAGCCGGTACTGTAGGCGTAAAAGGCCCCATCCAAACTAAAACATAGGTAGCAGAAAAAGTAATTAATAAGTCATTATTTGTAATGACTCCAACTATTAATGCGACCCAAGCAGGAATATAAAAGATAGCTGCGCCAATAAAAATATATAAAAACATATCTTTTACAAAGATGTTTTCTCTTATCCATTTCCACATATTAGCACCTTCTTTAAAAGCTGTATATATTATACCAAATCTTAACATATTTTTAAAGTATCTTATCTATATAAAGCAAAAAAGTGCATCTCTGCACTTTTTAATAATATTATATATGGGAATAATATTACTTGTCGTTTTTAGTATTGATAAAAGTTATTTTTTCAGCAATGATTTCCGGATAAGTAAAAGTTTTACCATCACTACATTCATATGAACGTTGTGCTAGTCTTGCTTTTACACCTACAGTAGAACCTTTTTTACAATATTGAACTGTATTTTCAGCAATACCACTCCATAACGTACACCTTAAAAAGTCTGTGTCATATTGCCCGCTTTCAGCATTTTTAAAACCTCTTTGAATAGCCATAGTAATGGTTGTAACACTCCTACCATCATCTAAAGTCTTTAACTCTGGATCATATACTAAACGACCTACTAGAATAGTTTGATTTAACATAATACCTCCTTTTATTAAATATTATATGGGAAGTATTGATATAGTCTTATCTACTAAAATAACACCATAAGATTTTTTTCAATTATTAAATCAAGTTTTTTCCAAATATCATTCTATATGTTTATATAATGAAGCATAATTAAAAATATTTCTCAAATTTATATTTATTAGTAAAAAAAAGAACTAATTAAAGTTCTTTTTAAAAGCTAATTTCTACGTCTTCTCTTTTTGTAGTCTCTGCTTCAAAGAATTCTTTTTTCTCCATATGAATCATTCCTGCAACTATACTTCTTGGGAAAGTTACAATAACAGTATTAATTCTTGATACATTTGAGTTATAAAGTCTTCTTGCTGCTTGAAGATGTTCTTCAACATCACTGATTGATGCTTGAAGGTTTGAGAATAATTTCTCTGCTTTTAAATCAGGATATGCTTCAACTGCAATATTTATTCCTGATTGAACAGCATCCATTTTTCCCATAAATTCTTGTTTTTCTTGTAAAGATAATGTTTTAGGTAACCCAGCACGCCATTTAGTAACGTTTTCAAAAGTTTCAGCTTCATGTTTAGCATAACCTTTTACTGTGTTTACAATTTTAGTTAAGACATCAAATCTTTTTGTTAAAGCTACATCAATTCCTGATTCAGCTTCATTTATTTTAACTTCCATTTGTCTTAAGCTATTCATTACTCCTATATACCATAATAATGGGACTACGATTAATACTACGACTACGATTAATACTACAAAAATTGGATCCAATTAAATCACTCCTTCTTAAATATATTATTGTTTAATTTTAATTCAGTTACAACATCTTTTATAACATATAATTCTCTTTTAAACTCTTCAAAACTACTTTCGTTTAGTTCTCTAAACATTTTTAGTTCGAATGTATCTTTAAAATTATTAATTCCTAAATATAATTTTGTATCAATAAATGAGAAATAGATCTTCCCTTTATTATTCTTTTCAAAATCCATTAAAGATTCCATTAAATGTGGTGTAAGAACATAAAAAGCTGAATGTTCATTAGTTGTATAAGTTTTAAATTTTTTATTAAAATCAATACTTTCCAACTTAACTTTCTTATATTTTCTCTTACTATGTGGTCTGGCTCCTTCTAATACTTGAAGATATCCATCAAATGTTTTATTAAATTCAAATTCAAATATCCTTCCTAAGAAGTAGGATACATAATAAGTTCTTGTACCATTTTTAGTATGTTCTACATGTCTTTCTTCTAATTTAACATCACTAGATATAAAATCAACACCATCGATTTTACCCGCTAAATAGTCTTCGACATGATATCTATCTGCTCTTTTAAGAAATTCAGTAGCATAAACTGTATTTAAAGATAATCCTCTTGAAGGTTCAAATACACCTTCATCAACAAACTTTGTAATTACTTCTGCTAGTACCTCATGCTTAAATTTATTACTAAGTTTCTTAAATTTACTAGCACCGAGTGCCATATAGATAACCCCTGGAACTAATAATATTAACCCCCAAGGTCCATAATTTATTAAAGCTACAAATAATATTACTGAAAGCAAACTTAATCCTGAACCAATAATAACCTGTTTTTCAATATTTTTCTTTTCCTGCTGAAACCTAATTAATTCACTATTCATATGTTTACCTCCTATGTAATTCTACACTATTTTAGCCAAAAAATAAACAATTATTAAAAAAATACTATTTAAAAGTTCTAGTTGCAGAAATTGCTTTTTGCCAATTATTATATAGGTTATTTCTAACACTTTCATCCATTTTTGGATTAAAGTGTTTATCTTTTACAATTAGTTTTTCAATTTCTTCAATATTTTTATAAAAACCAATAGCTAATCCACTTATAAACGCAGCTCCTAAAGCAGTAGATTCATTAATCTTAGGTCTTACTATTTCAATATTTAAAATATCGCTTTGAAATTGCATTAAAAAGTTATTTAATGATGCTCCACCATCTACTTTTAACGTTTTAGGAGTTATTCCTGATTCTAAACTCATTACATCTATTACATCTTTAGTTTGATAAGCGAGTGATTCTAGTGTTGCTCTCGTTATATGTGCACTTGTTGTTCCTCTTGTAAGCCCAAATATTGCACCTTTAGCATCAGTATCCCAGTAAGGAGTACCTAAACCTACAAATGCAGGTATTACATATACTCCATAATTGCTATCTACACTCATTGCAATCTTTTCAGATTCACTTGCTTCAGCAAAGAATCCTAAACTATCTCTAAGCCACTGAATAGCACTTCCTGCAACAAAAACACTTCCTTCAAGTGCATAAGTTACTACACCGTCAATTGAATAAGCAATTGTTGTTAATAATCCTTTTTTGGATATTGTCGGAGTAGTTCCTGTATTCATTAACATAAAACAACCAGTTCCATAAGTATTCTTAATTTCTCCTTTATCTAAACATAACTGTCCAAATAACGCAGCTTGTTGATCTCCTAAAATACCTGCAATAGGTATTTCAGCTCCAAAGAATGTATGTCTTGCGGTAATTCCAAATATAGCGTTAGAATCACAAACTTCAGGTAAAACATTATTATTTATTCCAAGAATATTAAGTAATTCTTGATCCCATTCTTTAGTAAAGATATTATACATTAATGTTCTAGAGGCATTAGTATAATCAGTTTTATGTATCTTATTTCCACTTAACTTATATAAAAGCCATGTATCAACAGTCCCAAACATTAAATTACCTTGGACCATTAATTCCTTAGTTCCATCTATATTATCTAATATCCACTTCACTTTAGTGGCTGAAAAATAAGGATCAATTAATAATCCTGTTTTAGATTTAAAAAGATCATTTAATCCTTTTTCTTTTAAATCGTCACATATATCTTTACTCTGTTTTGATTGCCAAACAATTGCGTTATAAACGGGAGTACCATCACGTTTATCCCAAAGTATAGTTGTTTCTCTTTGGTTGGTAATACCAATACTAGCAATTTCTTCTGGTAGTACTTCTGCGGAATGTAAACACTCAGCTGTAGTACTTAATACAGATGTCCAAATATCAATCGCATCTTGTTCAACATAATCCTCTTTTTGATAAATCATCTTAATTTCTTTTTGACTAGAACTTACGATGTTTCCTAATTTATCAAAAAGAATTGCTCTTGAAGATGTTGTCCCTTGATCTATTGAAAGTATATACTTCTTCATTACAATCACCTCTATAACATCTATTTTAACAAATTTTTTTAAATTTTGAAAAGACAATTTGAAAATTATGGTATAATCTTATTGGAGGATGATAAAATGGAAAAAGAATTTATTATTATAGATCCTTATGAGAATGAACTTAATACATATATATGGACTCCAATTACAAAGAGACCAAAAGGTGTAGTACAAATAATTCATGGTGCCGGAGAACATGCTGGGCGTTACAAAGAGTTTGCTGAATATTTAAATTCTTTAGGATTAATCGTTATAGCAAACGATCATCTTGGTCATGGAAAATCAGCTGATAATGAGGACTACGTATACTTCTCTGATGATATAGGGTTTCATAAAGTATATGAAGGAGTTAGAACAGTAAGAGACTATATAGAAGAAAAATATCCTAGTTTACCAGTTATAATGTTTGCTCATTCAATGGGATCTTTTGTTGGAAGATATACGATACTTTATGACTATAAACGTTATAATCAAGCTATTTTCACAGGTACAGGATGGTTTAGTAGTGTTAAAATACACTTATTAATAGCAGTATTTGCTATCGCATCCAAAATAAAAGGAAAAAGATATGTTAGCCCCAAACTTACAAAAATGTTTACTGAAGGTGCTATTAAATCAATGAGAAAAAATGGGATCATTAATGAAAAGATAGAGTGGATTTCAGCTGATCCTAATATTAGAAGAGCGTATAAAGAAGATCCTCTTTGTGGAAAACCTTTTTCAGTTGGTGCTCATCTAGATTTATTTAGATTTTTACCAGAAATACAAGATAAAAAAAGAATTAAAGCAAGTGCTTCAAGTACTGCAATCTTCTTTATTAGTGGAGAATTAGATGCTCTTGGAGATTACGGAATTGCTTCAAAAAAATTATATAAATATTATAATCAATGTGGTTATTCAAATGTTAAATTTAATATTATTAACAACGGTAGACATGAAGTTATTAATGATTATGAAAGAGAAGCTGCATATAGAATGATTGGAAATTGGATTGAATTAAACCTTTCAAGATAACAAAAAACGATGATTACTCATCGTTTTTTTTTGGATAAACTGTAAAAGTACTATAAGCTTTTTCGTTCGTAAAAGCATTTTTAGTATTCTCAATATCTTCCATCGTAATACTATCAGCAACTTCTAAAATATCAAATAGCGAAGTTCCCAAATAGTAATATTTGGTAAATTGATTAGCAATATATTCAATACTATTTAACGCGTGAATAAAGCCACCAACGATTTGTTTCCTAGTTCTTAAGAAATCTTCTTCACTTAATTTTTCATCCTTTAGATTTAATAAAATCTTCTTTAATTCAACATCTAATTCTTTTGGTTTATACGTTTCACTTCCTATTAAGAAGAAACCATATGTCTTCTCAAGTGTGATATCTAATCCAAACGAATCATTAATAAGTTCTTTACTTAATAAATTCTTATAATTGCTTGTGCTTTTACCTATTGTTAAATCTAGTAGTATCGAAAAACATAGTTCTTTTTTAATAATATTTTCTAGATTATAATCTGTTGGACCTTGTTTAACGCCAAGTAAGAAATTAGGAACATTAACTTCTAGATTAACCTCATCTTTTTCTTTATATACAGTTTCATTTTCAACTGTGATACATTCATATGACTTAGAATCACAATTAAAGTTAACATTTTCTTGATTGCTTTTAATAAAATCAAGTATTTCATCTACTTTAAAATTACCTGTAACAAATAAAACCATATTCTTTGGATTATAATAAGTTTTATGTGTTTTTTCTAAAATAGATTTATCAATTTTAGAAATTGTCTTAATAGTACCTAAAATATCATTACGAATAGGGTGTTTACTAAACATGTTTCTAATTAGAGACATATATGCAACTGTATTTGGATCATCTTCATACATTTTTATTTCTGAAGCAATAATCCCTTTTTCTTTTTCAATTCCTTCTATTGTAAATAGAGGATTTTGAACGAAGTTTAGGAGTAACTCAATATTCTCTTCTAATTTATCAGTACAAGAAAATAGGTAAGTTGTACGATTATTTTGAGTAAATGCGTTAACATTTGCTTGATTCTTAGCAAACGAACCTGAAATATCTTTTCCATCTTGTTCAAATAGTTTATGTTCAAGAAAATGGGCTATACCCATTGGTAAATCAATAATATTCTCTTCTTTATCTAAAATCTTTGTCATTATTGAACCAAGTTTAGTAGAAAATGTAACATATGATTTATGGAATCCTTCTTTAGGAAGTAAAAAAACGTTCAATCCATTATCCAGTTGTTCATGATAAAGAACTTCGTTAATTTTAGTAAACTCATGTTTATTCATCTTTATCACCTCTTAAAAGGTATACTGTATCTAATTTCAATTTTTTAGCCATATTACTTATATCTTCCTTAGTTACTTTAAATATTTGATTTTGAATCTCCTCAATATCAAATTTTTGGTCAAATAAACTGTTTCTAAATACTCTACTCATTATTCCTAAATTAGAATCAAGCCCTTCTATTAATCTATTATTGATAATTGATTTAGCAGTACTTATAAAATCATCATTGTAATCCATTTTTATAATATTGCTAATAATATTCTCTGTAGTTTTTAAAACATTATCAAAATCACTTGCTTTAATTCCTGCTGAAATAAAAACAACACCTTTATATGGATCATAACTACTATTAATAAAATAAACTAATCCTTTTTCTTCTCTTATCTCTTTGAAAAGCATGCTTTCAGATGAAGCGCCAAATAAAACATTAAATACTAAAGTTTTATAGTAATCTTCACTTAAATACATACTTTCATTACGGTACCCAATAACAAGTTTTCCTTGGTTAACATCAATTACTTTTTCAATTTGAGTAACTTCGTTAAACGTCTTAGTTTCGTTGTCAAGAAGTACTGGTTTGAAAATTCTATCTTTAAAAATAAAAGCATCTTTAACCATTTTTTGTGTTTCAACAATATCAATATCACCAATAATACTTATAGTTACTAAGTCATTATTAATCATATTATTATAAATATCTTTTAAATCGTTAAATTCTATTTTCTCTAAATCATCTTTACAACCAAGAGGATCTATTTTATATAGTTCATTTTCAAACATAATCTGACGCATTTCTTTGATAGCATATTTCATTTTATTTGCATAGACACTATCATAAAACTCTTTTAATAATCTCGTTTCTTCTTTAAATATTTCTTGATTAAAATACGGATTAAAGATAATTTCATTTAAGAAATCAATCGACTTCTTAAATAGTTTTTCATCATTAAAAGTAAAGTTGTCATTAATAATAGATAGCTCAAACGCAACAAAGTGAGTTTTACCTATCTTACTAACTCCAACATTAAAATTAGCCGCATACATGTTTTCCAAGTATTTCGACATCTTTTCTCTAGAATCTAGATTTTTAGATACTGAATGCATTATATAAGGTAGTATACTTCTTTTTGTGACAGTATCTATATTCAAGTCATTTGCAAAATTAACTTGAATACGTGTTGTTTTAAATTTCTTTGTAGTAATTAGATTCAAAGTGTAATTACTATTGTGAATTACTTTAATATCCATATATATTCTCCTAAAAAAAGTGCTTTCGCACTTTTTTGTTTATTATTCTGCTAGTCCTAAAGCTATATCCATCATTCTAGTAAAAGCATTTTGTCTTTCATCTGCAGACGTTTCTTGCATAGTAACTAAGTTATCACTAATAGTTAATAAACAAGCAGCTTTCTTCCCTAAAACTTTGGCATTATGGAATAATGCGAATGATTCCATTTCAACAGCTATACAACCATGTTCATCTCTAATATTTTCATATTCTTTAAAGTTTTGTCTGTAAAATACATCACTTGAATGAACCATTCCTTTAGTTACAGGAATATTTAAATCATTAGCAACTTCCATAATTTTATTATTTAAATCTTCACTTGGATAAACAGTGTAAACATCTTCACCTGATTGAGTCTTGGCGAATGTTGATTCACTCCAAGCAGCGTCAGCAAGTACTACATCATATAAGTTTAAATCAGCTGTATAAGCACCGGCACTACCTATTCTTATAATATTTTCAACATCGTAAAACTTATATAATTCGTATGAGTAAATACCAATACTAGGCATTCCCATACCACTACCCATTACGCTTATTCTTTTACCTTTGTAAGTTCCAGTATATCCAAATATGTTTCTTACATTGTTGAATTTTTCTACATTTTCTAAAAATTTATCTGCAATAAATTTTGCACGGAGAGGATCTCCTGGCATTAATACTGTTTTAGCTATTTGTCCCTCTAATGCTTCTATATGCGGTGTTCCCATAATTATTTCCTCCTATTTTATATATAATTCTATATTTGTTTTATTTTGTATAATCCAATTTTTTCGAAAAATTTCAAATAATTCTTTAACATAAATCCAATTGATACTGTGAAAATAATTGTTCCTATCTTAAACATCCCAAATGGTTCTAGTGGATCTGCGACTATTAAACTAATAATCAAAGCGATAATAACAATACTAATTTCTATTATAACACGAACTCTCATTAATTTTGTAGTTTTTACAAGACGCATTACTGTTATCATAAATTCATCAAATACACCTGCAGGGTATGTTGATATAATTAATAAAGAACCTCCTAGAGGTAATAATAATAGTCCTAAAAAGTATATTGCACTTTGTATCAATAAAGTACTTGGGTTGAAATCAACTAGTAAATCTAAATTTAAAATATCAATTAGTATTCCAACTACTATTATTGGAATAACCATAAATACATATTTTTTTCTCCGATTTACTATAGTAATAAAGGTAGTAAAGAATAAAGCAACAAAAATAACTGCTTTTCCTACAGTAATTCCTGTAAGTTTATGTAAACTCCAGTGAAGAGTATCCCATGAACTTAATCCAATATTACTTTTAATCATCATTACTACACCAAATGCTATTGCAAGCATTCCAAGAATGTAAACAATTAGATATATAGTATGTTCTTTTGTATCATCATTAGTAATACCTTTTATTTTAGATAAGAAAAACTGTATTAATGGTCCAATTGTGAAAGCTAAGATAAAAGTACCATAGCTTACAGCTCCAAGTCCAATATCTGCACCACTTACTTCGCTAGGATCCATTGTTACATCCGCAATAAACCAAAATATAATTGCTAGAACTACTGCGAATACTTCAATTCCTATTCTAATTCCAATAATATCTTTTGCTTTAAATATTTCTTTTAACATAAGCATTAATTCATCAAACACAAATGCTGGGAAATTAGATGCAATAACTAAACTAAGTGAAAATGGTATAAATAATGCACCAAGTATTGCCCATATAAATTGTTCAATTAGATTCTTAGGCATTAAATCACTAAGTAATACTAAATCCCATAAATCAATTGATAAGCTTACAAGAATTAAAGGAATTATCATTAATAAAAACTTAGCTTTTCTTCTATAAGCCATTACAATTATCCAAATAGTAACTGAGATTAATAATGAACACATACCAAGTGTTAAACTAGGAAAGACTGCTTGTAAGTTATAAGTAACAGTATCCCAAGCACCGGCTCCAAGTTCAGCCCGTAGTAAAAGGTTTACACCAAGACCAATAAAAAAGAAACCACCTAGATAAAAGACAATATTTCTATAAGTGAATTCTATTTTTCTTTCTTTCATATGTCTCCTCCTATATATAATATATTTCGTTGTTAAGTCGATTTCAGGGGACTTCTATAACTCCTAACCATATTATAGGATTTAACGATACAGTTATTTTACAAAAAAACTTCTAATAAATCAATCTTTTTTACTATCTCTATAAAAAAAGTCTGAGATAATGAAATAGTAAGATGTTAGTAGACACATAAAAGATATGTGTTTATTAGCATCTTTTTGTATA
>LGVF01051062.1_pt2 | contig 16135 bp, 15 predicted proteins | sample 469901 | NCBI WGS metagenome assembly LGVF01 (sample SAMN03893561, study PRJNA290197) | marine sediment metagenome | material: sediment; isolation source: combined push core samples #3730, #5133, and #5579 collected at Hydrate Ridge | place: Pacific Ocean: Hydrate Ridge
CCCTCGCTATTGGTAACGTATACTCCCTCGGCCAGGGCGTTGTTCATCGCCCGCAGGTTGCGTTCCTCGGTACTCAGGGCGACTGTCCAGCGGCGTAGTCGCAGTATCAGTACGGTAATCACCGCCGATACGATGAGCATGGTCGTCAGATAAATAATAAACTCATTAATAATAGCGGCATAGATAGGGTCCGGGGCATAGGAGATCAGGTAGCCGGCGACCTGGTCTCCCACATCCTTAATCGGAAGCATAGCGACGATGTGCGAGGCACCATTGACGGAAGCATGGGTGGTCAGGGGATGTCCCAGGATCATGGCCTGCTGCACACGTGGGTCTTTGCGCAACTGGCGGTTAATGGTCCCGGCCCCGTCGGACAGTCGCGGCGGGCTGTCCGGTAGAATGGCGTTGGTGTCCTCAAGCAGATAGTCGGGATGAAGGTCCGCCGGGCTGTACAGCCATTGTTGTTCTGGGAAAATATGGGGTTGGGTCAGGTTGCGGTTAAGCAGAAAGGCATATTCACGATTGGGGTCGAGTTTGGCTAGTGAATCTCGAATGCCTTTGGCGGTGACGCTGGCTGCGACGCTGCCGAGATGGCGCTCCCCCTGAATCAGCGGATAGACGTAGCGGAAACCAGAGCGCACTTTACCGGTTTCAAAACCATGTACCGGACGCTTTTCTTCAGTGACCCGTCGAAGCGAATTCTGGAAATCAAGGAGTGGATCTCCATAACGGTCGGGCTTGTGAAAACGCAAAAAACTGGTGCCGTCGGGAAGATAAAACTGTAATTGCAGTGGAATATCGGCCTTGAGGGCGTGATAGGCGGGAAAAAGCTGGCGGTACAGGCGCCCACGGGCCATGTCCCGCTGTCGGCCCTCGTTAGTTACGGCGGTTTCGAGGAGTTGCAGAATTTCGCGGCGATCGATAGTGTTGGCATAGAAGTTCTCAATTGCCAAGTGGTACATCTGGGTACTGGCCCGATAGGCGATATCAAGAGTGCTCTGGTGTTCAGAAAAATGGCTGAGCTGTTTTTGTTGCAGGGTTTGATACAAAAACAGGCCAAGGCCGAGGGTTAGTATCAGCATGGAGATAATCAAACCGTAGCGTGTTGCCAGACGTTTGGTCAGAGCCCCCATTTAAAAATTTCCTTCCTTGGGGATGTCCACGCCGACGAGCAGGCCGCGGATGACGTCATAATTGGCGTCGTCAGCCGGAACCGCTCCGTAACGGATGTTGTCGCCCCAGCCGGCCAGCATCTCCCGGTGCTTGCCATCGGGATCGATGGATATGAGCGCGTGGCGTATTTGATTTACCAGTTCAGGCTTGAGGGTGGTTTTGTTGGCTGTCAGGGCAAAGGAGGGCAGGGGGTCTGTTTCATCCAGAATCGACAAGCCGAGATGTGCATACTTCTTGCCGATAGCCGTCTTCAGGCCACCGACCTTGAACTGGCCCTGCACCACCGCCAGGGCGACGGCGTCGTGTTTGCCGAGGTAGCGGTAACGGTTATGTTCCAGGCTGCTGCCGTGGCGGCGCAATAGACCGTTTGCGGATAGATAACCGCAGGTGGATAGGGGCTGGGTCAGGGCCACTGTTTTGTCTGTGAGGTCGTTCAGGGGGTATTCCGAATCGCTGAAGGCGACCAGTGCGCAGGTGTAAGTCGTCTGGCCGGAGGCCTCTTTAAAATGGATCAGTGGTTCAGCCTGGGGATAGCTGGCGCGAAGCTCGACGTAGGGCAGGGGGCCCAGATAAGCCAGATCGATATCGCCGTTACGGAACTTTTCCAGGATGTCGGCGTAGCTATCGGCGTAAACGTATTCGATGGAGATGCCGAGGCGCTGCTGCAGATAGTCGGTCATGGGTCGGAACTGCTTCACCACCGTCTCGCGATTTTCCATGGGTAGCGGCGCAAAGCGCACCGCTTCCAGGGCAAAACCCGTCCCGGTCAGGCACCAACCGATAAATATCACTAGCCAGATTGCACGACACATTGACGTTGCCTCCTGTTCAGCATGGCTTTTCAAGGGATCTGCAGGTTAGAAATTTGCTGTTGCTGGTGACTCCTTGCTTAAAATGAATCGCTGAATAAATTCAAAAAAAAACCGTCTTCGGTATACCGAAAAACGGGCTTTTGACAGAGCGTAAAACCATATGGTTTTTTCTCTTAACGGCCCGGCTATCCTCGTAGGACCCGCAGCTTTGCGTCACTGAATTGCTCCAGTTTTGCCATCACGCAGAGACATAATGTTCCGTAATGTTGCTAGAAATTCAAGACAAAGTCAAACTTAATCCTTGCGACCGCTTAGCGATGTGCTCATCGGCAGGGAGAGTGCTGTGCAGGGGGCAGTAACTTTTAGATGGAGTTGTATTGAGATCAAGACGGCAAAAAAAGCGGAAGGGCGGGGCTGGGCAGCGAGGATGTGAGCCAGCCAGCGGGAGATCGGAGGGGCGGCCGTGTCCGCTGGGACATGTGAAAGAAGCAGGCGATGTTCGTCGCTGTTGATTTCGGGAAAGGGTTGTGTTTCAGGACTTACCCATCACGCTTCGGCGGTCATTCGCGGCGTATCGGCGGATGCTGTCGGTAAAGCCTTTCATAACAGTAGTTTTCCCTTAAAGCGTTTTTCTCACGCGAAGCCGCGAAGAACACGAAAGAAGTCCTGGAAACCTTTTTTCTCAGCGACGCCGAGACGCGGTGAAAAGCATACAGTCGATCTTATGCTACGTCTCAACGAGGCAACGGAAAACCAGCTCGAGATGAAGAAAGCCTCCCTCTACCTTCTTTTGATTTTTTGCGTTGCTTTTCGTCACGCAGTTCTGTCGTTGCGTGAGTTAATACCTGGACAGAATTTCTTGATTTTCTTTTCGCGCCCTTCGCAACTTCCCGTGAGTCGCCTGGTTTTCCCTGCCAACAGATCAATGCTCCGCCGCCCGCATCTGTTCAGCGGCGTTGGCCACTTCGCACAGGAAGAGAGCCCCCCTTCGTAAAGCAGGTCGTTTTTTAGTTGGGTACCGACCACCTCCCAGTTGGGGTAACCGCGCAGCACCAGGCCTTTACCGCAGCGATGGGCCAGGGCTTCGGTGTGGTAGTTGCCGACGATCAGGTCGTAGTCATTCCGCAGCGCTTCGGCATCCTCCAGATCGCCGACTATCACCCGGTTAGCGGGGATGGCGTCGAGCTGAGGCGAATCGACGGTAGCCAGAGCCAGGGTCACCTTACCGCCGGCTTCGTTCAAGGACTGGCCGGCACCGGCCAGAAAGTCGGGCTCGCCGACCAGCAGTATGCGGGTCTGGCCAAGGGAAAAGTGGCTGTCGAGCATGGCGTCCTGCAGGCGCTTGCGCCAGCGAATAACGCTGGCGGGAGGCTCAACCAAGCCGCTGACTTCGAGAAGCGCCGCCGCCAGTTGGTCGGTGGCCTCCAGGCCTTGCAGGTGGGCGAATGGAAGATGCCGAATGGCGGCATTTTTTTTCAGCAGGGCTTCAGCACTCGGCTGCATCGAAGCGCCCACGGAAATCACCAGGGCGGCATCGGCCAACCCCTTAATCGCCTCGACGCTGATGCCACCGCTACTCAGGGCGCTCTGTTTCTCCCCTAGATGGCCGTCGAGGGAGGTAGAGAGGTCGGGTAGGGCATGCACCTCGAAACCGAACAGGGCAATAAACTCTTTGATCTTTTCCACCTCGATGGGGGTCAGGCTCACGTGGGGCAGTAGCACAACTTTATCGGTCCGCGTTCTGCTGGTCGGTTCAACCAGCTGCTCGATAAGGGCTTTGGTGGTCTTTCCCCAGCCACTCTCCAGGCCTCCTTCGTAATCGGTGCTATGTACATAGACCAAGGGAAAGTCGACATGGGTGGCGACCCCGCGCAGGTCATCCCCCTTGGTTTCGGTGAGGCCGGTGCTGTGCAGGCCGATAAAGCTGGGGGTGACCTTTTGGGTGATGTTGGCCACCGCTTCGACGATACTGCCGTCACCGCCATTGAGCACCGCGGTAACATCGGTGACAGCAGTGGTCTGAATGGCAATCGGCTCGCAGAAATGGCGGGTCAGAAAGACCTTGGTAAAGGAGGTGCAGCCCATGCCGCCGTGCATCAGCGGCATGCAGCGGTCGATGCCGAGGAAGGCCAGGGCCGTGCCCATGGGCTGGGTTAGGCGAAAGGGGTTGACCTGCAGCGGCTTGGTAGGTCTACGGGTTATTTCTCCCATGGGGCTCTCCTGGCGACGTTGTTAAAGACCGGATTCTGTAGCGCGTTCTTGAGATCTTCGGCCAGATTTAGCAGGCCGCCGTAGCCGCCATAGCTCTTCTTCTTCTTCTCCTGATTGACATCAGCAAAAGCGATGCGTTTTTTGATGGCGGTAAACAGGCTGCGACCGCCGGCCAACAACAGGTGGGCACCGGTCTCGTCAATAATTTTCGCCTGCTCTTGCCCTGGATTTGTCATCAGGATGCCTTTCTCACCCAGGTACGCTCTAGCTTTTTCCTTGTCGGCCTCAGTGGCTTTTTTAACCGAGGTGGCAACCACTTCGAAGCCGAGATCTTGCAGGGCCGAGGCGATGGACCAGGATTTGTTGCCACCGGTATTGAGTACCGCCTTTTTGCCCTGGAAAACTTTCCGATAAGGAGCAAGCTTCTTGTCGAGTTTATCCTCTTCGCGAGCAATAAGTTTCTTGGTGCGCTCGATTAGCTCGGCATCCCCTAGTGCCTCGGCGATGGCCAAGATGGCGGCGCTAGTGTCGCGTTTACCGTAGAAGGAGACGGAGATGAAGGGAATGTCGTAACGCTCCTGCATCTTGCGGGGCAGGGAAATCAGCGACTTGGCGCAGACCAGCACATTGAGTTTGGAGCGATGGGCGGTGCGAATGTTCGCCACCCGGCCGTCACCGCTGAGAGTGGAGAGCACGGGAATACCGAGCTCTTCGAGCAGCGGGGTGTATTGTCACATATCGCCGGTGACGTTGTATTCGCCGATCAGATTGATGTCGAAAGGGGTGGTGGTTTCCGGTTCCAGCGTACCTACTAGATGCGTCAGTACTGCTTCTCCGGCCAGCCGACTGCCGAGGTTTTTGCTTCCAACAAAGCCGGGAGCGTGCACCGGAACCATTGGAATACCGTGGGTCTGTTCGGCCTGCCTGCAGACCGCGTCGATATCGTCGCCGATCATGGCGGTGACGCAGGTGCTGTAGACAAACACCGCTTCAGGTGCATAGTGCTTCACGATGTAGTCGATGGCCTGGCGTAACTTTTCTTCACCGCCGAAGACCACATCGTTGGTCGATATGCCGGTGGTAAAACCCATCGGGGTGAGATCCCGTCCTAGCCAGCTTGTGTGGGTCAGTCGAGTCTCCCAGGAGGCGCCGATACAGGTCATGGGGCCGTGCACCAGATGCGCGGCATCGGCGTAGGGAAACAGGGAAATCTGCGCCCCTTCGAAAGCGCAGCCACCGGTGGTGGCGCCGGGGGTGGGGGCGTTGCAGGCACTTTTCTTGTTTTGATTGTGGACGCAAGCGCTCTCGTCGAGCAGTTCGCGGATTTTTGGTTTCTGTGCCAAAGCCTGACTCCTTTGAGTAAAGGGTGGGGCAAGCTTTGTCACATCGTTGGGACTGAAGCTTACGGCTGTCAATAAGGCAAGAGGCTTGCCAGTGTTGATAACTAGCTGAAAACATATGGTTTATGTTTTGATGGTTTGTGCTTGCGGTGGTAGGCCCGCTGTTATTTGCTTGTTAATTAGGCAGCGGTGTGTGTGTTGAGTCGGTCTGCCAAGAACAGTCATGGTCACAGAAAGGATGATATTATTTATATCAGTCACTGTTTGTTGAAAGGCTGATTGTTTAAGTTGATCGCCATATCGAAAGGAGATCCCATGGAAGGACTATTCAGTGGTGGTTGTCATTGCGGCAAGGTGGTTTTCAAAATTGACGGTCCGGTGCTCAACGTCGTCAATTGTCACTGTTCCATTTGCCGCAAGGCCAACGGTGGCGCCTTTTCCAGCTATCTGGTGGTGCCTGATGAAGCTTTCGAGGTGACAAGGGGGAGCGAGCTGCTGACCCGCTATGCCATGTCGGAGAAGGGCGAAAAAAACTTCTGTACCTCTATGGCGCTCAGGTTTTTAATCGTAACAAACTCTATCCCGGCGTAACGGTTGTGCCTCTGGGAGGTCTCGATGAGGCCGCGGAATTCTTCCCCAAGGTCGATATCTTCTGCGCCGATATGATGCCGTGGGTGACCCCTTGGCGGGAGAGCAAGTGTTATGAAAAGGGGCTGCAGTGACAAGCCATCCTGTAAGTTTTTGCGAATGCATCATGGTTGAAGTGCGCCCATTGGTGAATTCCCTGCATACAGTGACCCTTGTCATGGGCACTCCAAGAGGATATGTTTAGCTGGTATTAAATTCTAGATGGTAAATGGTATATTTACTCAGGAGGGTATATGTCGCTGAACATGCAGAATGTCTTAATTGAGCAGCTCGCCGCAACAGCCGGTAAGGCCCATATTGCCGATGTTCGCGTCGGTCTTGGTTATTCGGCTGTTCTTTTGGGTAGCGGCCAGGCGGGCTTGGCCTGGACGCCGCCGCCGGTAAGTGGAGGTTGTACTCATCTTAAGATGGCCGGTACCCTGACCGAGCGTCCGGCTGTTGAGCTGCTGCAAATGCTGGCAGCGGAGCAACCGCTGTTGCGTACCATCGGTCTGGCTACGGCCAATGCTTTGCTGGCTTGTTTGCCGCAACCAGCCACCAGCAAGGAAGAGGTGATCGAGGGGTTGCAGATCACGGCTGCGGATCATGTCGCCATGGTCGGATATTTCGGTCCGCTGGTAAAAAGACTGCAAGAAAGCGGCTGCCGGCTCGATATCATCGAATTGGATAGTTCTCGTCCCGGTGTGTTGTCGCCGCAGCAGGGGCGCTCCGTTCTGGCTGCCTGCAGCGTTGCTATTCTTACCGGAACCAGTCTTGTGACTGGAACCGTTGATGAACTGCTGGGCGATTTGGGGCGGCCTCGCGAGGCGGTTTTGCTCGGCCCCTCGGCGCCCTTCTGCGCTGAAGCCTTTGCCGGTACGCCCTTGACCCGTATTGCCGGAGCCCGAATTCTAGATGCGGCGGGGGCGGTGCGGGTCGTTTCCGAGGGGGGAGGGACGCCCCTTTTTAAACCCTATGTATCTTTTGAGACTCTGCTGTTGAAAACTTGATGGCGTCAAAAAAAGTCCGCCCTTGTATGTTAGTTCCAAAGCAAATCAGAGTAAGGATTTTTGATTCCTGTCGATGTATGTCTGGAACACCTCTGAAAAAACACCAGGCCTTGTAGAACGAATTTTTTGCTTAGCCATCCTATAAGTTTTTGCGAATGCATCAAAACTTAGATTGTGACCATCCGGAAACTCTGGGTGGACACAGTGCAGTTTTCATATGGGAAACGAGCAATTTTCCCCNNGGCGTAGCTGTTTACGCCGCACAAGCAAGCGTGCGGATTGACGCCGAGATTGGGGGAAAGGGCCGTTTCCGGATGAAAACTAGATAGCCATCGAAGATATACAGGCCGGACGGAAGATGCATTTTCCGCCCGGCCTCTGGTTTTTCAGTAAGAATCACTGCCAGAAAATCAGGCACCGGTGATGGTCATGCCGGTCGGAACGGCAAAGACCCGCTGGCCGAGTTCCTTGTCCATCATCATCAGGCCACGCCCGTCGCCTTCAAGTCTTTTCATGTTTTTTAATTGTTGACCAAAGTTGGCTTCTTCTTCCACCTGTTCGGTGACAAACCACTGCAGAAAAATTTCTGTGGCGTGGTTATTTTCGCTTTTGGCCTGGGTCATCAGGTTATTGATGCTGGCGGTCACGAACTGTTCGTGGTGGAGGGAGTACTCAAATACGTCCAGCGGCGACTCGTATTCGGCCTTCGGTCCGTCGATGGGCAGCAGCACAGCGCGGCCGCCGGCTTCGCAAATATAATTGAAAAATTTTTCGCCGTGACAAAGTTCTTCAAGGGCCTGCAGTTTCATCCAGTGGGCAAAGCCGGGCAGATCTTCGGCCTCAAAATAGGCGGCCATGGCCTTGTAAAGATAAGCCGAAAAAAATTCGTTTTTCATCTGTTCGTTTAAAGCGTCGACCAAGGGTTGGCTGAGCATGGTATCTTCTCCTTTTGCGCGGTGAGATTGGTTTACCAGCTTGTATTGATGTTTTCTTTTTCCAGCTTACCTTATTTCCCCTTTGTTTAACAAATGCCAAGAGTTTCTGACGCCTTATCTGCGGTTTGGGTCAAAGATTTTTCGGTAGGGTAATCTTCTTGCTTTTCTACTCGGAATAACCTGTTATTATTGAATAAAAGAGAATTGGATCTTCAGGCGGGAGTCTTTCAGGGGAGGGCAGTTATGATGACAACGCAATCGGTTAAAGAGCAACTCGGGCTGTTTAATGGCGTGCTGACCAGCCTGATTATTATGGTTGAAAAGGCATGCAGCGCCTTTAATCGCCAGAGTGTTGCTGATTTGGACGAGATGCTTCAGCGTCAGCAAGTTGTCGCCGACGAGATCAATTTGCTGTCAAATCGCCTGGATGATCTGTTGTTCGGGGAGCAGGGATCCGGTCGGGAATTTTGTCTGAAGCTGGAAAGTGTGCTGGCCCATGTCCAGTTGATGGCCGAGGATATTGGCGAAATGATACCGGTACTCCGCAAGCAGCTCCAGCAAGGCATCCCCTTTTCGCAGAGGGGGATCGCTCAGACCAATGAACTTTTCGCCGGCCAGCTGGAGATGCTGCGGGTGCTGGCAGATATCTTTCAGACCGACAACGAGGTGTTGAAGACATTTTTGCGCCAGGAGAAGGGTCCCAGCCTCTGTCAACAGTGCATCGATTTTGCCACCGCCCATGAAGCCCGGCTGGTCGAAGGGCTCTGTCTGCCCCACGCCGCGCCTATCTTTCTTGCCTTGCTGGATGTCGTTCGAAACATGGCCCGGCACGGTATGGAGGTGGCTCATCTACTCATGCTGGAACAGCGTAGTTGAATCACGATCATTTCACGGGGTCTGTTGCCGGGGAACCAGTACTATCTGAATCCGACGGTTCTGAGCTCTGCCGGTTGCGGTATTGTTACTCGCGATGGGTTGGTAGGGACCGTAGCCGCATACCGATAGGCGGGCGCCGGGAATGCCCTTGCGTTGTTGAAGAAAGTGAACCACGTTGTTCGCACGGGCTGTAGAGAGCTCCCAGTTGCTGGCAAAGGTCTGACTCAGGCGAGGACTAATGGGAATATTGTCGGTGTGCCCTTCGACTCGGATTTCTTTGTCGGCGACCTCTTTAAGGATGTCGCCGACGCGGTGTAAAACCTGTAACCCCGCGGTTTTGAGGTCGGCTTGGCCCGAATCAAATAAAATTCTTTCGACAAGGTTTACGGTCAGCTGGCCCTGTAATGCGGAGATGGTGATTTCGCCCCGTTCAATCTCGCTTTCCATCTTTTCCACCAGCTGGTCATAGGTAGTCTTCATTGCCGCTATGCGGGCCTGTCGGGCTAACAGTTCTTTTTCCAGCTGCGCAGTCAACTCCCGTTTTACCTCTTCCAGGCCATCGATGGTCTGCCGCATCTCACTCATGGCGGCTCCGGCGGAGGCACTGCGCTCGGAAAGAACCTTTTCCAGCCGCTCGATGTCCGCCGCGGCGCGCAATTGGTCTTGACGTAAGTCGTTATTGGTGTTGTTTGCTTCTTCCAGTTGCTGGCCGTGCTGGTCGTAACGCTGGGCCAACTGCTGTTGCTGGGTCAAAAGCTGGCTGTAGTCCCGTTCCAGTTCGGTGCGAGCAGTGGCGAGATGGGCGGCTTCATCGCTTTTGCGCTGATAGTCGGCTTTACTGACACAGCCGGTCAGCAGGATGGTCAAGAGCAGAAGGAAGATAGAATGGGAACGCAGCACGGTATGCTCCTTTGTAAGGCAAAGGGTATAGAGGGTATGAAATGATAACCATCTTCAAGCAATCCCGATTTTCTAACACTCGAGACCAAATTGCAAAGGCAAAATGGCTGTGATTGCCAGGCTTTTCGGTTGCGGCTGGTCAACTTGCCATGGTATATAAATAAGCGTTTTAAAATCATACTCTGGAGTTTTTCATGTTTGAAATAGATCGCATTATTCAGAATGCCCTGCAGGAAGATATCGGCCTCGGGGACGTGACCACTCTGGCCACCATCGAGCCGGGTACCCTCAGCCGGGCCGAGTTGGTGGCCAAGGAAGATTTCGTGCTGTCCGGCATAGATGTGGCGGCCCGGGTCTTTGCCTTGCTCGATGAGCAGGTGGCTTTCGAGAAGTTGCGTGAGGACGGTTTTGCCGTGCAGCGTGGCGAGGTGCTGGCTTGGCTCAAGGGCGACGCTCAGGTACTGCTGCAGGGGGAACGGGTGGCGCTGAATCTGATGCAGCGTATGAGCGGTATATCTACTCATACGGCAAAGTTTGTCAAGGAGTTAGAGGGTACCGACGCAGCGGTAGTCGATACCCGCAAGACCACCCCAGGGCTGCGCTGCCTTGAAAAGTACGCGGTTCGCATGGGCGGCGGGCGAAATCATCGTACCTCCCTCTACGACGGGGTGCTGATCAAGGAAAACCACATTGCTGCGGCTGGGGATATCGCTACGGCGGTTAAGCGGTCCCGGCAACGAGCCCCTCACACCCTGCGAGTTGAGGTGGAAACCACCTGTTTGGCAGAGGTCGAACTGGCCTTGGCTGCCGGAGCCGACATCATCATGCTCGACAACATGGATCTGGCCACCATGCGCGAGGCGGTGCTGTTGATTGACAAGCGGGCTTTGAGCGAGGCGTCCGGTGGCGTTACCCTGAAAACGGTACGGGCTATCGCTGAAACCGGGGTCGATTATATTTCCGTCGGCGCCTTGACCCATTCCAGTCGGGCCGTCGACATTTCCATGTTGTTTCAGTGATGGGGTACTCTTGGGGTCTATGAGCCAGCAGAGCCGTCAGGATCAGATTCTGATGTTGTTTCGTCAGCAGCCCGATGCTTTTGTGTCCGGCGCTGAGATGAGCCGCACCTTGGGGGTTTCCCGCACTGCAGTGTGGAAATATATCGAGCAACTGCGCACCCTTGGTTATCAAATCGAGGCGGTGACTGCCCGCGGCTATCGGCTGCGCACATCACCCGACCTGTTGCTGCCGGCCGAACTTCAGGACGGTCTGCAGACGGAGATCGTCGGTCGGGAGATGGTCTATTTCGCCGATACCGATTCTACCAACGACCGAGCCCATGCCCTGGCCAAGGATGGTGCCGTTGAAGGCACCGTAGTTATCGCTGAAGCTCAGCAGGCCGGCAAGGGGCGCCTCGGGAGACGCTGGATGTCTCCTGCCGGGGTCAATCTCTATGCGTCGGTTATTCTGCGGCCTCCCATCGCGCCTCGGCATGCGCCGCAACTGACCTTTCTGTCGGCGGCGGCTGTGGCTTGGACCATCGCTGAGATTACCGGCTTGTCGCCAACGGTCAAGTGGCCCAATGATGTGCTACTCGACGGACGTAAAGTGGCAGGCTTGCTTAATGAACTTGATGCCGAAACGGAACGGATTCGTTACTTGATTCTCGGTGTCGGGGTAAATATCAATATGCAGGCCGAACAGTTTCCCGAAGATCTGCGCTATCCGGCCTCCTCCCTGGCAATAGCCTGCGGCGCTGAGGTGTCGCGGTTGCTCTTTACCCGTACCCTGCTGGAGCAGCTCGATCGCCTGTATAGCCAGTATCGGCGGGAAGGTTTTGCACCAATTATGCAAGCCTGGCAGGAGTATTTCGTCTTGACCGGACAGCAGGTCGAAGTCGATTGTCAGGGCCGCTTGCTGCGTGGCCGGGTCGTTGGTCTCGACGAAGATGGCGCTTTGTTGTTGCAGTTGGAAGAAGGCCGTCAGGAACGGGTATTAGCCGGGGATGTGCGCCCCCTCACCGGTCAGTAATCGATAAATTTTTTAGGAAAGACCACCAACTCTATGCTGCTGGTTATCGATGTAGGAAATACCAATACCGTCCTCGGCCTCTATCAGGGCGAGGATCTGGTGCAGAACTGGCGCATCACCACCGACAAAACCAGAACGGTGGATGAGTATGCGATGCTCATCCATGAGTTGCTGCGTTTGGGTGATATTCCCATGTCGGCCATTGAGGATGTTATTATTTCCAGTGTTGTGCCGCCGACCAAGGACGCTCTGGAAGGGTTGTGCGGTAAATACTTTAAGCGTGCGCCCTATCTGGTCGGGCCGGGAATCAAGACCGGCATGCCGATTCATTACGACAACCCTCGGGAGGTTGGTGCTGACCGCATTGTCAATGCCGTCGGGGCCTATGAAAAGCGCCGTTGCAGTCTGATTATTGTCGATTTCGGCACCGCCACCACCTTTGATCTGGTCTCGGCGCGGGGAGAGTATCAGGGCGGGGCCATCGCTCCCGGGCTGAATATTTCTGCCGAGGCCCTGTTCCAGCGGGCCAGCAAGCTGCCACGGGTCGAATTTGTCCGTCCTCCCCATGTGATTGCCAAGAACACCGTCAACAGTATCCAAGCCGGACTGTTTTTCGGTTATGTCGGTCTGGTGGATGGCATTGTCGGACGCATGTTACAGGAGACACGGGAAAAGCCCCTGGTGATCGCCACCGGCGGTCTGGCCAAGGCTATTGCTTCCGCTTCCCAGACCATTCAGGAAGTGGAACCATTTTTGACATTGGAGGGATTGCGAATCCTTTATCTGCTTAATAAAACCTGATTCGAAGCGATGAATTCATCGCTAGCTTCGAATTGCACTTGATACTCCTCATAACCATCCGGCAGTTGTTCGCTGCCCTGTGGATAGAACGCGGTCGGCAGGCCGCATCTTGAAATTCGTTGTTTCCTGCAAAGCGATCCTTAATCGAGTTCCCTTTAACGGGGAAAAGGAAGGGAGAGACCATGGGAAAGTACGACACGGCAAAAGTGAGGAATTTGGGGGTTATTGCACATGGCGGAGCGGGTAAGACCTCTCTGGTCGAGGCGATCCTGTTTAACAGCGGGACTACCGATCGACTGGGGCGGGTCGACGACGGCTCCTCCTGTATGGATTATGAACCCGAGGAGATCAAGCGCAACATCACCATCGGTGCCGCTGTCGCCCATTGCGAGTGGCAGGGGCATCAACTGCAGATTATCGACACTCCTGGCTATGCCAACTTCCTTCACGATACCCGTAACTGCCTGCGTGTGGTAGACGGTGCGGTGTTGCTGGTTTCGGCCATCTCCGGGGTCAAGGCGCAAACCCAGAAGATTATTGACTGGTGCCAGGAATTCGGGGTTCCCACTATTGCCTTCGTTAACAAGATGGACCGCGAACGAGGCGATTTTGATAGGGCCATGGCCAGCATGGCCGATTCCCTTTCTATCCCGGCTGTGGCCATTACGCTGCCTATCGGCGCGGAAGAAGATTTCCGCGGGGTCATCGACCTGGTGACCATGAAGGCGCACCTGTTCAAGGACGACGGTAGTGGTGGCAGCGAGGTAACGGACATCCCTGGTGAACTGCTGGATGAGGCTGAAACCCAGCGAGTAATGCTGATGGAGGCCGTTGCCGAAACCGAAGACGAACTGATGGAGAAGTACCTGGAAGAGGAGATCCTGACCGACGCCGAACTCCTTCAGGGACTGCGCTCCGGCACTCTGGCCGGGCATTTCATCCCGGTGCTGGCCGGCAGTGCGGCTCGCAATTCCGGGGTTCAAGAACTCACCGACTACGTTAACCTCTGTTTGCCGTCGCCCGCGGACCGTGGTAGCCAGACGGGCACCAACCCCAAAAGCGAAGAACTTGAAGAGCGCCTTCCGGCCGAAGATCAGCCCTTTTCCGCTCTGGTATTCAAGACCATCAGCGACCCCTATACCGGCAAACTGACCCTGTTACGGGTCTATTCCGGCTCTCTCAAATCAGACAGCAACTTCTACAATGCCAATAAAGATGTGGTCGAGCGGGTGGGGCAGATTTTCATGCTCAACGGCAAGCAGCAATCGCCGGTGCAGGTTGCTACACCGGGAGATATAGTGGCGGTGGCCAAGCTCAAGGAAACCGCCACCGGCGATACTCTGTGCGATGGCGCCAAGCCTATTTGTTATGACTACCCCGAGCCGATCCAGCCGGTTATCTCCTTTGCCCTAGAAGCGGCCAGCAAGAGCGATGAAGATAAGATAAACAGTGCTTTGCACAAACTGGTCGAAGAGGATACTACCCTGCAGGTGCGGCGTGACGAGGAAACCAAAGAACTGGTCCTGTCGGGAATGGGGCAGGTCCATGTCGAGGTCACAGCCGAGAAGTTAAAGCGCAAATTTAATGTCGAGGTGTTGCTCAAGGTGCCGAAGGTGCCTTATCGTGAAACCCTGCGTGGCAAGGCCCAGCTGCAGAGTAAATATAAAAAACAGTCGGGTGGTCGCGGTCAGTATGCCGACGTCTGGCTGGAAATGGAACCGCTGCCACGGGGGTCCGGCTTCGAATTCGTCGACAAAATTGTCGGCGGAGCGGTGCCTCGCCAATATATTCCAGCGGTTGAAAAAGGTATTGCCGAAGCGGCGCAAAAGGGCGTGCTGTCCGGGTTTCCCACCGTCGATTTCAGGGCGACCCTGTACGATGGCTCCTTCCATTCCGTCGACTCTTCTGAGATGGCCTTCAAAATTGCCGGATCTATGGGTTTCAAGAAATGCGTAGAACAGGCCAAGCCCGTTTTGCTCGAACCGGTGATGCAGATGGAAATCACCGTGCCGGACGATTGTGTCGGTGATGTTATCGGTGATATGAATTCCCGTCGCGGCAAGGTGCTGGGTATGGAGCCGAAGACCGGAACTCAGGTGGTTGCCGCGCAGGTACCGTTGAGTGAAGTACTTCAATATGCGCCTGAGCTCCGTTCAATGACTTCAGACCGCGGTATGTTTTCCATGGAATTCTCCCATTATCAAGAGGTGCCGGCGCAAAACATGCCAAAACTGCTGGCTGAGCTCAATCGTGAAGAGTGAAGTCTCTTGAAGAGTTGAACCGCTGTTGAGTATGCAATTCTGCGTCCTTCGGTGCTGCCACCGAAGGACGCTTTTGTCTTCATTCCTGGCATAGCCCTATGGCGTGGCACGGGCTAATTTGTACAAAGGTGGCTTGACTGCGCAGGGCGAACAGTTGACAATAAGACATTTATCTTCGCCCGCCCAAGTTGGCGGTGGAGATCAGGAGCTGCGGTCTCCGCTGGCGGCTTTGACAGCCGGATAACAAGTTTTGCCCAACCTGCCGAAGAGAGCGATGAAAGACTTAACTACCGATCGAAAACTTAAAGTGTCGTCGCGCGTCGCGCGGCTGATCGGTCCTGACAGTTCCATTGAGGAGCAGCGTGAGGTGGCCGGCGGCCAATTTCAGCTCTGCAACAGCGATGAACTTCTGGCCCTATTTCTACTTGCTCATCGCGGTGTTGTAGATGTACGCGATCTGGCCATTACCACACTCAAGGGTATTGCGCCTTATCGACTGGTCCCGCTGCTCTGTGGTGGTGAACTTCATCCCCAGGTGCTTGACTTTATCGCCCGGCAACGCGGCGACGATGCCTCGGTACTGGTGCTGTTGCTTGATAACCCGGGGTTGGCCCAGCAGACCTTGTTGTCTGTAGCCAGCCGTTGTAATGTCGATGTGCTTGCTTACCTGGTCGATCGCTATGCGGGATGTGGGGTAGAGGGTTTGCGTGAAGCTCTGGAAGGCAATCCCGTTGCCGATGGCCATTGGCTTGCACGGTTTGACGAGCTATCGGCCCGGGCTGCCGATCAGGCTGAGCATGAGGCCGATGACTGGAACGAAGAGATCGACCAGGAAAATCTGTCCGCCTATCAGCAGATCATGCAGATGGGGGTGGCAGAGAAGGTCAAGGCGGCTCTGACCGGCGATAAGGAATGGCGCAAATTGCTTATTCGGGAAAGCAATAAATTGGTCTGTGCGGCGGTGCTGAAAAATCCTCGTGTCAGCGACGGGGAGGTGCTGGCGGTGGTTAACAACAAGAGCAGCAATGAGGAGTTGATTCGGATTGTTACCATGAATCGGGAATGGATGAAGAACTATGCCATTAAACAGGGACTGGTTGTTCATCCCCGGACTCCGCCGGCGCTGGCTCTGCGCTACATGAATATACTATCCGAACG
>LGVF01215032.1_pt1 | contig 16119 bp, 10 predicted proteins | sample 469901 | NCBI WGS metagenome assembly LGVF01 (sample SAMN03893561, study PRJNA290197) | marine sediment metagenome | material: sediment; isolation source: combined push core samples #3730, #5133, and #5579 collected at Hydrate Ridge | place: Pacific Ocean: Hydrate Ridge
ACCCTTGTTTATTATTATTTAATTAACCAAAAATCTTTTTTATGTCATTATCAAAAAAACTCGCTGCAGAATTCTTAGGAACTTTCTGGTTAGTGTTTGGAGGAACAGGTAGCGCCGTTTTGGCAGCTGCATTTCCAAATGTAGGTATCGGACTTTTAGGAGTTTCCTTTGCTTTTGGTTTAACAGTAGTAACATGGGTTTATGCTTTTGGGCATATATCTGGTGGACATCTTAATCCAGCAGTATCTGTAGGCTTATGGATGGGAGGTAGATTTCCTGCTTCAGAATTAGCTCCATACATTGTTTCTCAAGTTTTCGGAGCTGTCGTAGCATCTGCTGTTCTTTATATTATCGCTAGCGGTGCCGATGGTTTTGCACTAAGCGATGGGTTCGCTTCTAATGGTTATGGGGAACACTCACCTGGCGGATATTCGCTCTTGGCGGTTATTGTAGCAGAGGTAGTTTTAACTTTTATTTTCTTGATGATAATTTTAGGAGCTACAGATGATAGAGCACCAAAAGGATTTGCACCTCTAGCAATTGGATTAACTCTTACATTAATTCACTTGATTTCAATTCCAGTTTCTAATACATCAGTAAACCCTGCACGTAGCACTGGACCTGCATTATTTGTTGGCGACTGGGCATTATCAGAATTATGGGTGTTTTGGGTAGCACCAATAGTAGGAGCAGCATTAGCGGGTTTAGCATATAAATTCTTTAAAGAAGAATAATACAAAAATTTATTAATTACAGTTTTCAGTTTAACTGTATAATTTTTTTTTGAAATCGGGTTACTTTAATTTATTTTGAGTAACCCGTTTTTTTATTTGTTATTATCTGTAATTTAGGAGTTTAGATATTTATGATAAATAAATTACTAGATATAAAAAAAAACACTAATTTTGAAAAGAGAAAGTGTACAAAGTACAATTAATAAAAACTATTTGTAAGATGAAGGTTGTTAGGTTGTTAGCTATTTTGGTTTCAGTGCTTGTTGTATCGTGTTCGGCCGATAAAAAAGAAAACACTGTTAATTCTGATATATTAGGCGATGCTTCTCCTGTATATTTAAAGTATGGAGAAGATAATTCGATTTCTTTATCAGATTACTTTTTAGATATTACAAAAATTGACTCTGTACAACTTCCTTCTGAGTTGAATTATAATTTCAATAGCACTGATGGAATAGTTGATGTAAAAGGTAACTTAAACCACCCATATGATAATATGGTAGTTTACGTATCAGGTAAAGAATACGATTTAGTTGTAAAATCTATACTAAAAGAAAGCTTTGTTTTTAAATTCGATACAAAAGGCAAAAAACATAATAATCTTAAAATAAAGGGAACTTTTAATAACTGGAACACAGAAAGCAATTTTCTAAAATTAGAGAATGGAGTTTATTCTACTAGTTTAGAACTTCTACCTGGAGTATATCAATACGTTTTTGTTGAAGGAGAAAAAGAATTTAGAGATCCAAGTAATGAAGAAAAGGTAAGTAACGGAATAGGAGGGTACAATTCTGTATTGCGTTTCGGAGACGATACAAAAGCAAAACCATTTGTTTGGAGTAATCTAAATAATGGTAATATTGAAATTGAAGCAGATGTAAATATTTACTATTACGCTTATATTAATAATAAGATAATAGATAAAGGAGAATTAATAAAAGGAGATAAAAAAAACATAGTTATTCCTAATAGTAAATCAAAAAGATCAGACCTTCATGTATATGCATATCATGAAAAACTGGCAACAAATGATTTATTGATTCCATTGAAAAACAATCAGCCAATTACTGATTCAAAAGCATTAACTCGACATGATTTTCAGTCGCAAATAATGTACGAAGTAATGGTCGACCGTTTTAATAATGGGAATGAGGAAAATGATAGCCCCCTTAATGATGCTGATGTTAGACCCATCGCTGATTATATGGGGGGCGATCTGAAAGGAATCACTCTAAAAATTCAAGATGGCTTTTTTAACGATTTAGGAATTAATACTCTTTGGTTAACTCCAATCGTACAAAATCCGTTAAAGGCATATGGCGTTTGGGATGAAGGTGGTGTTTATTCAAAATTTTCGGGATATCACGGATATTGGCCTTTAGAAACTACAAAAATTGACACAAGATTTGGTACTCCAGAAGAGTTTGATGAGTTGTTGAAAGTTGCTCACGAAAACAATATGAATATTATATTGGATTATGTAGCAAATCACGTTCACGAAGATGCTAAATTAATAAAAGATAATCCTGACTGGAAAACTCCATTAGAGTTACCTGACGGCACATTGAATCTAGAAAAATGGGATAGTCAACGTTTAACTACTTGGTTCGATACTTTTCTACCTACTTTAGATTTAGAAAATCAGGAGGTAACTGATGTAATGACGGATACAGCAATGTTTTGGTTAAAACGTTATGATTTGGATGGATTGCGTCATGATGCTTGTAAACATATTCCATTGAATTATTGGAGAACACTTACTAATAAGATAAAGACAGAAGTAATTATAAAAGATAACAGACCAATTTATCAAGTTGGTGAAACATACTCAGGTCCAGAACTTATTGGTTCGTATGTAAATTCGGGTATGCTTAATGGTCAGTTCGATTTTAATCTTTATGATCAATCTGTTAGAAGTTTTGCAATTGCAGATGAAGGTTTCCAAACTCTAAAAAGTAGATTAGAAGAGAGTTTAACTTATTACGGTTCTCATCACGTTATGGGAAACATTTCTGGTAATCACGATAGAGCCAGAGTAATATCATATGTTGATGGCTCTGTTGATTTTCAGGAAGACACAAAGCTAGCAGGTTGGACAAGAGAGATAAACAACAAGGGAGATAAAGGTTATGATGTAGTAGGGCAAATTATTGCTTTTGCTGCTGTAATACCAGGTGTTCCTGTTATTTATTATGGCGATGAAATTGCAATGCCGGGAGGAAACGACCCTGACAATCGTAGAATGATGCAGTTTGATAACCTTGTACCTGAGAAAGTAGCACTACGCAATCAAACAGCAAAATTATTAAAATTCAGAAGAAGTAATATGCCATTACTATATGGTGATACTCAAATTTTACTTGCCAATGATGATGTATTGGTAATTTTGAGAACTTATTTGGGAGAAAATACAATTGCAATTTTCAATAAATCGAATAAAGGTAAGGTTGAATTTGAACTGCCTAAGTTTGTAGATGAGAAGTTAAATTCATTATTTGGGAAAGAATTTTCTATAGACAATAATTTTGTAAAATTAGATTTAGCAAAGGGTGATTTTGAAGTGATATATAATTAGTGGTTATAAGAAAACACCAATCTATTCACTAAACTTGATTTATTAATCAGTCATTTACAAAAGTAAACTTCTGATAACTAAACCTTCATTTATCTCGACCTTGAAGTTTTTTATACGCCATTTTCAAATATATGTAGTTTTCTAAAAGGCACTAATTAATATTGTTTATTATGAAAAAGTTATTAGTTATAATATTCAGCTTATTTGTATCAAGTTTTAGTTTTGGTCAAAGTCTTAATAATATGGAATGGTTTAATGAGCCTGAGCAGTGGAGTATTGATGATGGTAGATTAACAATGGAAGTAACTCCTCAAACAGATTATTGGAGAGAAACACATTATGGGTTTACAGTAGATGATGGACCATTTTATTATTCATTGCAGGGAGGTGAGTTTGAAGTTACTGTGAAAATAAAAGGTGATTATAAAACAAGATTTGACCAGATGGGGTTGATGCTTAGAATAGATGAAAAGCATTGGATAAAATCGGGGATTGAATATGTTGATGGCGTTTACAATTTCAGCACGGTAGTTACTAATGATTATAGTAGTTGGGGTGTTGTTGCTCTGCAAGATAAACCTGAATTTATTTGGATAAAAGCAGTACGAAGAAAAGATGCTGTTGAAATATCATATTCACTTGATGGTAAAAAGTACCAGATGAGTAGTTTGGCTTACTTTCCACAAAATAAACCAGCAATGGTTGGTATGATGGCTGCAAGTCCTGATGGCAATGGTTTTAAGGCAGTGTTTGAAGATTTTAAAATTAAGCACCTAGCTGATGAGCGTCGTTTGAAATGGTTGAAAGATAATAAATAGTGCTGCGTAGGCTAGCAATAAAGACCTCCGAGAGTTGCAAACCTCTGAGAGTTGGATGAAAAAGTAAAAATGACTTTCGTAGGAGCTTCGCACTCTACGAGGTCTAGTGAAAAAACTTTCTAATAGTACAATTATACTGCGTGAAGGATTGTTTCACATCCATCCGCAGTTATTTTAAAAATACTAAAAAGAAAAGAAAAGTTTCCTTCTTAGTATTCATCCAACTGCGTGAAGGATAGAGGTGGCATCCTTTTTTCTTTTTCAGAAAAAAGATATAACCGAAAGCCTGACCCTTTTTAGGGGCACGCCCAAGAAATTATACCAGTTGCTATTTGGATTTACTCTGAAATAAAAGAATAAATTTTTGTTTTATACGGTAAACTGGTATCACATCTTAATTTGATAGTTAAAGTGTATCATTTACACATTGTTTTTTGTAATTTTCCGCCTTAATTCAAAAAAAGACTAAGATGGAAATTGCAATTATAGCACACGATGGTAAAAAAGCGGAAATGGTTTCGTTTTTGATGAAACATCTTGAAGTACTGAATGATAAAAGTGTTGAGCTGGTATCAACAGGAACAACTGGATTGCATGCCGAAAAAGCAGGACTAACAGTTAAACGATTTCAGTCGGGTCCAATAGGTGGTGATGCAGAAATAGCGGCAAGAGTAGTACAAGGATTAACTAAAATGGTTTTGTTTTTTAGAGATCCATTAGATAAGCATCCGCACGAACCAGATGTAGCTATGTTGATGAGGTTGTGTGATGTACATAATGTACCATTAGCTACAAATCCTGCTACAGCTGAACTTTTGATTAAGTCATTGTAAAAAAGTTGTAGTTGAAACAACTAAACGTATAAACAAATAAACAACAAAATATGAAACAGCCTAAATTGTCTTTTTGGCAAATGTGGAATGTAAGTTTTGGTTTTCTTGGAGTGCAATTTGGTTTTGCATTACAAAATGCCAATGTGAGTAGAATTTTATCTGACTTAGGTGCAGATTTGCATTCCCTATCTTTATTCTGGTTAGCAGCCCCAATAATGGGATTATTAGTTCAGCCAATAGTAGGAGGGATGTCGGATTTTACTTGGACAAAACTAGGTAGAAGAGGTCCTTTTATTTTAGCAGGATCACTTTTTGCAGCTTTAGGTATGTTTTTGATGCCAAATGCACCTTTGTTTGTTAAAATTATGTCTCCAATATTGTTTGGAGGAATGATGTTGGCATTGATGGATGCATCTTTTAACGTATCGTTTCAGCCTTTTAGAGCTTTGGTAGCAGATATGTTGCCCGAAGAACAACGCAATACAGGATATTCTATACAATCGTTTTTAATTAACGTTGGAGCGGTTATTGGATCGGCACTTCCATTTATTTTGACTAACATGGTTGGTTTGGATAATATTTCTTCTGAAGGAAATGTTGCGCCATCGGTAATGTGGGCATTTTATATTGGTGCTACAGTATTGTTGCTTTCAGTTATTTGGACAGTTTTTAGAACAAAAGAGTATGCTCCAAAAGAGTATTACGAAATGAAAGGAATAGATGCTGAAAAGACAATTGCAGCTCAAAAAGAAGAATCTAAAAAACCTTTTTCGGAGAAGTTTTCTACTTTTTTAGGATTGGTGAAAAATATGCCAACTACAATGAAACAACTTGCAATTGTGCAGTTTTTCTCGTGGTTTGCATTATATATTATGTGGGTTTATACAACTCCGGCAATTGGGCAACATATTTGGGATATAGCTCCTGAGTATTATAATATGGATCCTAAACTAGTTCCTTTAGAGATTTCTCAGAAAATGGGACAAGCTGGTGACTGGGTAGGTATAATTTTTGCTGCGTACTCATTGTTTGCAGCTATTTATTCGGCTTTAATGTCGGGTATTGCAAATAGATTTGGTAGAAAACTAACTTATTCAATTTCCTTAATTTTAGGAGGTTTAGGATATATTTCTTTCTTGGTTTTCCAAAATCCAGAAATTATTCACGTAAACTTATTAATTACAGAAGTAGATATACCTACAGGTGCGTTGAACCTTATTTATCCTATGATAGGAATAGGTGTTGCTTGGGCTGCAATTTTAGCTATGCCTTATGCAATGTTGTCAAATGCTTTACCTGCTGATAAGATGGGTATTTATATGGGGATTTTCAACTTTACTATTGCAGGGCCACAAATTATTAGTGGACTTTTAGGTGGTTGGATAGTAACTCGTATTTTTGATGGTAATGCAATAAATATGATTATCCTTGCTGGTGTATCAATGGTACTAGGTGGATTTTCGGTTTATTTTGTAAAAGAGAAAGAGTAATACCAATTAAACATCAAAATGCACTGTAAAACCTTTGCCTTTTTCATTTTATCTTCTTTAAGAAATAGTTCCGTAGCTATGGCTATGCAACTATTTTTATAAATTGCTAAAACAAAACATGCTTTGGTTTTAATAGAGCAGTTTGAAATTCAGTTGGTATAATACCAGTTATTATTTCAAGATATTACATAAAAAAATGCGATAGCTTTTTAGCTATCGCATTTTTTATTTTATTAGAAAACAATTACGTAAATATAAAATTACTTAGTTGTAACTTGTTTTGTCCATCCAAATTTATCTTCTCCAGTTTTAGTCTGAATTTCAAATAATTTAGCTTTTAATAGCTCAGACCATCTGTTTTCTTTCTGTGACATTTTCATTAATTGGTCTTTGTATCCAATTTCTTTTATAGGACTTATAATAGCAGCTGTACCACATCCGAAGGCTTCTTTAAGCTCTCCCTTACTACTAGCATCCATTAATTCTTGAACTGTAATAGGTCTAACTTCAACTTCAATACCTTCAGATTTTGCTATTTCTAACAAACTTTTTCTGGTAATACCATCTAAAATACGTTCTGACGTTGGAGCAGTAACTAATTTATCTCCTATTCTGAATAATATATTCATTACTCCGGCTTCTTCTACTAAAGTATGCGTAGAATCGTCAGTCCAAATAACCTGATCAAAACCTTCCTCTTTTGCTAAACGAGCAGGGTAGAAAGAACCAGCGTAATTACCACCAGCTTTAGCAAATCCAACACCTCCATTTGCAGCACGAGAAAATTTATCAGCAATTTTTAACCTTACATCACTAGTGAAGTATACTCCAACTGGAGATAATAATATCATGAATTTGTACTCTGAAGAAGATGAAGCAACGATAGTCTCTTCACTTGCAAAAATAAATGGACGTATGTAAAGAGATCTTCCATTTCCTTTAGGAACCCAAGCTTCATCAATTTTAAGTAGTTCATACAAACCTTCATTGAAAATCTCAGCAGGTACTCCTTGCATATCTAATCTCTCAGCAGATATATTTAAACGTTTTTGATTTTCATCTGGACGAAATAACCAAACTTGATCTTTCTCGTCTTTATAAGCTTTCATACCTTCAAAAACAGATTGTCCGTAGTGTAGTACTTTTGCTCCTGGTGACATTACTAATGGCTCGTAGGGTACTATTCTAGAATCTTTCCATTCGCCGTCTTTATAATCGGCAATAAACATATGGTCAGAGAAGTTAGCTCCGAACGAAAGATTATCAAAGTCTACATTTGATATTTTTGATTCATTTGATTTTATTACTTGCATTGTAAAGTTTCTTTTAGTTTAAAGTATTACAAAAATATATAAAATATACCTGTAAAACAGACTAGTAGATTGTAAATCACATAATCGTAAAATACTGACGCAAATTACATAGATTTTAATGTTTATTGATTTATTTTGCAGGTAATATTTCAATATATTCTTATTTATATTGATGAATTAACAAAAGTGTATTTTCTTAAATAGGGGATTAGTATAAAAATAATGAAGAGAGAAATAATAAAAACGGCAGATGGTTCGCATACGATATCAATTCCTGAGTGGAACGAGCAATATCATTCAATAAATGGTGCTATATCAGAGTCTTATCATGTATTTATCGAAGCTGGATTGAAAAAAATTGATAAAGAGTTTGTTTCGATATTAGAAATTGGATTTGGTACAGGGTTAAATGCAATTATCACCTTACTTGAATCACAGAAAGTTAATAAAAGTGTTTTTTATCAAGGAGTTGAAGCATTTCCTGTAAAAAGTGATGAAATAAATGTTCTGAATTATATAGAGGAATTAGATGCTGAAGCCTATAGAGATAAGTTTATTTTAATGCATTCGTCTATTTGGGAAAATAAAATTGAAATTAATGAGGGTTTTACCTTATTGAAGCAAAACAAGAGTTTTACGGAGATAGATGATGATAATAAATTTGACCTTATATATTTTGATGCTTTTGGACCTGATGTACAACCCGAACTTTGGACAGAAGAGATTTTCATTAAAATGTATAAAGCTCTAAACTCTGAAGGAATTTTGGTTACTTATAGCGCTAAAGGAATTGTGAAAAGAGCAATGAGAAGCGCTGGATTTAAAGTACAGCGGCTAGATGGACCTAAGGGTAAAAGGCATATGATAAGAGCTGTAAAAGGATGATATTATATTCACGGTGTGAGTTTAACTCACACCGTGAATAATATTAAATAACTATTCTACAGTTATCTTTCTAGTAAATGATTCAATAGCAGTAGAAATTCTAATAAAATAAATTCCTTCTTTTTGATTTCCGTTTACCTGCCAGTTTGCAGTATGTGTACCTTTTGCTTGATTTTCGTATTTGTACTTTTCAACAACTTGTCCCTGTAAATTGAAAATTTCTATTGTTACAGGACTTCTTTCAGAAATACTATATTTTATTGTAGCATTTCCCCTTACTGGTATAGGGTATATAGATAAAGGATTTATGGAAGTATTCTTATCATAAGCAATTTCATCAATACTTAGAGAAATTGATTCGTCAAGATTAGGTGTGTCAAGCTGTTTAGTAGTGTACAGTTTGTATTTCCCTGGAGCCAATGCTATAGATTGACTTGTAGTTGAAACTTCATATTCTTCTCCAGTAAAATAATCATACCAAGTACCTGTTTGAGTAAAGTTAACTACCACACTCTGATTTATAACATCAAAGTTTCCTGCTAAAACTACATCCATGTCATCGCCATCTAATATTATTGATTTAGAAAGACCACTATTCAGGTCAAGGGTGAAATTTGTTGTAGAAAAAGTAGTTTCAGTTTTCTTAAGTTTCATTATTGCTTTGTGCAAATTGTAAACTCTTATTCTGTCTGCATCTTTAGTATAGTTCCATAAAATAGGTTTATTACAAACTCTACATGGATCATCTATGCTAATGTCGTAACCTACTTCGTCAAATTGCCAAATCATTTTAGGACCTGGTATAGTCCATAAAAATAATGCTTGAAGTTGCATACGTTCCATACTTGTAGGATGTTCTTTTATGTTATACCTACCACTTATTCTACCATTTATTTTATTTTCGTAGGCAATTCTTTCTTCATCATGTGAACTTGAATATGCAACTAAGTTTGGTTGTGACCAGCCTCTATCAAGATGCGATGCCCAGTTTAAATTAGAATCATATCCTTTGGAAACAGATTGATAGGATCCAGTCATATTACCCCATAACATTATTCCATAATCAGCAAGTTCTTTTTCTTCTTGATTACCTCCTAAATGTTCGAAAATAACATAAGCATCATTACTTCTTTTCCATATCTCATCGCTCATTCTTTTAAGAATCCCTATACGTTGAGCATCATAAGCTCCTCCCCATGATCCACTAGGGTGTTGTGTATTTGTAAATCCTTTAGTAAAATCAAAACGAAATCCATCAACATGATATTCGTTCATCCAAAAAGAATTAACACTATCAACTAAAGCTTGGGTATGAACACTCTGATGATCAAAATCAATACCCCAAGTTGCTTCAGGTATACTTCGTTTGTCTGTATACCAAAGGTTTTCATCAGTTGGAACGTAATTATTCATATACAACTGTAAAAATGGTGATAGTCCTTCTGAGTGATTTAATACCAAATCAATAATTACAGCAATTCCACGTTTATGAGCTTCATCAATAAGCTCTTTTAGTTTATTCTTAGGCCCATAATACTTATCTGGAGCAAAGTAAAAAGTAGGATTATACCCCCAACTTTCATTATTGTCAAATTCATTTATTGGCATTAGTTCGATTGCAGTAATATTCATACGTTCCAAATAATCCATCGTATCTAAAATAGATTGGTATGAATGTTTGTGAACAAAATCACGAACCAATAGTTCGTATATTATTAAGTTTTCTTTGGCTGGTTTTACAAAATCGTTACTCTGCCAGTTATACTCTTCTTGACCAGTTTGTATAATACTAACTATTCCTTCAGTCATACCTTTAGGATAAGGTTTTAAGTTAGGATATACTTCATCTGGAATTCCTCCATCGTGTTCGTCTAATGTCTTTTCTGTATATGGATCTGGAATTACAATACTTCCATCAACAACGTATTGAAAACCATATTCAACACCACTTTCTAGTCCTTCAAGAGTAATCCAATATCTTATGTTTTCATCAGTAATATTTGCACTAGTTCTTTTTAATAAATTTTTCCCTTGTATACCCCAGTCAGAAAAATCTCCTTTTACATAAACATATGTTTTATTAGGAGCTTGAAGTACAAGAGTAGCTTTTGTATCGTCGTCAGAATGATAGTTTATACCATCTCTCATTCCTGCTGGCAATTCTTCTACTATTGGTGTAGCTTCAATTATTACCGAAAATCCAATACTCTTTACAGAAGAACCATTATCAACTTCAATAGAATAAGTGTTAGTTTCCGTAATTTGTTTGCTGAACTGTATTTCAGAAACATTAGTAGCGGTAGATACCTCTGTTCCAGATTCCTTTATTGAAAAGTTTGCTGTTTCTGATGAAGTAACATGTATGTTTAATGTTTCTCCACTGTTCATTACTAACATGCCTCCGTCTGCCACTTCAGGACTAACTAGTGTTATTTGGAAATTACCAACACCAAAAAAATAATCTTCACATGAGTTGTCTGGGTCTTTCATCTCTGAACTACCATCTTGGCTTCTAAAAACCATACCCATCTTTACGAAGTCTGACTCTTCTCCATCTTCAATTTTATAGTAATCTTTAGGTGTAAAAGTGATTGACCATGTATTATCTGTGTTTTTTGTCATTAATCCAACACCATCGTCTTTACCCCAGTTTCCAGTTGTATTTATCCAAGCATTGGTTTCGCTACCTACACCACTATGTAAATATATCTTTGATGCAGTGGTTATGTCTCCCTTAGCTTTACATCCTTTTGTGAGATCTACATCTATTGTGATTTCATCATTAACCGTGAAAGGGTAAGGGGTAATAGTTACTGCATTTTTTGTAATTGACTGAGCATTTAACCCATTAAATGATATAAATACAAACAGCAGCAATAAAAAATTGTAAGTTTTCCTCATTTCTACAATAATTAATTGTTATTAATATTTTTGTAAATATATGAAATTACGGTGTACTTAATACACTTCTTTATTATTTTGTTTAATCATTTATTAATCAACGGGTTGTATGTGTGAAAATTAAAAAGCACCAAGAAAAAAGAATCTTGATGCTTAATTATCTTTGATAAAGTTTAGATTATGCCTCTACAGCTTCTTTCGATTTCTTAGCAAGTTCTAGTTGTATATTTCTAGGAACAGGCTCATAATCAAGGAAAGTGTGAGTAAAACTAGCTCTTCCTTGAGTAAGCGATCTTAAAGTAGTAGAGTAATCATACATCTCTGATAAAGGGATGTGAGCTGTAATTAATGAGTAATGATTTTTAGAGTCCATACCCTGAACCATTGCTCTTCTTGATTGTAAATCAGTCATTACTTCTCCCATTAATTCTTCAGGAACTTTGACTACTAATTCTTGAATAGGCTCTAATATTTTTGGATTAGCATCATGGAATGCTTCCTTAAAAGCATGTGCTCCAGCAATTTTAAATGAAATATCATTTGAATCTACAGGGTGCATTTTACCATCATAAACCATAACTCGAACATCTCTTACGTATGAATCGGTTATAGGGCCACGTTCCATTTTTTCCATTACACCTTTCATAATTGCTGGAATATATCTGGTGTCAATTACACCACCAACAATACAGTTATAGAAAACTAATTTTCCACCCCAAGGTAATTCAATTTCTTCTACACCACGTAAGCTATAACCTTGTGGTTTTGGCATTCCTTCATAATAAGGCTCAATTTCCATATATACTTCACCAAATTGTCCTGCTCCACCACTTTGCTTTTTATGTCTATAGCTCGATTTAGCAGATTTCTGAATTGTTTCTCTATATGCAATTTTTGGTTCAAAATATTCTGCTTCTATCTCAAAAGTGTATTTCAATTTCCAAAGTACAGTGTGCAAGTGAAGTTCACCTTGTCCGTGTACTAGTAATTGTTTTAATTCTTTTGCATATTCAAATAAAAATGTAGGGTCTTCTGAATGAATATCTTTTAAAGCATCAACCATCTTTTCTTCATCCGCTTCATTAGTAGCTTTTATAGCCTTTCTTACCAATGGAGAAGGGAATTCTAATGGCGAAAATACCATTTTTGATTCTTTATCTTTAAGTGTGTGGCAGGTTTGAGTATCCTTCAATTTAACCATAGCGCCAATATCACCACATTTTACTTCGGTTACTTCATTTCTTTCTTTTCCATCTATTAAATATAGTCTGTTTACAGTTTCTGAAGTTTCTGTTTGAGCATTTTCGAGAATCTGTCCCACTTTAAGAGTTCCTTCTTCAACTTTAAAGAAGTTAACTTTTCCTAAAAATGGTTCAACTAAGGTTTTAAATACAAATAGAGAAGTTTTTTTGTTAGGATCGTTAGCTACTAATTCACCATCTACTGTAGGCGATGTATCTACGTCAATTGCAGATGGAGCCACATTATCGATGAATCCCATCATTCTGCCAGATCCCATATTGTTTTTGGCTGACATCACAAAAGTTGGAAACAGGTCGTGCTTCATCATTCCTATTTTGATACCTTTTCTCAATTCATCTTCATCAAGGTTTCCTTTATCAAAATAAAGTTCCATCAAATCCTCATCATTCTCAGCAGCTTTTTCTACTAGTTCGTTGTGTAGTTCATTTGCTTTGTCAATTTCTTCATCAGGAATTGCTAATTTTTCTGGTTTACCACCATCAGGACCAAATTTGTACATGGTCATTTTTAGTAGGTCAATTATTGAATCAAAGTCTTTACCTTGATTATAAGGGTATTGCATTAATACAGCTTTTGCTCCAAATTTCCTTTTTATTGATGCCCAAGAAGTGTCAAAATCAGCTTGTACATTATCCATCTGGTTGATGGCCATAATTACAGGCTTTTTAAACTGATCAACATATTCCCATAAATTATCATTCGAAACTTCATATCCATGTTGAGCATTCATTAGCATAACGCAAGTATCAGAAACTCGCATTGAAGAAACAGTTTCACCAATAAAATCATACAATCCGGGAGTGTCAATTATGTTGATTTTGTAGTCGCGCCATTCTGTGTGAAGAGATGTGGCATAAACAGAGTTTCCTCTATCTTTTTCAATTTCGTGATAATCAGATACTGTAGTACCCTCTTCAACAGTTCCGCGACGGTTGAGTAAGCCGGCCTCAAAGACCATAGTCTCTGCCAGGGTTGTTTTCCCTGTTTTACTACCGCCAATGAGAACGATGTTTTTGATGTTTTTAGCACTAAATTCTTTCATAAGATAATAATTTTGAATTACGACTCATGAACATACTTTGTATATCATAAACTAAATGTCTATAAAATACAATTGTTCGTATTGCGTAATAATTAAAGAGTAAGTGATGTTGCTGATTAATATCTGGGACAGAAAAAAAAACATCAGTAGAAAAGATTGTCTGATGTTTAAAATGTTGTGAAGTGTTAATATAGATTCCCATATAAATAACCAACAAGTTTAATGAAGTAATTTCATATAAATATATTTTAATTGTAGAACTAAAATTATGATTTATGACATGTAAGTTAGTCATTTTTCGAGAGTTATATCAAAAAATATAGGCAATAATTACACAAGTATTTGAGAGAGTGATATAAAAAACAAAACCACCTGAATATCAGATGGTTCTGTGTTTTTTGAATGAAGTTTGGGAAACCCATTCATTTTGGAAATTTTTGTAAAGAGAATTTTGTTACGATAAAAAATTAATTATATCATAACAGGACAAATAAACGAAGCTGATATTTCTTTGGAAATGACAATCACCTTGTTTTAATATGATAATTGTCTTGTTTTGTGAAAAGTTGTATTGTGAATTTTAGAAATTTGCAGTTTCTTAAACTTTAATTTTAATAGAGCATTTTGATGTTTATTTGGTATAAAATGTATGAAATATTTTTTTGAGCCTAATCCCGCTTTCGATTATACGCTTCGGCATCAATATTTTTCACAATATAATTACAAAAGTCTTTTTCTGAAAAAGAAAAAGCCATTGTAATTATTTGTTCAATATTTTTGATACCTGCAGGGTAACATCTCAATCGGGGGCAAAATAAGAAAACGGTTGTATGTAAGTAAATTATTGGTAAAACACGTATTTATTTAATCCAGTTATTTTGAAAAATAATACAACATATTTTACAGGCATTTGATTTTCATAGGACAAAACAATTCTTTACTTTTGCCGCTTGTTAAACACAGCTAAATAAATCGCAAGATGTTATTATTTTTCAAAGGACAAGTGAATCAATTTTATGTAGTTGATTCAATGAATGAGTTAAAAAACGAAGACACTGAAAAGCTCGTTTGGTTATTCGGAGAAGCCGAAAAAGTAGAAGCGCAAAATATAGATGGCGTTTTTATAGGCCCACGACGCGAAATGATAACACCTTGGAGTACAAATGCCGTTGAAATTACCCAAAATATGGGAATCGATGGCATTTTGCGTATTGAGGAGTTTTTCTTAGCAGGAGAAGCAGCAGATTTCGACCCTATGCTACAAGCTATGTACAAAGGGCTAAATCAAGAAACTTATACAATTGAGCACGATCCAGAGCCAATTATCAATATAAAAAACATTGCTGATTACAATAAGGTAGAAGGACTAGCTTTGAACGAAGATGAAGTAGGATACCTCGAAAGTTTGGCTGAAAAACTAGGTCGTGAACTTACCGATTCTGAAGTATTCGGTTTCTCTCAAGTAAATTCAGAACACTGTCGTCATAAAATTTTCAATGGAAAATTTGTAATCGATGGCGAAGAAATGCCTGAATCATTATTCAGAATGATTAGAAATACTTCTTCTGAAAATCCTAACAAAATAGTATCAGCATATAAAGATAACGTGTCGTTTGTAGAAGGTCCAATGATGGAGCAATTCGCACCTCACTCTCACGACAAGCCTGACTTTTTTGAAACTAAAGAAATTAAATCGGTAATATCATTAAAAGCCGAAACACATAACTTCCCAACAACAGTAGAGCCTTTTAATGGTGCTGCAACTGGTGCTGGTGGAGAAATTAGAGATAGACTTGCAGGAGGTAAAGGTTCATTGCCTTTAGCTGGAACAGCTGTTTACATGACTTCTTATTCTCGTTTATCGAAAGATAGACAATGGGAAGAGGCAATGGAAGAGCGAAAGTGGTTGTATCAAACTCCGATGGATATTTTGATAAAAGCATCTGATGGAGCTTCTGATTTTGGAAACAAATTCGGTCAACCATTAATTACAGGTTCTCTACTTACTTTTGAGCACGAAGAGAATGCTATAAAATTAGGTTTCGATAAAGTAATTATGTTAGCCGGAGGTATCGGTTTTGCTAAGCATGAAGATGCACTTAAAGGCGACCCTGAAGCTGGTGATAAAATTGTAATACTTGGTGGAGATAACTACCGTATTGGAATGGGTGGTAGTGCTGTATCGTCTGTTGATACAGGTCATCACGAAAGTGGAATTGAGTTAAATGCAATTCAGCGTTCTAATCCTGAGATGCAAAAACGTGC
>LGVF01358117.1_pt1 | contig 16114 bp, 11 predicted proteins | sample 469901 | NCBI WGS metagenome assembly LGVF01 (sample SAMN03893561, study PRJNA290197) | marine sediment metagenome | material: sediment; isolation source: combined push core samples #3730, #5133, and #5579 collected at Hydrate Ridge | place: Pacific Ocean: Hydrate Ridge
CCGTTGAAGCCGCGACTGGCCACCGACCAGGTGCTGCCGTCGACGCGGGCGACGCTGAGCCCCGGCACCAGACGCAGGGCCTCGGGGATGCTGGTCGCCCCCGAGCGGCGGATATCCTCCTGGCTGATAACGTACACCGCCGCCGGCGCCTCGCTGACCTTTTGCAGCTTGCGGCCTACGGAAGAGACCTCCACCTCCATCAGCTCTTCCAGGCTGAGATCCATCAACTCGCTGTTGGAGAAGGCCCAGACGGAACTCGACAGCAACAGGAGGCAGCAGCACCAAAGAACCGCCAAATAGGACAAAATTCGAAGCAAGAATTACCCCCAAGACAAAATACAAGGATCAATAAACAAACTCTTGTACACACAATACAAATCTCATTTACCGCAAAAACCATACCCGACCGTCACAAGGCTCATTAAAAAAAACGGCGATCTATAAGAACGTGGATGAGAGAAGCACGGCGGAAACTTGCCTACCAAACCAACAAACCCGCAAACCCGGCAATCTTATTATAATAATTATATATAACTCGTCTTTATATGAGGCTGGGAGAAATTATTACCCAAAATCAAACAGGTATTTTTTTTGAGGGGGATTCGTCTAGATTTGCTCTCCGTCCAGAACCACGCCCCGTGGCATGCCACAGATATGGGGCGCTGAGAAGTGGGGCACGCCACACCCCTGCCCCACTTCTCAGCGGATTCACAACTTCTCTAAACGGAAACGGCCTGCACAATGCGCAGGCCGTTTCCGTCCACCAAAAAATAGATTGTCCATAAGAAGATCCGCAGGTTTCTGCAAAACTGTCGTCCCGCTCAACCCTCCTTTGAACGGCGATCGCTCTTCAGACGCGCCAGGGCCTCTTCGCGCATGGCCACCTTCTGCAGCTTGCCACTGCCGGTCATGGGGAAGCGTTCCACCAGCCAGGTATAACGGGGCACCTTGAAGTGGGCCAGGCCCGCCTTGCACCAGGCCCGCAGCTCCTCTTCGCTGCTGCCATCCCCTTCCTGCAAGCGTACCCAGGCCATAATTTCCTCACCATAAAACTCGTCGGGCACGCCGAATACCGCCACTTCAACGACCGCGGGGTGGTCGAGCAGACGCTGCTCGATCTGCCAGGGGGAAATGTTTTCCCCGCCGCGAATGATGATTTCCTTGCGCCGGCCGGTGATGCGCACATAGCCGTTTTCGTCCATGGCGCCGAGATCGCCGGAATGGAGCCAGCCATCCTCATCGATGGCATCGGCGGTAGCCTCCGGCTCCCCGTAGTAGCCGCCCTTGGCAATATGATAGCCACGGAAACAGATCTCCCCCACCTCGCCCTGCGGCATGGTGTGACCGCTGTCGGGGTCGATGATCTTGACTTCCTGATGGGGCAGGTTGCGACCGACAGTGTGCAAGCGAATCGACAGCGGATCTTCCGGCGCAGTGAGATGGGTGATGGGAGAAGCCTCGGTCATGCCATAGCCGATGAGCAACTCGGGACAGTGCATGCGCTCCATGACCCGTTGCACCAGTTCCGGCGGACAGGGGGCTCCGCCCATGATGCCGGTACGCAGGCTGGCGAGATCAAACTCGCTAAAACGCGGATGCTCCAGTTCGGCAACGAACATGGTCGGCACCCCGTAAATGGCGGTGCAGGCCTCATCCTGCACCGTCTGCAGGGCGGCCAGCGGGTCGAAGTATTCCCCCGGCAGCACGATGCAGGCCCCCACCGCCAGGCTGAGCAGGTTGGCCAGCACCATGCCGAAACAGTGGTAAAAAGGCACTGGCACACAAAGCCGATCAACTTCACTGAATTTCATGCGCTGCGCGGCGAACCAGGCATTGTTGAGCAAATTATGATGGGACAGAACCGCGGTTTTGGGAAAGCCGCGGCTGCCGGAGGTATAGAGCAGAGCGATCGGGTCGTCCCGGTCGAGGCACGCGCTGGCATTTTCTAATTGAATCGGGGAGACCGACTCCCCCGCCAGCAGCACCTCCTGCCACAGAGTCACCCCGTTTGATGGGCGCACGGTGGCGCCGGCATCGGTCGGGTCGAACAGCACTACTCGTCGCAGCAGGGGAAAGTCCTGACATTGCAGCTGTTGCGAGCCACCGGCCAGCTCCGAAATCAGTTCGCAAAGCATGGCTGGATAGTCGCTGGAGCGAAACCCAGGAATGGTGAACAGACCGTGCAGTTCCGAGCGGGCAAGGGCGTGGGCCAGCTCCTGCTGGCGGTAGCCGGGGTTGATAGCCACCAGAGCGACACCGATGCGGGCCGTGGCCAGCTGCAGCAGTAGCCACTCGACGTGATTGGTGGCCCACAGACCGATACGCTCGCCCCGCGTAAAACCGAGGCCGAGCAGGCCCCGGGCCAGCAAATCGGTAGAAGCCGCCAGCTGGGCGTAGGTCAGTCGCCGCTGCTGGTGGCGAGAGATGATCGCCTCACGGTCAGGAAAACGCTGCGCTACGGCGGAAAAGTGCTGTGAGATGGTGGAACCCAGCAGATGCTTTGTCGACCCCATGTGATAGTAGCTCAGAACCATTTGCGGCCTCTTTTCAGTAGATTGACCAGCGCCGGGTGGCCATGGCCCTGCGCAACACTGCCACCGCCATGGCGGTCGCGGCCTGCCGCGGCAGAAGCCCTTCCCGGTCCATCCTGTGCAGCATCTCTGCGGTATTGGTGCGAATTTTCTCTGCCACCACGTCGAAGACCAGCCCTTTCCAGCCGCCGTGATACTCCATGGCGCCGCAGATCACCCCACCGGCATTGGCGATGAAGTCGGGTAGACACAGCACACCCCGCTCAGCCAGGACCTTTTCCGCCTCAGGAGTAAGGGGGATATTGGCCCCCTGGGCGACGAGCCGGGTGCGCAGCTGATCGACGTTGGCGGCGGTGACCACATCGGGCCGCGCTGCCGGAATCCACACCTCGCATTCCAGGCCAATGACCGCATCCCGATCGAGTTTTATCCCTTCGTGGTAATCGATTACGCTCTTGCCCTGTCTCTTCAGCTCCATCAACTTGGCAACATCGAGGCCCCGGGGATCGTACAGGGTGCCACGGGAATCAGCGGCACCGACCAGCACGGTTCCCAATTCACCAAGGAATCGCGCGGCGTGTTGCCCGACAGCACCAAAACCCTGCACCACCACCCGAGCGCCAGACAGACTAAAGCCGGCCGCCGGTGCGGCCGCCTCCACCGCATGGCGCAGGCCCCAACCGGTGGCGCCGATCTGATCGAGGGGGATACCACCGAGGGCCTCTGGCAGCCCCACGGCACGGCCGATTTCGTCCTTGACCCAGGCCATGCAGGTCTCGTCAGTGCCCATATCCGGACCAAACACATAATCCTGGCAGTGGCGCAGGGCGCAGGCCATGGCGCGAATCAGCTGCTCCTTGTCGGCGATCGGCATCTTGGGATCGCCGAACAGCACCGACTTGCCGCCGCCGTGCGCCAGCCCCGCCAGGGAATTCTTCAGGGTCATGGCCCGCGCCAGACGGAAACACTCGCCGAGGCTAACATCGGGCGCCATGCGCATGCCGCCGATAGCCGGGCCGGCGGCCACGTTGTCGACCACCAGAATCCCCTTCAGGCCGATGGCCGGTTCAGTGACGTGGACGATCTTGGCCGGGCCGAATTCATCCGCCATCGCGAAGACATCTGCCATGCCGTACCTCCAATTTCTGCCGCCCAAAGCGGACAGCCACCAAGGTTGCCTTTAGTTAAATTCTCGCCGCCCACAGGGGAATGTCAACTGAACAAATTTCATGTCACAGAAGTAAATTCATGGACGGGGGAAAAGCAGAGTGAAGGGATTGCGAGGAGGATAAGAAAAACTACTGGGGTTTGGACCTGCGGCCACGCCACAGCCACCAAGCGGAGAAGATCAGAGCTAGAGCCGGCAACAGGTCGCCATAACGGGTGTACAAACTCGGCCGGGCACCGAGACCGACCGACCCGCGCAGGGCAAGGCGTTCAAACAAGGGGGACTGGGCAGTAATGCGCCCGGAGGGAGCAATCAGGGCAGAAATACCGGTATTGGCGGCCCGCGCTAGCCAGACGCGGTTTTCCACGGCGCGAAAGCGGCACATAGCGAGATGTTGATAGGGAGCGGAGGAGCGGCCAAACCAAGCATCGTTGGTGATATTGACCAACAGATCACTGCCCCGGCGCACATAGTCCCGCGCCAGTTCGGGAAAGATCCCTTCGAAACAGACCAGTACGCCGAGATGATGGCCATTCATGGGCAAGGGGCTAACCGTACCGGGGGCGAAGTCGCCAATGCCGGCGACCAGCTTGTCGATAAAGGGTAAATAGCGGCCCAGGGGCACATATTCGCCAAAGGGCACCAGATGAACCTTGTCGCTGCGGCCCAGTAGCCCGCCGTCGGGTCCGAGCAGAAAGGCGCTGTTCAGGTTGCGGGGCCGGCGGTTAACCACCTCGAAGGCCGGGCTGCCGAACAGCAGATAGGCTCCACTGGAACGAGGCACCTCGGTCACCGCCGCGGCCAGCGGTCCGCCCTCTTGATAATAGAAAGGCATAGCGCTTTCCGGCCAGATAATCAGCTCAGGTGCCGGGTCATCGGCAGCAGGAACAGACAGCTGGCGATAGATATCGACTGTACGCTGTTGAAAAGACGGATCCCATTTTACCGCCTGATCGAGGCACCCTTGGCCCAGCACCGTGGACAGGCTTTGCTCTCGTTTGTCAGGCTGTTCGGCCAGGCGCAGAGTGCCATAGCCGAGATTGGCGATAAACAGAACCACCGTCGCCGTCACGGCGATACGGGGACAGGCCTGCCGAAATCCCTTACCCCGCGCCCGCCAGAGAGCCGCCAGGGTGACATTGCTCAGGATCAACAAATAACTCAGACCATAGGGACCGCAGAGATCAGCGGATTGAATCAGCAAGAGATGGGATTGTTGGGAATAACCGAGGATCGCCCAGGGGAAGCCACTGAGCAGAAAGGAACGCAGAAACTCAAGGGCTACCCAGAACACCGGCAGGGTCAGGGCCGGCGCCAACCCCAGGCGATCGCGGCAGCGACAGGCGGCCCAGGTGGCGGCGCCGAAAAATAGCGCCAGATAGAAGACCAGCAACAGGTAGGCCACCCCCGACAGTAGCGGATGCAGGCGACCATAGGTGGTCATAACGATATTGAGCCAGTAGAGTACCAGGCCGAAGAAACCAACCCCGGCCAGAAAGCCTGAGCGAAAAGGCCGCCGCTCCATGACCACAAACAGCGGCAGCAAACCGAACCAGGCCACGCTGGCCAGATCTGGACGGGGAAAAGACAGGGCCAGCAACAGACCGGAGAAGAACGCCCAGCAGTCGCTGCTATCAACGGGCAGTCGCCGCCAGTTCTTCAGCATTGGGGTTCCGTCTCTTCATTCAGCGGCAGGGGCCGGACCCGCACCTTACGCAAGGTGCGCTCATCACATTCAACTACCGTCACGGCAAGGCCGCTGGCGGTCATCTGTTCATCCTGCAGAGGTACACGACCCAATAGATCAACCAGCCAGCCCCCGACGGTATCGAACTTTTCCTTGGGAATCGAGATACCAAAGTGGTCAGCGAAATCCTCGATATTCAATCGACAGTCGACCAGTATCCAGCCTTCCTCTTTCGTCGTGAGCCACTCCTCCTCAAGGTCGTATTCATCCTGAATATCACCGACGATCTCTTCCAGCAGATCTTCGATGGTAACCAGGCCCGAAGTACCGCCATATTCATCGATAGCGATGGCCATATGCACACGCCGGGTACGAAATTCCTTGAGCAGTTCCTCAATCTTTTTCGTTTCGGGAACGAAGAACGGTGTACGCATTACCGCCTGCACCTGAACCTCCTCGTCGGGAACACCCCAGAACTTGAGCAAATCCTTGGCATAGACTAAGCCAACGATGCGGTCGGTAGTCCCTTGGTAGACGGGGATACGGGAATGTCCGGATGCGATGATCGCCTTGAGGATTTCGGAAACCGTGGCTTCGGTGCTGCAGCAGACCATGTCGGTACGCGGCACCATGATCTCTCGCACCATGGTTTCGCCGAATTCGAAGATGGAATGGAGCATCTCCCCTTCCTCTTCGTTGATGATGCCTTCCTGTTCGGAAGCATTGATCATCTCTTGTAACTCTTCTTCGGAACGCACCCGCGGCCTGCCGAAAAACAGGCGACTTATAAGGCTCCTTTTGGAAGACACCGTCTCGCCGGGACCGTCACTATCCAACGATTCTTCTCCTTTCGTACTCAATAAAAAACAGATCTAAAAACCAGGGCTGTTGATCAGCCAAAACAGAGATAGAGCAGAGCGGTAGCGGTCACACCCAGCAGCGCCCCCACCAGTACTTCGATATAAGTATGAATTTTCAGATAAACCCGGCTCTGACTGACCATCACTGCCATGGCCAGCACCAGCAGGCTGAGAGGCTGTCCTGCTCCGGACAGAATGGCTGAAGTGGCGACGGAAAAGGCAAAGGCGGCATGACCGCTGGGCATGCCGCCGTGCAAGGGACTGCCTTGCGAGGTGCGGGCCTTGAGCAACACCACCAGGATAGTCACCACCAAGACGGAAACAACCTCCAGATCGCCCGGAGGCTGGGACAACAGGGGCACACCTTTGACTTCCGGAGTAAAGAAATAACTAGATAGGGCCAGGTAACCCATGACCGCCGCACCGATGCAGGCCATCAGCACCGCGCCGGCAGCCACATCCTTGGCCCGGCGGGCCAAGGGATGATACTCGGGGGAAACCATGTCCACCACCACCTCGATGGCGGTATTAAGAAGTTCGGCGAAAAACACCAGCACCATGCCGAACACAAGCAGAATAAATTCCAGAGAGGACACGCGGAAAAACAGCGCGGCCACCAGCACCCCCAGCGCGACCAGCAGATGGTAGCGCAAATGGCGCTGGGTACGGGCCGTCCAGAGAATACCTTCGATGGCACAATTGAAACTTGCCCAGACTCCGGTCGGTTTCATATCTAACCTCAGTGGGACGCTAAAAATTCGGTCTGAATAGCGGCAAACAGGGTTCGCTCCATTTCCTCCATGCGGCGGGCTTCTTCCTCGCTGCCACGCTCATGGTCGTAGCCGAATAGGTGCAGAATACCGTGCAACAACAGAAAATAGAGTTCGCTCTCAAAGGTCAGGTTAGCCTCGGCCGCATCGCGAGCCGCGGTGTCGGCTGAAATAACCACATCGCCCAGCAACTCCGGATGAACTTCACCGCCTTCTCCTTCACGCATCGCAAAGGAGATCACGTTGGTCGGCCAGTCGCGTTGCAGGTAGTCACGATTGATCTCGCGAATCTGCGCATCGTCGACGATGAGTACAGAAAGTTCACCGTCAGGACATGCCAAGTCGTTTAAGATCTTCTGTGCTACCTTTTTTAGGCTCGCTTCCTCTATCTGTTTGTTCTTTTGGCGGTTCTCCAGTTGAATCGTCACTGCTCTTCCTTTTGCTCTGTTCTTTTTTGGTGGCCTCTTTTTTGCTCGGATCTTTTTCCCGCTCTTTGTGCACCGGTTCCGGATAATCGATGCGGTGGTGAAAGATTCCGGACAGAATGCGATTGAAGCTCTTGGCGATATTGTGCAAATCCTTGAGAGTCAATTCACATTCATCAAGCTGACCATCGATAAAGATGTTGTTAATGATCTTTTGCACCATACCCTGAATGCGGGCTGGCGTCGGATCGGTCAAGGTCCGGCTGGCCGCTTCCACCGCATCGGCCAGCATGATCAAGGCCGCTTCACGGGTCTGAGGCTTGGGGCCGGGATAACGATAATCGCACTCATCGACCTGTTGCGCTCCGGAACTGGACTGTTTCTTAGCCTTGTCATAAAAGAACTTTATCAGAGCCGTACCGTGATGCTGACGAATAATATCAACTAAATCCTCGCCGAGCTTGTTTGCACGAGCCGCATCGACACCGTCCTTGACATGGGACATGAGAATCAAAGCACTCATGGACGGCGACAACTTGTCATGCCGATTCTCCTGCACACCTATATTTTCGACAAAATAAAGAGGCTTACGAACCTTGCCGATATCATGATAATACGCCGCCACCCGAGCCATAAGAGGATTGGCGCTGATGGTTTCGGCAGCCGCCTCGGCAAGATTACCGACAATAATGGAATGATGATAGGTGCCTGGCGCCTGAATCATCAGTTCGCGCAGCGCCGGAGTATTCATGTTGGCCAACTCAAGAAGCTTAATGTCAGTGGTGTACTTGAACAAGCTCTCCGCCAAGGGCACCAAGCCTGTGACGAGCATCGCACAGATAAAACCGCCAGCGAGACCGAATCCGGCCTTGTAGAGCAATTGGCTGTTGAGACCATGGCCGGCCATAAGATGGATACTCAGCACCAGCAGTGTATTGACCAGCGACAGTTGCAGGCCGGCCTGATAAAGGGTACTGCGCACCAGACAATGGCGAACAAAATGGGCCGCAGTCAAGCTGCCGATCAGGGCATAGAGAGTGATATAGAGGTTGTTGCCGAACATGATCCCGATCAGGACGGCAAAGATCAAAGAAAAGACCAGCGCCACTTCGGAATTGAGCACGATGCGCACCAGCATGGCCCCGACTGCAAAGGGGAAAACATAGTAATAGCTGGTAGAATCGATGTAGGGAAAAGCTGTTTCCATGGCTGTACAGATAAAAATGGCCAGTTTAACCAAAATGAACAGTCCCACAAAAACCATCACCAGAAAGAGAATATCCCGGGTATTGGGTCGGTATTTACTGATATTACACCTGGCGTAGCGATGGCCAACAAACAACAACAATAAGATACCGATCAGCAGGCCGGCACCGTTCAGCAAACCGCGATAACCTCCGCTGATGCCACGCAGGGCCTTGAGCTTGCGGATCTGATCTTCATTGACCCGCGCCCCTTCCCGCACGACCATTTCACCCTTTTTTACTTGGAACAGCACCGGTTTGACCTGTTCGCGGGCCAAACTCCGCGCCTCCTCCGTCTTGCTCTGATTAAAAGTCAGATTCGGTCGCATCAAACCCTTAATCAGATCCAGCAGCAAATCCTTCTCGGCATTATTCCAGTCACTACTCTGCTGCAGGCGAGCGGCCAACAGATCGTGAGCGTCACCGATACCGATCACCTGTCCGGCCTCCTGAAGAGTTTGCTCTTTCTGGCTGACGAGATTGCGAACTACAATGCCGCCGCCCCAGCCTGACTCAAAAACCTGCTTGTTGCCAACGGTGAGACGGGCCATGATCGGCGCCACCAATTGGTGCAACAGGGCACCGATAGCGGGCCGGTCGGCCAGTCTGGCCATCAGCTTAAGCTGATCGCTACTCAGGTCGGCCAATAACGCATGGTCATTGTCCTTGGTCAGCTCACCTTCGACCGAGCCTTTTTCTAACACATCGCTGGCCTCGGCCAACAGTACCGTCAGGCGTTCAGTCAGCTCCACAGTGGTCCGCGGATCGAAATCATACAGAGGCACAACGGCTTGAGCCGCGGTCTGGCGTTTCTTTTCGGTTAAGGGCTGGTCGGGAATCAACAGGTCCCGAGGCGCTTTGATATTCCTTGACGCTATATCGCCAGGCGAATAATAGCCTGGGACGAACCCACCCTTTGGGATAATAATAACCGTCAGAACAAGGGCAAGAAGAACCATAAGCAGATAACGCTGCTGATGATCTGAAAAAGCTTCCTTGATAGACGGATGCAGGACAAAGGAACGCCGTCCCTTACGGGAAGCACCTTCCTGTTTGCGGTCGTTACTGGTCATTGGTCTTTCTAGAGTCGGAGGCGCTGGATTGACGCTGTTCCGCGGCAGAAGAAGAACGCTGATAGGCCTGTACAATGGCCTGGACGATGGGATGCCGAACCACGTCACGATCAGTAAAATGAGTAAAACAAATCCCGTCAGTACCGTGCAGTACGCGGGTAGCATCGATCAAGCCGGAATTCCGAGCAACCGGCAGATCAATCTGGGTAATGTCTCCGGTAATAACCGCCCGGCTACCGAAACCGAGCCGGGTCAAAAACATCTTCATCTGTTCTATGGTGGTGTTCTGAGCCTCGTCGAGTATTACAAAGGCGTCGTTAAGGGTGCGACCGCGCATGAAAGCCAACGGCGCCACCTCAATAATTCCCTTCTCGATTAGTTCCTGACCCTTTTCGTACTCCATCATATCAAACAAAGCATCATACAGAGGGCGCAAGTAGGGATTGATCTTTTCGGCAATATCGCCGGGTAGAAAACCGAGCCGCTCGCCGGCCTCCACCGCCGGCCGCACCAAGACGATGCGGGCCACTTCCTTTTTAAGCAAAAAGGAGACTGCCATGGCCATGGCCAGATAGGTCTTGCCGGTGCCTGCTGGGCCGATACCGAACACCACATCATTGTCGCGAATGGCATCGATATAGTTCTTTTGAGCCAAGCTTTTTGGCGCAATGCGCTTCTTGCGGGCGGAAACACAGATGGTATCGAGAAAGATGTCACCGAGACGCGCCCGAGAATCGGCGCTAAGAATCCGCACCGCATAATCGATATCGGTGGGATAGAGAGGAAAACCCTGACGCAACAGGCCGTACAACTCCCCCAGCAGACGCTGGGTCAACTCGACCTGAGCCGGATCGCCCTGAATAGAAAGATCGAAACCCTTGGAGTTGATGGAGACTCCCAGGGTTTTTTCGATCTGCTTAAGATGTTTATTCGCTTGACCGAACAGGAGATTGGCCAGTTGTTGATCGTCGGCGCTAAAACTCCCTCGGATAATTCCGTTACTCAAAAAAGGGTCCTTTTTTGGGTGTAGTTGCTGGCCTCTTCATAGCACTGCCACCGTGTAAAATCAATCCTTTTTGCAACTAGCCCGATACAGGGCCGGGAAAATTTTCTTTCAATTTACCTATCCTGTGCTATATATACGCACTTGTGTGGCCGCTGGCCGGAGTATTTTTTAATTTAAATAAAAGAGGATTGTCATGAGTGAAATCGTCGATATTTATGCCCGGGAGATTCTGGATTCGCGAGGAAACCCCACCATTGAAGTCGAGGTCAGTCTGGAAAGCGGCGTTATGGGTCGGGCCGCCGTACCGAGCGGTGCGTCAACCGGTGAACGGGAAGCCCTGGAATTGCGCGACGGCGATCCGTCCCGCTATCTTGGCAAAGGCGTCGAAAAAGCCGTCGCCAACGTCAATGAGATTATTGCCGAAGCGTTGATCGGCTGGGCAGTCACCGACCAGGTCGGCATCGACCAAAAACTGCTCAGTCTGGACGGCACTGAAACCAAATGCAACCTGGGCGCAAACGCCCTGCTCGGCGTGTCCCTGGCCTGTGCCCGAGCCGCCGCTGAAGAGGTTGGCCTGTCCCTTTACCAATATATTGGTGGCACCAACGCTCGCGAGCTGCCCCTGCCGATGCTTAATATTATTAACGGCGGTGCCCATGCCGATAACAATGTCGACATTCAGGAATTCATGATCATGCCAGTCGGGGCCGACAGCTTTCGCGAAGCCCTGCGCATGTCTACCGAAATCTTCCATGCTCTGAAAAAAGTCCTCAAGGGCCGCGACTACAACACCGCCGTCGGTGACGAGGGAGGTTTCGCCCCTGATCTGAAGAGCAATGAAGAAGCTCTGGAAGTGATCATGGAAGCGATCATGGAAGCCGGCTACAAGCCAGGCGAAGATGTGCTGCTAGCTCTCGATGTAGCGGCCTCCGAACTCTTTCAGGACGGCCAGTACCTGCTCGAAAACGAAGCCCAAGCGAAAAAGAGCCCGGCTGAATTGGTCGATTTTTACGCTGACCTGGTCGATCGCTACCCGATCATCTCCATCGAAGACGGCATGGCCGAAAACGACTGGGACGGTTGGAAGCTGCTTACCGAAAAACTCGGCGAGCGCATCCAGATCGTTGGCGACGACCTGTTCGTCACCAACACCAAGATTCTTCAAGAAGGCATTGACAAGGGCATCGCCAACTCAATTCTGATCAAGCTCAACCAGATCGGCACTCTGAGCGAAACCCTTGACGCCATCGAAATGGCCAAACGGGCCGGCTATACGGCCGTTGTCTCCCACCGCAGCGGTGAAACCGAAGACACCACCATCGCCGACCTGGTGGTAGCCACCAACGCCGGCCAGATCAAGACCGGTTCGGCTTGCCGTACCGACCGCGTTTGCAAATATAACCAGTTGCTGCGCATAGAAGACGAACTGGCAGAAAGCGCCCGCTTCTGTGGCCGCCAGGTTTTCTATAACCTGCGCCAGAAGTAGACCAAGAACACTTCAAAACGGCCAAGGTCCTGCTGCATGCAGCAGGACCTTGGCCGTCCTCCAGAAAATCCTTCCCCCCGGCGTCATGCCAAACGTTTTACCTTCTGGAACGCTTCATTTCTTCCCGATATGCGGAAAATAGCTCTTTACGCAGGACGGTGTAACTCAAGCATAATCTCTGGCCAACGGCCCGATTATATCCACTGCAAAAGCTGCGAATCTCTCCTCGTCCCAGGGCATAACCATCGCGTAAAGTACGACGAGCAGTTCGCGCCAGAGTCTCCAGGAAACGTTTCTTTGTAAAACGCGAGGATCCGGGCTTACTGGTTTCCCGATCGATCAATACGAAGTCGAAAACACCATCGACATCATTGAAGCTCTCTTTAAGAAAAAGATCCTTCAACCTTGATGCATTCGCAAAACCTTATAGGATGGCTAAGCAAGCACTCCCTCAACCCATTCGGCCTGCCGCTGCATGGCAGGATTCTGAAGCTTCTGCCGAAATGCCCCTCCCCTGGCAACAAACTTTACCAGACCAGTAAGAGCTTCCTTAAAATCAGCGATCATGACAGGTGGAGCAGCAATAATATCGAAAACATCCTTTGCTGATAATAATTCAGCCCGCCAGCGCTCCCTGCCCTGCTCAGTATAATCGCGGGGAAACTTTTCATGAAATTCGTGCAGATTTGATCGCAACAGTTCAAATATGCCCTCGCTTAGGGACAGTTGCCATTTGAGACCGCATTCAACAGACCGTACAATATGGCGTTCGGATATCTGCTCCGGCGCAATGTGCTCCGAAACCACCAAATACAGAACATAGAGGGGACTCATGGCCAGCTGACAAACTTTATCTTCGCTAAGGTTTTTCACCGGGAAACCATCCTTTCGCTCACTGATAAGCACACCGACAACCCTGGTCGAGAGAAAACCAGTCAAGGCAAACTATCAAAAGGCAATGACCGGTCCATAAATAATGTGTACAATTGTTAAAAAAATAAAACCATCCCCTAATATAACCTAACAATTCTCCTTTAATAAAAATGGTGCTTTTTGTGTCAGCCATGGTCATGCTAGTATCCGTCGAATTTTTTAGTTTTGAAGCACAATACAGACCGCGCAAAGGCTTGTAACTGCGCTGTATTTATTTGGTGGCAAGAGGTCACCTGACCCTGCCCCACTGTACCAAGGCCACAAAACACGGTTGTTTTCCAATCTGGTGCCCACCTCATTTCCTATGAAGTTAAGCGCCTGAATGAAAACGTAACGAAGGTGGAAAGGACAGTACAAAAATCATGAGCACTGAACTTCTTCTAATCGGGGTCGGTCTCCTCGCCGTGATCGCAATTTTGGACATCATGGTCGGAGTCAGCAATGACGCGGTCAACTTCCTCAATTCATCCATCGGCTCGCGGGTAGCACCGAGGGCGACCATCATGATCATCGCCAGCGCAGGAATTATTGCCGGCGTAACCTTCTCCAGCGGCATGATGGAGGTGGCCCGCAAGGGGATTTTTCATCCTCAGTACTTCACTATGCCAGAGCTGCTGACCATTTTTCTGGCGGTAATGATCACTGATATCATCCTGCTTGACCTTTTTAATACCTACGGCCTGCCCACCTCCACCACGGTATCCGTGGTCTTCGAATTGCTCGGTGCCGCTGTGGCTGTATCATTACTCAAGATCATGCAAGCCGGTGAGAGCTTCGCTAACATCGCCCTGTACATCAACTCGGCCAAAGCAATCACGATCATCATGGGAATTTTGCTCTCAGTGGCAGTTTCTTTTGTATTGGGTGCCATTGTCCAGCTCTTAACCCGCCTGCTCTTCACTTTTGACTACCAGAAGCGAATCAAGCGGTATGGAGCCCTGTGGGGTGGTGTAGCAATGTCCTCTATCACCTACTTTATCCTGGTCAAAGGAGCCAAGGGGGCTTCCTTCATGACTAAGGCTAACATTGCTTGGATCAAGGGGAACACCCTGCTGCTTCTGCTGATCATCTTTATTGCTTCTGTTATTCTTCTGCAAATTCTACAAATGCTCAAATTCAATATTCTCAAGCCCATTGTATTAGTCGGCACCTTTGCTCTGGCCATGGCCTTTGCCGCCAACGACCTGGTGAACTTCATTGGCGTCCCCATGGCCGGGTTCCAGGCCTATAAAACTGCCATGGCCACCGCCACCCCCCTCACCGCGACCATGGGCGCCCTGGGTATGAAGGCCCAGGCGAACACCCTGTTCCTTCTGTTGGCCGGGCTTATCATGGTCCTGACCCTGTGGTTATCAAAAAAATCACGCCGAGTCTCCGAAACGGAACTTAGCCTCAGTCAGCAAGATGAAGGCAATGAACGTTTTGAGTCGATCTTTCTTTCACGCGCTCTGGTTCGCTTGGTGCTGCACATTTTTGAAACCGCCCGACTCGTCGTCCCCCGAGCCCTGCGTAGCTTTATCAGCCGCCGGCTGGACTCCAATACAGCGACAGCTACCCTTAATGCTGGTGAAAAACCTTCCTTCGACCTGTTGCGCGCTTCGGTCAACCTGATGGTGGCCAGTGCTGTCGTTTCCTATGCCACATCCAACAAGCTTCCTCTCTCAACTACCTATGTCACTTTCATGGTCGCCATGGGCAGCTCCTTTGCCGACCGGGCCTGGGGCCGGGAAAGTGCCGTCTACCGCGTAACCGGCGTGTTAACAGTTATCGGCGGCTGGTTCATGACGGCGATTATCGCCTTTACCTTTGCCGGCCTGTTTGCCACGATCATCTTCTACGGCAAGGGCTTTGGCGTGCTCTTTTTGCTGGCGCTGGCCGGCGCTTTGATCTGGAATGCTCACCGCAAGCACCGCACCCTATCCGAAGAGACAGCGGAAGAAGCGATCTTCAACCTTAAATCCGTCGAGAATCCTCGGGAAAGTGTCGAAACGACCTTCGAACATATGGCCTTTTTGCTTAAGGAAATTCGTCTATCCCTCGACGCATCCCTCAACGCCCTTTTTCAGCAGAACATGGACAGGCTGCGAGTAGAGCGCAAAAGAGTGAGCAAAATCCAGAGATGGTCCAACATCATCAGCGCCAATGTCTTCAAAGCGATGCGCCTGCTCGATCAGCGAGAGCTGGATGTTTCCCACAAGTATCCACAGACTGTCCGTCGCCTACAAAAACTTACCGATGGTCACCGGGATATCGTGCTTCGTGCCTATACTCATATGGGCAATCATCACAAAGGGCTACTTCCGGTACAAATTGAAGAATTGGAGCAGGTACGGGAGTTGCTTTCCGAAATTCTGCTTGAAGTGGAAGAAACCTTTAACCGCCGGCAGACTGCCAACCTCAATAGCCTGGCCGAAAAAGATAGCCGATTACGGGATCTTGCTGCCGAGCTCAATGTCAAACAAGTCGCTCGCATCTACGACAGCGCTTCCAAGACCCGCCTGAGCATCCTCTACTATGCAATCGTCGGCAATGCGATGATGCTATCCAAACAAAACTTGGAACTACTGGAGATTTTCAACCTTTCCTTCGGAGAAATTGAGTAACCCTTACTGCAATTCCAGATCAGGGTTTCTTGCATACAAAAAAGCCTCTGGTTTCCATCGGAACCGGAGGCTTTTTTTGAAACTTATTTGACTTCTTGCACCACCAGATCAATGCTGTTATATCTTTTGAATAAAAGATTCCAAAAAATCTGGAAGGGCTGCCAATTCCGGTGCCCAGCCGGACCCTGTCTCCCCAATGACAAACAACTGAACAGCCATATAGCGAAGCTTCATTGAAGCTTACCAGCACCAACCTTAATGGCTCTGACTGTTCACCGCCCTTTAGACCTGACTGGAAGGTTGTTCCGTGTCCGCAACAGGCACCTGC
>LGVF01241932.1_pt2 | contig 16079 bp, 12 predicted proteins | sample 469901 | NCBI WGS metagenome assembly LGVF01 (sample SAMN03893561, study PRJNA290197) | marine sediment metagenome | material: sediment; isolation source: combined push core samples #3730, #5133, and #5579 collected at Hydrate Ridge | place: Pacific Ocean: Hydrate Ridge
CAATAAACTAGACTGAAATGACTATAAATAAGGCACTTCGGCTTGTGATTTCAATGGTTTTACTTTGAGTTATGAATAAAAACGTATATACTTGTACTGTAAATCAATTAATTCGCTATAAATAGCGGAGAAAGCCTTTTACTACTAACCCACGAATTAAGCCTCAGTTTTATCTGAGGTTTTTTCATTTACCATCTTTTCTTATGAATTTATAAAAAAGATAAAGCTATTCTATATTTTTTACTTTTAGTATTATAGAGAATATAGATTATAATGAATCATAACTAAAACAATTTTAAACTACTTTTGGACATGAAATTTAATAAAATTTAGATATGTACTCAGTATTAAACAAATCAATAGTAGCATTAGCAATTTTAATTTCTACAACATCATGTCAGGAAGAAAATTCTAAAAAGGTAGAAGTAGAAAAAGAAAAAAAAGGACTTTCATACTCTGATAGTAACACTAAATTAGAGTGGACAGCTTTCAAAACAACTGATAAAATTGGAGTAAAAGGAACATTCAACTCAATTATTATTGAAAATAATGCTAAAGCTTCATCTGTGGAAGACATAATATCTTCTACAAGTTTTAAAATTGCGACATCAACAGTTTTTACTGGAAATGAAGGTAGAGATATTTTGCTGGAAAAATACTTTTTTGACGCTATGATGAATACAGACACTATTTATGGCAAATTTCTATCATCCAAAAATGGTAAAGGCCAAGTTTCAATAAAAATGAACAATATTGAAAACAAAAGTAAATTTAGTTATGTATTTACTAATGATACTCTAACAATTAATACTGTTATTCTTCTTGATAATTGGAAAGGAGAATCAGCAATAGAATCTCTAAACAATGTTTGTTTGGATAAACATACAGGTCCTGATGGAGTTACTAAAACATGGTCTGACGTTGATCTAAAAATTGTTTCTGTTATTAAATAACCATGAAACTATTAATGTACAATAATCAATTTGTAATGTAAAATTGATAATTATACCAAATGAATTTCATAATGCGCTGAAAGATTCAAAATATTTTAAGCTTTAGTAATTTATAAAATTTTCAGCATAGCCGATACTGAAATATTTTTAAAGAAGGTAAATCTTAAAATATGAAGAATATATGGTGCATTTTGATGTTTATTTGGTATTATTCATTAATAAATGATAATTGCAAATTAAACCATGAAAATACACATCCTTCAACACGCAGAATGGGAAACAATAGGTCAATTAGATAAATGGATTACCAAAAACGGATATACATATACTACAAGTCATTTATATAAAGGTGATAAACTTCCAAATGAAGAAGCAGATTTTCTTATTGTTATGGGTGGGCCAATGGGTATTTATGATGATGAAAAGTATCCTTGGTTAAAACTTGAAAGAGAATACATTAAATCTGTAGTAAATTCTAAAACAAAAGTTTTGGGTATTTGTCTTGGCTCCCAATTTATTGCAGATGCACTTGGAGCTAAAGTTTACCCGGGGAAAGAAAAAGAAATTGGTTTTTTAAAAATAAACAAAAGTGTAAATCACAAAATAACAGACACTATACCAGAATCGTTAGATGTTTTTCACTGGCATGGCGATACTTTTGAAAACCCAAAAGGTGCTGTTAATATTTTCAACTCATCTCTTACTCAAAATCAAGGCTTTATTTACAACAATAATGTTATTGCTTTTCAGTTTCATTTTGAAGTTGGTCACAAAGAAATTGAAGGTTTTATTGATAATGGAAGAGATGAAATAATACCCTCAAAATACGTTCAAAGAGAATCAGAAATTATGAGTAATAATTTTGATTTCGATAAAGCAAATTCATATTTATTCAATATATTAGATAATCTTTTTTCAAACAAAATATAGTTTGGCAAAGGATTTGTATTATTATAAATAGATAGATGTGAACTTAGTTTTATGTCAGTATTTAAATTGATTAATTACTTTAAACAAATGTTAGTGAATGGATAAATTTAAACAATTAGCAATTGCATTTTACTTGAAGTTAAAATTTTCACATATACTATCCTTTTTTGCAATTGCAGTATTGCTAACATCATGTTTTGCAAATCAAACTAGAATACAGAGGTATACTAAAATTGAAAAATCGCTTAAACAAGGCAATATTGAAGCTTCATTAGAAGTAGTAAAAGATCCAAAAAAATATTCAAAAAAAGATAAACTTGTATATTTGATGGATAACGGAGCTCTTAACCTATATAACAACAGTTATAAAGAAGCTTTTAGATTTCTTGAAGAGGCAGATAGATATCAAGAAGACTTATATACTCAAAGTGTATCAGCTAATATTAGTACCTATTTAATTAACGACAATCAAAGGCAATATGCCGGAGAAGATTACGAAATACTATACTTGAGTATACTTAAGGCTATATCATTTATTTCTGAAAATGATAATGAAGGTTCGATGGTTGAAATAAGAAGAGGTATAGATAAATTAAATTTATTTGAAACAAGACACCAAAAACAATTAGACCAATTAAAATCAAATACTCCAAAAGAGTTTAAAGATGTTGAAAAGAATTCCACTAGTTATGACTCTAACCTTGGTAAATATGATTTAGCGGATTCTGCATTATTAAGAATGCTAAGTCTCATCCTACATAGAGATGAAAATGAAGATGATGAAGCATTAATAGATAAAAAAAAGATAGAAGAAATAAGGAGATTATATCCTGGAATATATGATTTCAAGAATGTTGATTTAGAACAAATTCAACTTATTAAACCAAAAGATGAAGTTTTACTTGACATAATTGCATTTTCAGGTTTAACAGCTCAAAAAAAACCTTGGGATTTAGATGTAATAACAACAAATGGTGTGATGAATATTAGATCAAATACACCTGGCAGAAGTTATTCTACATTTTTCCCTTATTATGGTAGAGTCGGATCATTTAGTATATCAATTCCATATATAGATAGGCGAAACAACCGAATACATAAAGCCATATTGTTTATAGATGGAGAAGAACACAAACAACTCGATTTACTAGAACGTACCAGTAATATGGCTATAAATCAGTTTGAGAAACAAAAGAATTTTATAATTATGAAGTCGTTAATAAGAGCAACGGCAAAAGCAGTTGCTACTTATCAACTACAAGAAGAAGCCAGAAAAAAGAGAGCTAGAGGAGAAGATGATACTGCTATGGCTGTAGCAGGATTATTTAGTTCAGTATTTGCAAGTGCAACCGAAGTAGCTGACATTAGATCTTGGAATACTTTGCCAGACAATTGCTATTTTGGAGAAGTAGCACTTACAGAAGGTATTCATAAAATAGAAATTCATTACCTTGACGCTAATAACAATACTGTAAATGTTTTTAGCAAAAGTGTAAATTTGAATAGAAAAAACAAAACCAACTTAATATTGAGTTATGCTTTATAAAATAAAATTATCATATCTATTTTTAGTTTTTTCATTATTGTTTTCATCTTGTGGTACATCACAAAGTAATAAACAAGTAGATGATAAAACTACAAGCCTTCCAGAATGGATAAACAATTATAAAAATGATTATCCTGATATGCTTTTCCTATCAAGTATGGGAGTATCAGAATACAAAGGTGTAGCCGAAAAACAGGCTTATCAGGGTATTGCAAGTGCTTTTGAAGTACAAATAAAGTCAACCCAAGATTCAAAAGAAGTTACTTACGAAACAGCTGATAATTTTTCTCAAACTTATAGCGAAGTTTTTAATATAAATACGACTACAAATCAAGATATTATTAATATTAAAACATCAGAGTCATTTTTTGATGAATCTTCTGGTAAGTACTATATATTGGCTACTTTAAACAAATCAAACACATCGGCTATTTACCAAGAACAAAGAAATAAGTTATTAAGTGATGCTGAATCAATATATTCAGAATCAAAAAATGAAAAAGATGAACTTCTTAAAGTTGCACTTATTAGTAATTCAATTTCAATGTTACAAAAGGTAACTAAAATTGAAGATAAACTAAGAATCTTGGATAATGCAACAATGGATATAACTAAGTTTAAATCCATTCATGAATTAGCAATAGAAAGAGAAAAAATACTTGAAAATGTAAAAGTTTTTATTGCTGATAATGATACAAAGATTCATAATAAGCTTAAATCGGAGTTTACTGATTTAGGATTCAAAATTAGTAAAGAAAAAGACAGTGCTTTCCTAATAGTTAACTTTAACTTAACCATGGATAACTCGGAAGTTAATAATCAGGATGCTAAATTTGTAATGTGGAATTTAGATATTAATCTTCATCACAAGGATAAAAAACACACCTTTGGATCTTACATTACAAAAGGTCGTTCTTCACAACTTAGTATTGGAGCTGCAAAAGAAAGAGCCTATTTTGATATAGAAAAGAAATTAGATAAGGAGTTTAAACCTTTTTTAATCAGTAAAATACTTAGAGTAGAAAAATAATAATATCAGCTTAAATTACATAAATAAATATATTCTCATGAAAAAAATAATAATATCATTAGCAATTGTAGTTTCAGGATTTATAACATCTTGTGGCCCTAAATTAGAAGTAGCAAGAGTTGAAACTGATACTGTAGCAGACGTAAGTGGACGTTGGAATGATGTAGATGCACAAATGGTTTCTAAAGATATGATTAATCAAATGTTTGATGCAAATTGGCTAAATAATTTTAAAGCTGAAAACGGAAGGGATCCTGTTCTTATCGTTGGAAACGTAAAGAATAAAACTAGCGAACATATTAATACAGAAGTTTTTACTAAAGAAATAGAAAAAGCTTGTATAAATTCTGGACTAGTTGAATTTGTGGCTTCTAGTGAAGAAAGAAACGAAATAAGACAAGAAAGAATTGAGCAACAAAGTAATGCTAGCATGGAAACCACTAAACAAATAGGTAATGAAACAGGTGCTGATTTTATGCTAAAAGGTGTTATTAGTTCTATTGAAGATGCTATTGATGGAAAAAAAGTAGTTTTCTACCAAACTAACATGGAATTAATAAATATCGAGTCAAACAAAAAAGTTTGGGTTGGTGATAAAAAAATCAAGAAATTTGTTTCTAGAGGTAAATGGAAACCATAATCTAGTTACTGGTTACTAGTTTCTAGTTATCTGTTTATACAGTCACTAAAAACTAGTAACCCGCAACAAGTAACTAGTAACAATACAAAAATGGAATTCGCATCAAAACTTTTAGAAAATGCCGTTTATGAGATATCCCAACTTCCAGGGATAGGAAAAAAAACTGCTTTACGTCTAGCCCTACACTTATTAAGACAACCTGTAAGCCAAACAAATAACCTCTCATCAGCTCTATTAAAATTAAGAGGAGAAATTCAATATTGTAAAAACTGTCATAACATATCTGACTCTGACTCATGCGAAATATGCTCAAGCTCGCGTAGAGATCACTCAATTGTTTGTGTAGTTGAAGATATAAGAGATGTAATGGCTATAGAAAATACATCACAATTTAATGGGATTTATCATGTACTTGGAGGAAAAATTTCACCAATGGAAGGAATTGGCCCTCAAAATTTAAACATAAATACTCTTATTAAAAAAGCAAAAGATGGCGAACTAAACGAAGTAATATTTGCTTTAAGTAGTACAATGGAAGGCGATACAACAAATTTTTATATTTATAGACAAATTCAAAATCTCGATATATCAACCTCAACTATCGCAAGAGGAATATCAATAGGAGACGAACTACAATATGCTGATGAAATTACTTTAGGACGTTCTATTATTAATAGAATCCCCTATGAAAAAACACTGAAAAAATAAATAAAGCACAAAGTGTATTAAGTACGCTTTATTTGGTATTTTTGTTAATGTAGTTTTTTAGCAAAAAGATAATCTTTGAAGTTAATCTTTATCTAATAAAATTAGAATTACACCTAAAAAGATAATATTATGAAAATACCGTCCAATCCTAAAGATATTACTATAATAAAAGAAGATTCTGGATTAGAACCTTTTCAAAACGATATTCTAAACAGAATGCGTTGGGTAAATCAGCATACAAGTTTTTTAGATGACAATTTTGGTGGTCTTGGAAAATTTGCTCGAGCACATGAATATTACGGTTTTAATTACGATACAGAAAAAAAAGGATGGTGGTACAGAGAGTGGGCACCAAATGCTCATAGACTTAGTCTTGTAGGCGATTTTAATAATTGGGATACAGAAGCAAACATATTAAATCGTTTAGATTATGGTGTTTGGGAATTATTTTTATCTGATACAGACTACTCTAATAAAATTAAAAACTACTCCTTAGTTAAGGTTCATATCCAATCAGATAACGGAAATCACAACAGAATACCAGCATATATAAAAAGAGTTGTACAAGACCCTACCGATCATAGTTTTTGTGGACAAATAATTACAAAATCCAATTATAATTGGACAGATACAAACTATGAAGCTACAAAAAATGATACTCCATTAATATACGAGTGTCATGTTGGAATGGCTACAGAAGAAGGAAAAGTAGGTTCATACACCGAGTTTAAAAATGATGTTTTACCACGTATAAAAAAACTAGGATACAATACTATACAAATGATGGCCATACAAGAACATCCATATTATGGATCGTTTGGTTATCATGTTTCCAACTTTTTTGCTCCAACTTCACGCTTTGGAACACCAGACGAATTAAGAGATTTAATAAACGAAGCTCATAATCTTGGATTAAAAGTAATTATGGATGTGGTTCACTCCCACTCCGTAAAGAATTTTGGTGAAGGCTTACACGAATTTGATGGCACAAACGATTCATTTTTCATTTCAGGACCACAAGGATGGCATCCAGATTGGGATTCTCGTCTTTTTGATTATTCAAATATTGAGGTAGAAAGATTCTTACTTTCTAATTTAACTTATTGGTTAGAAGAATTCCATTTCGATGGATTTAGATTTGATGGTGTAACATCAATGTTATATCACCACCACGGAAATACTTCCTTCGATGATTACAGTAAATATTTTGGAGATTCAGTTGATAATTCAGCCGTTTTATATCTACAAATGGCAAATACACTAATACATTCCATCAACAAAAATGCTTTGAGTATTGCCGAAGATATGAGTGGAAATCCAGGTGCTTGCAGAAAAATTGAAGATGGAGGTATTGGATTCGATTACAGACTTGCAATGGGTGTTCCTGACTATTGGATTAAACTCCTAAAAGAAAAACAAGACCAAGATTGGAGCGTTGGCGATATATGGTGGCAACTAATAAACCGGAGAAATAAAGAAAAAACAATAGCCTACGCCGAAAGTCACGATCAAGCTTTGGTTGGCGATAAAACACTAGCTTTTCAGTTAATGGATAAATCTATGTACACCGAAATGAGTGTTTTTTCTCAAAGCATGGTAGTAGATAGAGGAATTGCACTTCATAAATTGATACGATTTATTACTATAACATTAGGTGGCGAAGGTTACCTAAACTTTATGGGCAACGAATTTGGTCATCCTGAATGGATAGATTTTCCACGAGAAGGTAATGATTGGAGTTACAACTATGCACGACGTCAATGGGGCTTAGCAACAACCGAACATTTAAAATATAAATACCTCGATTACTTTGATAGAGATATGATACACTTAATTTCAGATAATAGAATATTAAGTGATGTAAATATTCAAAAGCTTCACGAAGACGAAGTAAATAATGTATTGGTATTTAAAAAAGGAGATTTAATATTTGTATTCAATTTCCATCCAGAAAATTCAATACAAGATTACCGTTTTTACGTACCAGATTCAGGAAAGTATCAAGCAATATTTTCTTCTGATGACGAAAAATACGGAGGTTACCTCAGAGTAGATAAAAAATATATCTACAGCACTACAAAACTTGACGACGTCAATAAACTTAGGGTTTTCATACCTTCCAGAACTGCTTTTGTACTTAAAAAAGTATAACATAACACGACTGTAATTATAGAATTGATAATACATATTATTATTATCAAATCATGATTACAGTCATGTTTTTATTACGAATACAATAACAATTTACGATCAACCTTTATCACATCTTCCACTTAATCACTTACAGATTATAGATATATAATAACATATAATCTTTTTTGATTATTCTTTTTCATAAATTCGCGTAAATAAACTAAGAACTATAGCATAATATACAATGGCACAAATTGAACTTATAATGCCAAAAATGGGCGAAAGCGTTGCAGAAGCAACCGTAATAAATTGGCTCAAAGAAATTGGTGATAAAATTGAAGCAGACGAAGCAGTAGTTGAAATAGCTACAGATAAAGTAGATTCTGAAATTCCTTCTGAAGTTGATGGAATTCTTATCAAAAAGCTTTTCGATGTTGACGATGTTATTCAAGTTGGGCAGGCTATTGCAATAATAGAAACAGAGGGAGAAATAGAAAACACAGAACTTTCATTAGATGATGATTTGACTACTAGTGAAGCCGTAGCAGAAACTACAAGTATTATGTCAAAAGCTCAAGATGCAATTTCTTCACCAGCAATTACATCTCAAGACAGTGATAAATTTTATTCTCCACTAGTAAAAAGTATTGCTAAGGAAGAAGGAATATCAATAGCTGAGCTTGATGCTATAAATGGATCAGGAAAAGATGGAAGAGTTACAAAATCTGATATAATTAATTATCTAGAAAACAGAACAAAGCCTGTAGCCGAAACAAAAGCAACACCAAAAATAACTAAAGCAGAAAAACAAGCACCAATTAAAGCACCAACTGTTACTTGGACAGGCGAAGACGAAATAATTGAGATGGATCGCATGCGTAAGCTAATTGCGAACCATATGGTTATGTCTAAGCAAGTTTCTCCTCACGTAACTTCATTTGTTGAAGCCGATGTTACACGTATTGTAAATTGGAGAAATAAAGTAAAGGATCAGTTTTTAGAAAAGGAAGGTACAAAAATAACATACACACCTATTTTTATTGAAGCCGTTGCAAAAGCTATAAAAGATTTCCCTATGATAAATATTTCTGTTGACGGAGATAAAATCATAAAACGCGCCAATATAAACATCGGTATGGCTACAGCATTGCCTAGCGGAAACCTAATTGTTCCTGTAATTAAAAATGCGGATACAAAAAATTTATTAGGACTTACAAAAGATGTAAATAGCTTGGCTAATAAAGCTAGAAATAACAAACTTTCTCCTGATGATATTACTAACGGAACATACACAGTTACCAACGTAGGTACTTTCGGAAATATTTCTGGAACTCCTATTATCAATCAACCTCAAGTTGCAATTTTAGCTCTTGGTGCAATTCGCAAAATGCCTGCTGTTATTGAAACTCCAGAAGGTGATGTAATTGCAATTCGCCATAAAATGATATTATCTCACGCCTACGATCACCGTGTTGTAGATGGTGCTTTGGGTGGTATGTTCGTAAAAAGAGTAGCTGAGTATTTAGAAGCTTTCGATTCTGATAGAGATTTTTAATAGGCTGGTTTAACGGGCTATTCATTATAGTTTTGTCATACCAAATGCATAATGAAATGAGGCTAATCAATTTTAAGTATTTTTCAATTTCATGAATTTAAAATTTATTACATAGCAGAGCTACGTAATAAATTTTAAGTGAAGTGAAATGGGGAAAGACAATGAATTTAAGGCACATTTCATTATGTTTTTGGTATTTAGTAAATATTTTCAGCAAAAAAACAAAAAAAGGAGCTTCCATAGGTCGCTCTTTTTTTGTTGCATCAAAATATTTACACACACAAAAGCTGTCATTACTATCCCTACCAATAGTCTTCCTATCATTCACGTATTTTTAATTCAAAAGAAGAATTTGTAAAAGTTATAGTGTCAGAAATATTTGGATTGTTTTCAATTTCGTCTGGACTAATAATAAAAGAAGCTTGAAAACTACCTTTTACCTTCAGCTCTTTTTTGTTAATTTCATCAATAATAATGTAATTATCAAAAGTTTCATCTAAATCATACCAATCATCTGGTCCTTCTCCTTGATTTGATAATGTTAAATAATAACCAATCACTCTTATGTAATCTAAACTATAGTTAGGTTTATGAATCTTATATAAACCTTCACTAGTAGGAATATCACCAATATCCATCCAGTCTTTTGGGTTTTTATTGTTATCTAAGAAGAATAACGAAATAAGCAAATAATCAGATTCATCATGTAAATAGTTTGCTTCAACTTTTCTTTCAAAATATTCCCCATTTTTATATCCTTTAATAATAGACCATTCAGGGATTTCATTTTCATCAATTGTTTCTTTCTCTTTATTACATCCAATTAATAGAAAAGTTGATGTAATTATGTATATAAAATATTTCATAAGCAAAACTATTATTATATATAATTAATTAACCATAAGTTTTATAGTTTCAACTGAGTTAGGTGAAATTATTTTACAAAAATAGATGCCTTTTCTATAATTTATTGGATTAAAAGGGATAGAATAACTACCAAATAGTTGATACATATTTACTAGTTCATCAACAATTATCCCATACATATTAGTAACAATTATTCTAACATTGCCATTTACGTTAACACGATAAGCAATATTTGTATACTCATTTATAGGATTTGGATATACAGCAATTGAAGAAAGGTACTGTTCGTTATTGTTATTAACTACATAATCTATAATTGTATTGTTTTTCTTTACTTCAAAGCTTTTTTCAAGTGAACTTATTGTTTCTGAATCTATATTTATCAAGCTTTTTGGATGTCCGATACCAATGGCATCTAAATTTATAGTACTATGAAAATCTATATCGGTTTGACCATCAGAAGAAGTAATAGTTAATCTTAATATAAGATTATTGTTTAATGGTAAAGGTATTGTTATAGACGGTGTTGTTCCTATACTACCAAGGTAATTTATTCCATCGTAGCTATATTCCCAATAATAACTATAAGGCAAAACTCCATTTGACACTATTGAGTTATATGTATACGTACCTGCATTGTATCCTTTAGAAGGCCCTGAAATAAAAACAGACAATGGACTAAAATTGTCTCTAAAATTTGATACTGTTGATGCTGTATTCTTAAGTTTTAAAGCTACATTATTTGTAGAAGTACCAGTTGTTGAATATTTATATTCTACATTAGGATTAGAAAAATACAATATTTTTGTATCCCAAATAGGTGCTGTCATTATTGTATATGCTTTACCTAAATTCAATGCACCAAATCCTGTTACTTCATAACCGTGTTCGTAGCTTCCGTTAGGGTCATCATCATGACGTCCACCAAACAAATGCCCTATTTGATGTGCAAATTCATATCTAGAAGAAGTTGCTAAATCGGCTTCTACAATAGCATAAGCATGATTGTTATTTGGCCCAATTGACCTATAAATGCCTGAATAACTATAAGCATTATAATAGTTCCCGTCAGTCAATAATACTACTATATCTCCGCCATATTGATTTCTTAAATTTTGAACTTGTATATCATTACTTAGTTTTTGAATATCATTATTAATCCAATTGGACTCCTCGTTAAAATCTAAATTAATAATTTTAGATATTGATAATTCTAATTCAGCATCTACATCACTATTTTCTAGAGCATCATTCATTTGCTCAATAGCAAGATTGGCAGTACCTGTAATATTTGTAACCGCATTCTCTGCAGCATCTGTATATAAAACTAATACTTGTACTTGTTCTCTTGTTGTAGAAGTAGTTGCAAAAGTTGTATTTGTTTGAATCTCTGAAAAATTTTTGTTTTTTATTTCATGATTAGAATGATCGTATCCACAAATAGTTTCAAAAGTTAAATTTGTATCATATTCAAATAATATTGTTTGCCCATCTTTATTAGTTTGGAATTCAAAAAACCTATTATCAATTTTTATGTTGCCATATTTTAATCCATCTTTATTTATTATTTTTAAATATCCATCAACATTATCAAAATCACCATGCCAAGAATAGTTTTCCTCAGAGATATATTCTATCTTACTTGGTCTTGCCATAAGGGTTTTTCTTATACCTTGTATTTTTAGAGGAATTATCCCGTTGTTTTTATTGGCTATACTTTTTAAGTTACCAATTTTTATTTGATTATAGCTCTTGTAAAATGAGTTTGCATTGTTAGTATTTGCTGAAGATTTGTACTCCAATTTGCTGTCGTGATTGAGAGTTACACTGTTTCCATTCTTTTGAGCATTCAATCCAGAGAACCAAAGGATAAATAGAATAAATAGTACTTTTTTCATAATAAGGGATTCTTTTAAGTTAGAATGTAAATTTAGAATAATTTCTACCAAAGTACTATACCCACAAGTGAGTATTTATTTACACAATAATTATAACAATCGATGTTATTTGTACAGTATGCTTGGATACCAATATATTTAGCCAAGTTTTATATAAATCATGGCTATTTTTTTGATATTTTCGCATATCATTTTAAGATAACTGTATAAGATATCTATTAACACTTTATAAGTAAAAGAATGGATTTAAAATTAACCAGGCCAGTCTGTTTTTTCGATTTAGAAACAACAGGAATAAAAGTAGCAGAAGATAGAATAGTTGAAATTTCTATTTTAAAATTATTTCCAAATGGGAATAAAGAAAGTAAAACATGGTTAGTTAATCCAGAAATGCCAATACCTGCTGAAACTACAGCAATACATGGCATTGATGATGCTAAAATTGCCAACGAGCCAACATTCAAAGATCTTTCTGATCAAATTCACGAAATGGTTAAAGGATGCGATTTGGCGGGTTACAATTCAAATAAATTTGATGTACCTCTTTTGGCTGAAGAATTTCTACGTGTAGGCATAGATTTTGATATTGAAAATAATAAACTTATTGACATCCAAAATATTTTCCATAAAATGGAACAGCGCACACTTGTTGCGGCTTACAAATTTTATTGCGATAAAGATCTTACCGATGCTCACTCAGCAGCAGCTGACACAAATGCAACTTACGAAATATTAAAAGCTCAATTAGACCGCTATCAAGATGACTTAGAAAATGACATGGACTTTCTTAGTGAGTTTTCTTCAAGAGGAAAAAATGTTGATTTTGCAGGTTTTATAGTTTACAATGAAGAAGGTGAAGAATGTATCAATTTTGGTAAGCACAAAGGAAAAAGAATAGTTGATATTTTTGAAAAGGAACCTGGATATTATGGTTGGGTAATGGGTGCTCAATTTCCACTTTACACTAAAAAAACTCTAGAAAAAATTCAAGAAAAATATAAATTCGAAAAAGAAGGAGATAAACTATCTCAGTTACAAAATAAATTTAATAATAAAATATAATGTTGAGCTTAATAGGAAAGAAGTTTTATCTTTTTTGGTCAGTTTTATTAATTGTATTTCCAACAATAATACATCTGTTTTGGCTTAATGCTTTATACACTACAGAAGCTGGGAAAGATGCAACATCAAAGTTTATTGGGTATTTCCCTATACTTTTTCAGTATACTTCTTTTCTAGCTTTTAGTAGCTTATTTTTCTCTACCCTCTCATTTATGTTTGCTTTGAGGTTGGTAAAAGGATTTGATAAATACTCAATACCAGGTTTTTTCATCCTAATAATCTCATTTTATTTACTTGCCATCAATATTTGGCAATTAATATAAATTTATATCAGAATTATAAATAGTTTGTTAAAATACTTCACACCTATAAAGAATAGAAAATGAAAATTATTTGTATTGGTAGAAACTACGTAGAACATATAGAAGAATTAGGTAATGAAAAGCCTAAAGAACCCGTAATTTTCTTAAAACCAGACACGGCAATTCTTCCAAAAAAAATGCCCTTTTTTATTCCTGAATTTTCTAACAATGTACATTACGAAGTTGAAGTTGTTGTAAAGATAAATAGAGTAGGAAAACATATCGATAAGAAATTTGCTCATAAATATTATGAAGAAATAGGCTTAGGAATTGATTTTACTGCACGCGATTTACAACAAAACTTAAAAGAAAAAGGTTTGCCTTGGGAAAAAGCTAAAGCATTCGATGGATCTGCTGTTTTAAGTAATTTTGTTTCAAAAACTGAATTCAATAACGTAAACGATTTAGATTTCAGTCTCCAAAAAAACAACAAAATTGTTCAAAAAGGGAATTCATCACTAATGATACATTCAATTGATGAAATAATATCCTATGTTTCTAAGTTCTTTACTCTAAAAATTGGAGACTATATATTTACAGGAACTCCTTCCGGCGTAGGAAAAGTTGAGGAAAATGATATACTACAAGGCTTTATCAAAGAAAAAGAAATGTTCAAAATAAAAGTTAAATAACCACTTACCTACACTTCCAATATTTAAATAAAAATAACATATTGTAGTATTATCTGTGATAAATAGTAGAAATAACAATATTATTTACATTATCACTTAAACAATATGGGGATTAATTCCAAAAACGAGAAAATATTCATATATTGCGTATAGGCAGTTTACTTTATGTAGGCTGTCTACTGAGTTTATTGTATAATTACTTTCCCTGTGATTATCAATAATACAATCTCAAATAACAATGCACCTATTTATCCTTTTGCATATTTTCAATGCAAAAGATAATTAATAGAAATACATATAGCTAACCTTATTATCAGCAACTTAGTCAACAAGAAGAAGATATTATCTTCTACAATTGATTATCACACAAAGGAAAATAAATAAAGAGCCTAACTTTAAGCCTACTGCAAAACTGCTAATGGCTAAAAAAAGGCTAAACGCTATTATATACTAATGAAAAATACTAAAATATTTGTAATAGAAGATGATTTGATGTACGCCAAACTATTGGAACATCAACTTAAACTTGACCCTATTAATGAGGTTGAGATATTTACAAGTGGAAAAGAAGCACTAGATAATTTACACAAAAATCCTTCAATTATTACATTAGATTATACTCTACCTGATATTTCGGGTAAAGAGTTAATAAATGGAATATTAAAATTCAACCCTGAATTACCCATTGTTGTTGTATCTGGTCAAGAAGATATAAATACTGCAATTAACCTCTTAAAAGAAGGAGTATACGATTATATTGTTAAAGATAATGAAGCAATGGAACGTATCTCTAAATTGATAATCAATATAAAAGAAAAACTTGCTTTAACTAAAGAAGTAATTAATCTTCGCAATCAGATTTTCGAAAAATATGAATTTGATAATCTAATTGGAAAAAGTAGTGTGATGCAAAAAGTGTATCAAACTATGGAAAAAGCCATAAAAACTAATATCAATGTTTCCTTACATGGCGAGCCTGGTACAGGAAAAGAAATGATTGCTAAAACTATACATTACAATTCACTTAGAAAAGATGAACCTTTCGTTTCTATTGATCTAAGAGCAATTAGTCCTGACGTAATTGATAAAGAACTTTTTGGAATAGATAGAAGAATCAGTGATAATGGTTTCCCTAAAATTGGTTTTTTAGAAAGGGCGAATAAAGGAACTATTTTCATTGAAGGATTTGAAGATTTAAACGAGCAATTACAGTTTTATTTACAAAAAATACTTCAGAATAAAGAAATAGTTAGAGTTGGTGGTGTTGAACCAATTCCAATTGACATCAGAATAATTATTTCATATAATGGAATACTATCTGAATTAGTGTCTAGAGGAAAGTTAAAGGAACAGCAATATTTTAGGACTATGGGTGTACCTATTGATATTCCTCCTCTAAGAGAAAGAGAATTTGATGTAATCCTATTAGCCAAAAAGTTTATTGATAGTTTTGTTGCAAGCAACAACCTTGATCCAATTTCTTTAAATAGCGATGCACAAGATAAATTGATGAACTATCCATTTACAGGAAATGTACAAGAATTAAAAGCAGTAGTTGAACTTGCTACAGTAATGTCATCTAATAATGTTATAACTGATAACGATATTACTTTTAATTCTTCAAATAATTTATCTGACTTCCTATTTGAAGAAAAAACATTGAAAGATTACACAAGAGGCATCATTAAACATTTTCTTGACAAATATGAAAATAATGTTCTTCTTGTTGCTGAAAAACTCGATGTTGGTAAATCTACAATTTA
>LGVF01535390.1_pt1 | contig 16058 bp, 13 predicted proteins | sample 469901 | NCBI WGS metagenome assembly LGVF01 (sample SAMN03893561, study PRJNA290197) | marine sediment metagenome | material: sediment; isolation source: combined push core samples #3730, #5133, and #5579 collected at Hydrate Ridge | place: Pacific Ocean: Hydrate Ridge
ACCGGGATGCGCATACCGTTCTCGGTAAATATCTGGGTCATACCCAGTTTTTTTCCCAGAATTCCGTTTACCATCATACTATCCTTATCAAAAGCTATTCGAACCTACAGCTTAATTTCAACGAAGACACCAGCTGACAAATCTAACTTCATCAACGCATCTACCGTTTGCTGTGTAGGATCCAATATATCTACGAGACGCTTATGAGTACGAATCTCAAATTGCTCACGACTTGTCTTATTTACATGGGGACCACGCAACACACAGTACTTATTAATTACTGTAGGGAGCGGGATAGGACCCGCCAAGTGGGACCCAGTCCGTTTCACCGTATCGACAATTTCATTGACTGCCATATCAAGCAGCTTATGATCATACGCCTTCAGGCGAATTCTTATTTTCTGACTGGACATTTGCTAACCTCGATTACTCAATAATTTCACTAACGACACCGGCACCAACAGTACGACCACCTTCACGAATCGCGAAGCGTAGCTCTTTATCCATAGCGATCGGAGTGATCATGTCTACGGTCATGGCGATATTATCACCAGGCATTACCATTTCAACGCCTTCTGGCAATTCCACGATTCCTGTTACATCTGTTGTACGGAAGTAGAACTGTGGACGATACCCCTTGAAGAATGGAGTGTGACGTCCGCCCTCTTCTTTTGTTAGGATATAGGCCTCGGCCTTAAAGCGGGTGTGAGGCTTAATGCTGCCTGGGTGCGACAATACCTGACCGCGCTCAATGTCCTCACGCTTAACACCACGAAGAAGCACGCCAACATTGTCGCCCGCTTGACCTTGATCAAGAAGCTTACGGAACATCTCGACACCTGTTACGGTTGTCTTTGCTGTTTCCTTCATGCCAACGATTTCAATCTCTTCGCCAACCTTAACAATACCGCGCTCAATACGACCTGTTGCAACAGTACCGCGACCAGAGATTGAGAACACGTCCTCAACTGGCATCAAGAATGGTAGATTAACAGCACGCTCAGGTTCTGGAATATAAGAATCAACCGCAGCCATCAAGTCGTGAATTGGTTGCTCATCAGCCTCACCAGTCTCACACTGGAGTGCCTTAAGTGCCGAACCAGGAATGACAGGAAGGTCGTCACCAGGAAAATCATAAGCGGATAACAGCTCACGAATCTCCATCTCAACCAACTCCATCAGCTCCTCATCATCTACCATGTCTGCCTTATTAAGGAAAACAACGATCGCAGGAACACCAACTTGACGAGCAAGCAGAATGTGCTCACGAGTCTGAGGCATGGGACCATCAGCTGCCGAACAGACAAGAATTGCTCCGTCCATCTGAGCCGCACCGGTAATCATGTTCTTTACATAGTCAGCGTGACCTGGGCAATCGACGTGTGCATAGTGACGAGCAGCAGTTTCGTACTCGACGTGAGCTGTTGCGATAGTAATTCCACGCTCGCGCTCTTCTGGTGCATTGTCAATTTGGTCAAATGCTTGCATCTCTGCTTGACCCAGACCAGCCATTACTTTTGTAATTGCTGCAGTCAGTGTGGTTTTACCATGGTCAACGTGGCCAATTGTACCAATGTTGACATGGGGCTTTGTTCTTTCAAATTTTTCCTTTGCCATGACTTTACTCCTTAGCCCTTAACTTTTGCGATAATTTCTTCAGAAATCGCTTTCGGTACCTGCTCATAATGATCAAATACCATTGTATAGTTCGCACGACCCTGAGTTGCACTTCGCAAATCTGTCGCATATCCAAACATACTAGATAGTGGCACGTGCGCACCAATCACCTGAGCACCACCACGAGATTCCATACCCTGAATCTTACCGCGGCGACTATTCAAGTCACCAATTACGTCGCCCATGTACTCTTCAGGAACAACTACCTCAACTGCCATCATCGGCTCAAGCAGAGCGGGACCAGCCTTAGCTGCGCCCTCTTTAAAGCCTAGTGAACCTGCAATCTTAAATGCCATTTCGTTTGAGTCAACATCATGATAAGAACCGTCATAGACAGTAACCTTAACATCGACGATTGGAAATCCTGCAAGCACGCCGTTCTGAGATGCTTCTTCAGCACCCTTGCCGACAGCACTAATATACTCACGAGGGATAGCACCGCCCTTGATCGCATCAACAAACTCAAAACCATCACCTGGCTCCGAAGGCTCAATACGCAACCAACAATCACCATACTGACCACGGCCACCCGACTGACGAACAAACTTACCCTGAACTTCAACCTTACGAGTAATGGACTCACGGTAAGCAACCTGAGGCGCACCAATGTTTGCTTCAACATTAAATTCACGCTTCATACGATCAATAATGACTTCAAGATGGAGCTCACCCATTCCTGACAAGATCGTCTGACCAGTTTCCTCATCAGAACGAACACCAAGAGAAGGATCCTCAGCTAACAGCTTACCAAGAGCAGTACCCATCTTTTCCTGGTCACTCTTAGTCTTAGGCTCAACTGCAATATGGATAACAGGCTCAGGAAACTCCATCGCCTCCAGCAGACATTCTTCATTAAGAGAGCAAAGAGTATCACCGGTGGTACTATATTTAAGACCGACTGCCGCCGCAATATCACCAGCGTAAACTTGCTTAATCTCTTCTCGCTTGTTGGCGTGCATCTTAAGAATACGACCCAAGCGCTCTTTTTTGCCTTTAGTCGAATTCAGAACAAACGATCCGGCCTCAGCAACGCCAGAATAAACACGGAAGAAAGTAAGTTGACCAACAAAAGGATCTGTCATGATTTTGAAAGCGAGAGCCGCGAACGGACCCTCATCAGAAGCAGGACGCGTAATTTCGTTACCTTTGGGATCAACACCCTCAATGGCAGGCACGTCAGTTGGGCAAGGCATGTAATCAACAACGGCATCAAGCAAATGCTGAACGCCTTTGTTTTTAAATGCACTACCACACAGGACTGGATTAATATGAAGACCAATCGTCGCGCGACGAATGCTCGCCTTCAACTCATCAACAGTAATCTCTTCACCGCCGAGGTATTTTTCCATCAATTCATCATCGTGAGACGACAATTCATCCAGCATCGCTTCGCGCGCTTCCGCAACCGCGTCAGCCATGTCAGCAGGAATTTCAACTTCGTCAAACTTAGCCCCAAGAGACTCGTCGTCCCAAACAAAAGCCGTCATCTTAACAAGGTCAACAACACCCTTAAAATAATCTTCCTTACCAATAGGAAGCTGAAGCGCGACAGGGTTTGCACCCAAACGGTCACGCATCATATCAACACCATTCTGAAAGTCAGCACCAGTACGATCCATCTTATTAACAAAAGCAAGACGAGGCACACCATACTTATCAGCTTGACGCCAAACAGTCTCAGACTGAGGCTCAACGCCACCAACAGAACAGAACACGGCAACAGCACCATCAAGCACGCGCAAAGAGCGCTCTACTTCGATAGTAAAGTCGACATGACCAGGGGTATCAATTATATTTACGCGGTAATCGTTCCAGAAACAGGTTGTTGCAGCTGAGGTAATAGTAATTCCGCGCTCTTGCTCCTGCTCCATCCAGTCCATCGTGGCTGCGCCATCATGAACTTCACCGATCTTGTGAGACACACCCGTATAGTACAGAATACGCTCAGTTGTTGTCGTCTTACCCGCATCAATATGTGCCATGATGCCAATATTACGTGTCTTAGATAGAGATACATTACGTGCCACAGCTCAACATCCTCCAAACAACAAACTACAGGTTACCAACGATAATGAGCAAAGGCCTTATTCGCCTCAGCCATACGATGAGTATCTTCCTTCTTCTTCACAGACGCACCGCGATTATTTGCGGCATCTAGAAGCTCGGCTGCCAAACGCTCACACATGGTCTTCTCACCACGGCCACGCGACGCTGTCAAAACCCAACGGATCACGAGTGCATTTCGACGGTCAGGACGAACCTCAATAGGAACCTGATAAGTTGAGCCACCAACACGGCGAGACTTAACCTCAAGAAGCGGGCGAATATTTTCAAATGCCTTCTTGAACACCTCAACAGCGTCCTCACCACTTCTCTCGACAACTAAGTCAAACGCACCATAAACAATCTTCTCAGCAACACTTTTCTTGCCACCGATCATAAGGTTATTAACGAATTTTGTCACCAACTTGTCATTGTACTTCGGATCTGCTAAAACGATCCGCTTTGCAACTTCTCTTCTTCTTGGCATAACTGGACTACCCCATCATTAACGAAAAATTACTTAGGACGCTTAACACCATACTTCGAACGACCCTGCATACGACCCTGAACACCGGCCAAATCCAAAGTACCACGAACAATATGATAACGAACACCAGGCAAGTCTTTCACACGACCACCACGAACAAGAACAACAGAGTGCTCCTGCAAGTTGTGACCAACACCCGGTATATACGAAGTGACAACGATGCCATTTGTAAGACGGACTCGAGCGACCTTCCTCAAGGCAGAGTTAGGCTTCTTAGGTGTCGTAGTATATACACGCGTACATACTCCACGGCGCTGCGGATTAGACCTTAGTGCAGGCGCGGTTGACTTCCGCTCTTTTTTCTTGCGTCCCTTACGGACCAACTGATTGATTGTCGGCATTTACTTACTCCCGAAATTACTATTCACAGAATTGAAAGAACAAGTTTCCCCTCAGGGAAACCAGCGAACAATAACAACTGCCTCGACACTTGTCAAGGCAGTTGTACGAAAAACAAACTTTTTTATCTACTTACTGCATTAACTTTCTGCCGTAGCAGGTTCTACATCCGCTGCATCTGCAACCTCAGGAGACTCAACAACGCCTTGCTCAACAAGCTGCTCTGACTCAGCAACCAGCAGCTTAGCACTGCGATACTTAACGATCCCTGTTCCTGCGGGGATCAAACGGCCCATAATTACATTTTCCTTCAAACCACGAAGGTGATCGACTTTGCCCTCAATTGAAGCCTGAGTCAAGACCTTTGTTGTTTCTTGAAATGATGCAGCCGAAATAAATGACTCAGTAGACAATGAAGCCTTGGTAATACCAAGCATAACTGGCTCACCAACTGCAGGTTGACCATCTTGATCAAAAATACGCTCATTTTCAACTTCGAAATCAATACGAGAAACTTGATCATCGATAAGGAAATGAGTATCACCAACTTCAAGGATTCTAACTCTTCGAAGCATCTGACGAACAATTGTCTCAATATGCTTATCGTTGATAGCAACACCCTGGAGACGATAAACCTCTTGAACTTCATCGACCAAGTACTTAGCTAATTCCTTTTCACCCAATACACGTAGTATATCGTGTGGGTTACGCGGACCATCCATCAGCGGCTCACCAGCCTGTACAATATCACCCTCATGGACACTGATATGCTTGCCTTTAGGGATCAAAAACTCCATTGGCTCGCCGAACTCTGGCGTAACAACAACCTTACGCTTACCTTTTGAATCCTTACCAAACGTAACAATACCATCAATTTCGGTTAAGACCGCAAACTCCTTTGGCTTACGCGCTTCAAACAGTTCCGCAACGCGTGGCAAACCTCCAGTAATATCTTTGGTCTTAGTCGTTTCACGAGGAATCTTAGCTAAAACGTCACCAGCAAAAACGTCTTCGCCCTCAGGGATAATAATATTTGCACCAACAGGAAGCATATATCTTGCGGGAAGTCCCGTAGGCAGCTTAACAGATCGACCCTCTTCATCCTTCATGACAATTCTTGGTCGTTTGTCAGTAAGCTTTGTTTCAATAATAACCTTACGAGACAATCCGGTGACATCATCAACCTTTTCATCCATAGTGACGCCGATAAGGACATCACTAAAGGCTATCCGCCCAGACACCTCAGTCAAAATTGGCATAGTGTAAGGGTCCCACTCGGCCAGCAGCATTCCCGCTGTAACAGGTGCACCATCGCCAACAGTTACTCGTGAACCATAAACCAGCGCATGGCGCTCGCGCTCACGACCCGTTTCGTCAACGATAACGATTTCACCATTACGACTCATAACGACGTAATGTCCATCACGGTCGACAACTGTTTTCAAATTAACAAACTGCATAGCACCATCAAACCGTGCCTCAAGGGATGTCTGTTCAGCACGACGCGATGCCGTACCACCGATATGGAAGGTACGCATAGTAAGCTGCGTACCCGGCTCACCGATTGACTGTGCAGCAATAACACCCACAGCTTCACCGAGATTAACCATATGACCACGAGCAAGATCACGGCCATAACAGGTCGCACAAATACCGTGCTTACTCTTACAAGTCAATACGGAACGAATCTGCAGCTTTTCTATCCCTGCTTGCTCAATTTGAGCAACCAGCGTTTCAGTAATCTCTTGGTTGGCCGGGACAATTAATTCGCCCGTCATCGGATCACACACATCCTCAAGAGCAGTACGACCTAAAATACGATCGCCAAGCGACTCAATAACCTCACCACCTTCGGTGAGTGAATTGACCATAATACCATCAATGGTTTCACAATCACGTTCAGTAATGATGGCATCCTGAGCAACATCAACGAGACGTCGGGTCAAGTAACCGGAGTTCGCTGTTTTAAGCGCGGTATCGGCCAAACCTTTACGCGCACCATGAGTCGAAATAAAATACTGAAGTACCGTTAAACCCTCACGGAAGTTCGCAGTGATCGGTGTTTCAATAATTTCACCTGAAGGCTTTGCCATCAAACCACGCATACCAGCCAACTGGCGAATCTGTTGCGCACTACCACGAGCACCAGAGTCGGCCATCATGTGGATTGCATTAAACGATGCAGACTCGATTTTTTCGCCAGATTCAGAGACAAACTCATCAACAGATAGATCGCCAAGCATGGTATCAGCAATATCTTCAGTACATTTAGCCCAGATATCAATAACTTTGTTGTAGCGCTCACCATCGGTAATCAAACCTTCGGTATACTGACTTTGGATCTCTGTAACCTCTGAAAGTGCCGTGTTAATATATTCTGGCTTACTTTCTGGAACAACCATATTATCAAGGCAGATTGAAATCCCTGCCAAAGTTGAAAAGCGATAACCCGTCTGCTTGAGCTTGTCAGCCAAGATAACCGTTTCCTTATTACCAACAAGACGGAAACTTGCATCAATCAGCTCCCCAACCTGCTTTTTAGTCATGACTTTGTTGATATAGTCGAAGGGGATCCCAGCAGGGACAGCCTCACGCAACAAAACACGACCTACAGAGGTTTCAGTTAACACAGCCTCTTCGCAATCGGTACGCTTGATCCGAACCTTAATTCCAGCCTGCAAGTCAACAGCACCAGAATCGTAGGCAATTTGAACCTCATCAGTTGATGAGAAAACCTTACCCGACCCCTCAACAAAAGGACGAATTCTCGTCATATAATAGATGCCCAAAATCATATCCTGAGAAGGTACAATAATTGGCTTTCCATTTGCTGGAGACAAGATGTTGTTGATCGACATCATCAACACTCGTGCTTCAATTTGACTCTCTATTGACAGAGGCAAATGAACCGCCATCTGGTCACCGTCAAAGTCAGCATTAAATGCAGCACAAACCAAAGGGTGCAACTGAATCGCCTTACCCTCAACAAGCACAGGCTCAAACGCCTGAATACCTAAACGGTGCAAAGTTGGTGCCCGGTTCAGCATAACAGGATGCTCTTTAATGACCTCTTCGAGAACGTCCCATACTTCGGGCTTCTCTTTTTCAACTAATTTCTTGGCACTCTTAATCGTCGTGCAAAAACCACGCTCTTCAAGTTTATTGTAAATAAAAGGCTTAAACAGCTCTACGGCCATCTTCTTTGGCAAGCCACACTGATGAAGCTTAAGCTCAGGACCAACAACAATGACTGAACGACCTGAATAGTCAACACGCTTACCAAGAAGGTTTTGACGGAAACGACCGCCTTTACCCTTGAGCATATCTGACATGGATTTTAACGGGCGCTTATTGGGCCCTGTAATTGCACGACCACGACGACCATTGTCAAATAAAGCATCAACAGCTTCTTGCAACATTCGCTTTTCATTACGAATAATAACATCAGGAGCACGCAATTCCATCAAGCGCTTCAAACGGTTATTACGATTAATAACGCGACGATACAAATCATTTAAATCTGATGTTGCAAAACGTCCACCATCGAGAGGAACCAATGGTCGCAACTCTGGTGGTAGCACTGGGATAACTTCAAGAATCATCCACTCTGGCCGGTTACCACTACGCATGAATGCATTAACAACTTTAAGTCGCTTAGCAACCTTCTTGCGCTTCGCCTCACTGGCTGACTCACGCATCTCCACCCGAAGGACTTCGGCAATCTCCTCAAGCTCAAGTGCCGAAAGAAGTTCACGCACGGCTTCAGCACCCATGCTTGCGGTAAACTGGCCAGCAAACTCATCCATCAACTCGCGATATTTATCTTCAGAAAGAATGGCTCCATTCTCTAGCGGTGCGTCCCCTTTATCGAGAACAACATAAGCTTCAAAATAGAGTACTTTTTCGAGTTCCTTCAGGGTCATATCGAGAAGCGTTGCAATACGTGAAGGCAATGACTTCAAAAACCAAATATGGGCCACAGGGCAAGCCAAGTCAATATGGGCAAGACGCTCACGGCGAACCTTACTCGGAATAACCTCGACACCACACTTTTCGCAAACAATACCACGATGTTTCATCCGCTTGTATTTGCCACAGTTGCACTCGTAATCTTTTACAGGTCCAAAGATTTTCGCACAAAACAGACCATCACGCTCGGGTTTAAACGTGCGATAATTAATGGTCTCGGGCTTCTTGACTTCACCAAAAGAGCGCTCTCTTATTGCCTCAGGTGAAGACAACGATAGTCGAATCTTATCGAAACTCAATGGATCTTTTGGACGTTCAAATAGGCTAAAAATATCTTCCAAAACACATCTCCTTAGGGGATGGCAGGTTTATTCGTTTTCCTGAAGCTCAACATCTAGACAAAGTGCTTGAAGTTCCTTAATCAGAACATTAAACGACTCAGGCAAGCCTGCTTCCAACGTATGACGCCCTTTAACAATGGCCTCATACATCCGCGTACGACCAGCAACATCATCGGACTTGACAGTTAAGAATTCTTGCAACGCGTGCGCTGCACCATATGCTTCCATAGCCCAGACTTCCATCTCACCCAATCGCTGACCACCAAATTGAGCTTTACCACCCAATGGTTGCTGCGTAACAAGGCTATAAGGACCAATACTACGTGCATGAATCTTATCATCGACCAAGTGATGCAATTTCAACATATACATAATGCCGACAGTAACCTGCTCTTTGAACGCTTCGCCTGTTTTACCATTATATAATGTAAGTTGACCTGACTTTGAATAACCAGAACGGGCGATCTGCCTTTTAATTTCTACTTCACTGACTCCCTCAAAAACAGGAGAAGCCATCGGCACACCAGGAGCTAACCGTTTTGCCAACTTCATCACATCAGCATCAGGTAATTCGTCTAAAAACGGATTCAACTCTTCGTTCTCATAAACTTCTTTAATTTTGTCACGAACTTCATTTAATTCATGCTGACGATTTAAAACATCCTGAATTTGATTACCCAGCCCACGTGCTGCAAGCCCCAAGTGGATCTCTAGGATCTGTCCGACGTTCATACGTGAAGGAACACCCAATGGATTCAAGACAATCTCTACAGGAGTACCATCTTCAGTATATGGCATGTCCTCTTCAGGCAGGATTCTTGATAAAACACCTTTATTACCATGACGTCCAGCCATCTTGTCACCGACGGACAATTTTCGTTTAATGGCAATATAGACTTTAACCATCTTAATCACGCCGGGCTGCAAATCGTCCCCACGCTTAATTTTGTCGATTTTATCCGAAAAGAAATGCTTAATTAATTCTTCACGTTCTCCGAGGCGTTGCGAAATTTCTGCTACCCGATCTTCAATTGCTTCGCCATCGACAAGAGACAATTCACGCCAGCGTTGCACGGAAAGAGCTGACAACGTTACAGCGTTAAGCTCTGTATTTTTCTTAATCACTACTGCGTCGTCATCTGAGATAGACGCTGCAACTGTGTAACCAGATAACAATTCAACTAACTTGTTACGAGCTGATTCACGAATAATGCGAATCTCATCGTTCTGATCCTTGATGAGTTTATCTATCTCTTGTTGCTCAATTTTTTCAGTACGTGAGTCTTTATCGGCCCCCTTACGTGAGAAAACACGAGCCCCAATAACAACACCTTCAACACCAGGGGAAACCCGTAAAGAAGTATCTCTCACATCTCCAGCTTTCTCACCGAAAATGGCCCGAAGAAGCTTCTCCTCAGGAGAAAGTTGCGTTTCACCTTTTGGAGTGATTTTACCAACGAGAATATCACCAGGCTTAACTTCTGCACCAATGCGAATAATTCCACTCTCATCGAGATCTTTGAGAGCATCATCGCCGAGATTAGGAATATCGTCAGTAATTTCCTCTTTACCCAGTTTTGTATCACGTGCAACACATTCAAATTCTTCAACATGAATCGAAGTGTAGCGATCTTCCTTTACCAACTTTTCGGAAATCAAAATTGAATCCTCAAAGTTGTAACCTTCCCAAGGCATAAATGCGACTAAAACATTTTGCCCCAAGCCAAGCTCACCCCATTGAGTTGATGGGCCATCAGCAATAATCGCCCCACTCTTAATATGATCTCCAACTTCAACTATTGGCTTTTGATTTAAACAGGTATTTTGGTTCGAACGGATAAATTTAATCAGGTTGTAAATATCAACACCTGTACCCATTTCATCCTCTTGCCCTTCATCAATGCGGACAACAATCCGGCTCGCATCAACAGCCTCTACAACACCATCATGTCGAGCGACAACTGCAGCACCTGAGTCATGAGCTACAGTACGCTCCATGCCAGTTCCAACCAATGGCGCATCAGCACGCAAGAGCGGTACAGCTTGGCGCTGCATATTGGAACCCATCAACGCACGGTTCGCATCATCATTCTCTAGGAATGGGATAAGCGACGCAGCGACAGACACAAGTTGTTTTGGTGATACGTCCATAAGCTGAATTTCATCACGATTAAGCATCATGAATTCACCAGACTGACGGGCATTAATCACTTCACTTACAAAGCGACCATCATCATCCAAAACAGCATTAGCCTGAGCTATAGCATGGCCCTCTTCTTCAAGTGCCGAGAAATACTTGATCTCACTGGTCACACAACCATCGCTTACAAGACGGTAAGGTGTTTCAACAAAGCCGTGCTCGTTAATTCGTGCATAGGTCGACAAGGAAGCAATCAGACCAATATTTGGACCCTCTGGTGTTTCGATTGGACATACTCGACCGTAGTGAGTCGGATGAACATCTCGTACTTCAAAACCTGCACGCTCACGCGTCAATCCACCAGGTCCCAAAGCAGACAAGCGTCGCTTATGAGTAATTTCAGACAACGGGTTGGTCTGATCCATAAACTGAGAAAGCTGAGAAGAACCAAAGAACTCTTTAACTACCGCAGAGACGGGTTTAGAGTTAATCAAATCATGAGGCATCAGGGTATCAACTTCCTGCAGACTCATTCTCTCCTTGATGGCACGCTCCATCCGCACTAAACCAACACGATATTGATTTTCAAGCAACTCACCAACCGCACGTACACGACGATTACCGAGATGGTCAATATCATCAATCGTACCACGACCGCTACGTAACTCAATTAAGTAACGAACCACCTCAAGGATATCCTCCTTGGTAAGCGTTCTATGCTCAAGCGGAATATCCAAGCCTAGCTTATAATTCAACTTTAATCGACCAACGACTGATAGATCATAACGCTCTGGGTTGAAGAATAAACCTTCAAAAAGGGAAGTCGCACTACGCACTGTTGGTGGATCACCAGGGCGAAGGCGTCGATAGATCTCAATCATACCCTCTTCTGGAGTGGTCACAGAATCGTTAACCAGCGTATCACGGAAATATGAACCTACATGAACATTGTCGATAAAGAGAGTCTCTACTGAAGTGATCCCTTTTTCACGTAAAATTTCAAGTGTTGCTTCAGTGATCTCCTGATTACACGCAACAAGAATTTCACCCGTTTCCATATCAACAACATCAGAAGCAACCACTTTACCAATTACCTCGGATTCAGAGATCATGATTGTCTCTAAACCGCTGTCGGCAATCTTACGAATGGCTGCCTTAGTAAACTTACGATTAGCCTTCACCAGCACTTCGCCTGCTGAATCAACAACATCCAATACAGCGCGCTGACCTGCCAAAAGTTTTAGATTGACCTTTTTTGAATATGTACCATCAGCAAGCAGTAATTCTTCAACTTCATAGTAGTACTTAAGTAATTCCTCAGCACTATACCCGAGAGCTTGAAGCAAAACTGTTGCAGGCAACTTACGTCGTCTGTCAATGCGAACATAGAGTAAATCTTTATGATCAAAGTCAAAATCTAACCATGAACCACGGTAAGGAATCACACGAGCACTGTAAAGAAGCTTACCGCTTGAGTGAGTTTTACCCTTGTCGTGATCATAAAATACGCCAGGAGAACGATGTAATTGGCTTACAATAACACGCTCAGTCCCGTTAATAACAAACGTACCATTTTTCGTCATCAGAGGAATTTCACCGAAGTAAACTTCCTGCTGTTTAATATCACGAATCGATTGGACACCAGTATCTTTGTCAACATCCCAAGATACTAGGCGTACCCGCACCTTCACTGGTGCAGCAAATGTCATGCCGCGCTGGTGACACTCCTCAACATCATATTTGGGAGTTTCCAACATATAAGAAACATATTCAAGCGAACAGGTCTCACTGAAATCCTTTATCGGAAATACAGAACGAAACACTGCCTCTAAACCGATATCTTGACGCGCGGTTGCAGGCAACTCGGCTTGAAGAAATCGCTTATATGAATTTTTCTGAATATCGATAAGATTAGGCATATCGATGACACGTTTGATTTCAGAAAAATGTTTGCGTAATAACGGGTTATTCGCAATCGAATAAGCCATGGTCACTCCTTAAGACATAAGAAAAGAACGTAGAACAGCCAAGGCCGTAGAAACGACCTTGGCTTATAGCAGAATTATCGAGATAATTACTACTTAAGTTCGACTGAAGCGCCAGCTTCCTCGAGTTGTTTCTTAACATCTTCAGCTTCTTCCTTAGAAGCAGCTTCTTTAACTGGAGCAGGCACACTGTCAACAACAGCTTTAGCTTCTTTGAGACCAAGACCAGTAATAGCACGAACAGCCTTAATAACGTTGATCTTTTTGTCACCAACAGCAGTCAAGATAACATCAAACTCAGTTTGCTCTTCAGCAGCTTCAGCACCAGCAGCAGGACCAGCAGCAACAGCAGCAGGAGCTGCTGCAGATACGCCAAACTTGTCCTCAAGCTCAGATACTAATTCAGAAAGCTCGAGTACTGACATGCTTTCGATAAATTCAATCACTTGCTCTTTTGTAATTTCAGCCATTTTAATCTCCATCACACTATTATTTATGTGCTTAAGTTATCTATTAATTAATTTATGCTTCTTTTTGATCTTTGATCGCGCCAAGAACCTGCACCAATGAACGTGGAACAGCTGCCAAGACACCAACAAAATTAGATATTGGTGCGTTGATAGAACCAAGCATTTTAGCAAGCAACTGATCACGACTTGGAAGCTCAGCGAGTGCGCTAACTTCTGCAAGACTTAACAACTTACCATCAAGGACTGCTGTTTTGAGTTCAAAAACCTTACTCGCTTTAGCAAAATCAGATAGTACTTTTGCAGGAGCAACAGGATCATCCTGTGCAATTGCAATTGCTGTAGGCCCCTTGAGGTATTCATCAAGACAGTTAAAAGGTGTATCTTTCGCAGCAAGACGAAGTAACGTATTTTTAACAACACGGTACTCTACGCCAGCTTCACGAAGCTTACCGCGCAGCTCATTAACTTCATCAACAGTTAAGCCACGATAGTCAGCCAAAAAAGCAGCTTTGGCCGTCGCAAGTTTTGCAGACAGCTCTTCAATAACCTGAGTTTTACTCATTATAGCCATTCAATTCTCCTCCTTTCCTAGATTTCTAGAACAAATATCCCTGCTGAGTCTAGAAATAACTGGGAGAACACGAAGTGTCTCATACAGTCTCGGCAGGCGTACAACTTTAAACCGAAGTACCTGCTGTCTTTGACAGGGAACGTACAAACAGCAGGACAATAATCATGTCCTGCTGCAAGATTTAATTCTAATTACTTAACTGCTGCTTGAACACCAGCGACATCAACAAGAACACCTGGGCCCATTGTGCTAGAAATACTGATTTTCTTAAGGTAGGCACCTTTTGCTGTTGATGGTTTAGCTTTAACCAAGGCATCCATAAGAGACAGTACATTCTCTTCCAGCTTTTCTTGATCAAATGAAACCTTACCAACAGGAGCATGAATGATACCTGTTTTCTCAACGCGGTACTCAACCTTACCAGACTTGGATTCGTTAACTGCACGAGCAACGTCAAAGGTTACAGTACCAACCTTGGGATTAGGCATTAAACTGCGGGGTCCGAGTAAGCGACCGATTTTACCTACAGTTCCCATCATGTCAGGTGTCGCAATGGCGGTATCAAAGTCAAACCAACCGCCTTGAATTTTCGCAACAAGATCATCACCACCAACAAAGTCTGCACCAGCATCCAAAGCTTCTTGAGCTTTTTCACCTTTAGCGAAAACTAAGACACGTACCGTCTTACCGAGACCATTAGGGAGCACTACTGCGCCACGAACCATCTGGTCAGCCTTACGAGGATCAACGCCAAGACGTACCGTCAAATCTAACGTTTCGTCAAAGTTGGCCGAAGACACTTCCTTTACCAAACCAATTGCATCAGAGAGAGGATAGGTAACATCTCTGTCAATTTTTGCTTTGGCAGCTATTAATTTTTTTCCTGTTGCCATGTGCTATCACTCCAACTTTTATTCGACTTCAAGACCCATACTACGAGCAGTACCAGAAATAGTACGTACAGCAGCATCTTCGTCAAACGCATTTAAATCGGGCATCTTGATCCGCGCGATTTCACGCACNNTGATCTACGGAAATCTTCCCAACTTTTTCCTTATTGGGAACACCTGACCCCTTAGGGATTTTAGCTGCCTTCATAAGCAACACTGCCGCAGGGGGAGTCTTTGTTATAAAACTAAACGAGCGATCACCGAAAACTGTAATGACAACAGGAATAATCATCCCATCTTCACCTTGAGTCTTCGCATTAAACGCCTTACAAAATTCCATAATGTTAACACCGTGCTGACCTAGCGCGGGTCCAACTGGAGGCGAAGGATTAGCTTTGCCTGCTGGAATTTGCAACTTAATTTGCCCAACTACCTTTTTAGCCATTACGAGCTCCTCGACTTATCATCCCAGCCTAGCTGGTCTTCTCAACCTGTATAAAATCTAGCTCAACAGGGGTTACTCGTCCAAAAATACTTACCATAACCTTCAACTTACCCTTGTCAGGTTTAACATCCTCGACAATACCGGTAAAATTAAGAAATGGTCCATCAATAACCCGAACTGTCTCACCTACCTCATACAACACTTTAGGCTTAGGACGCTCAGCACCCTCTTCCATCCGTGCCATAATTTTTGCGACTTCATCGTCTGGAATCGCGGGGGGGGAAGTTCCACCGCCAACAAATCCTGTAACCTTCGCGGTATCCTTAACGATATGCCACGTTTCACTATCCAATTCTAACTGAACTAAAATATAGCCAGGGAAAAACTTCCGCGTTGAAGTTTTACGCTCGCCATTCTTTAACTCAACGACGACCTCTGATGGAACGAGTATCTCGCCAAACTGATCTTCGACATCTAGCATGCGGATGCGCTCTTCTAGATTCAGCTTTACTTTATACTCAAATCCAGAATACGTATGTACACCGTACCACTTCATTGTCATTTACAATGCATCCTATTAGCTAAGCAATTTTTTAACTAGGACCGACAATACGCTATCAACCCCCCAGAGAAATACTGCC
>LGVF01651739.1_pt1 | contig 16009 bp, 14 predicted proteins | sample 469901 | NCBI WGS metagenome assembly LGVF01 (sample SAMN03893561, study PRJNA290197) | marine sediment metagenome | material: sediment; isolation source: combined push core samples #3730, #5133, and #5579 collected at Hydrate Ridge | place: Pacific Ocean: Hydrate Ridge
TGTAAGGCAAGTGCTCTCCCAACTGAGCTAATCCTCCAAAGTCTATTAATATAATATCATTAAAATAACTAAATGTCTATACTCTTTTAGTCTTCTTTTACAAGTAAAAATATCTTTATTTATGACTTAGAATAAATTATACTTTAATAGAAAGCTATAAACTGAGGAGGAAGTTATGAAATTCCAAGAATTTAAATATGAAAGACCTGATTTAGAAGAGTATAAAAAGAGAAGTAATAAATTGTTAGAGCTTNNCGTTTTTAAACTTCACGATGAAATGTCAACTCTATTTAATTTAGTATCTATTAGAAATAGTGTTGATACTACTGATGAGTTTTATGAGAAGGAACAAGACTATTTTAATGAAATAATGCCGCATCTTCAACAATTAGAAACAATGTTTTTAAAGAAACTCCTAGATTCAAAATATCGTAAAGAACTAGTTGAAAAATTTGGAACCTTAATCTTTGAAAAAGGAGAATTAGCTCAAAAGACATTTAGTCCTGAAGTAATTAATGAGTTGCAACAAGAAAATAAACTTTCAACAGAATACTCAAAACTACTTGCTGGAGCTAAAATTGAATTTCAAGATGGAATCTATAACCTTAGTCAAATGAGACCATTTACACAAGATATCAATAGAGAAGTAAGACATCAAGCTCAGCTTGCTGTTTCACATTTCTTTGAAGAAAATGAAGAACAAATTGATCGCATTTATGATGATATGGTTAAAATACGAGCTATAATTGCGAAAAAGTTAGGATATAAGAACTTCGTTCAACTAGGATATGATCGCTTTGGACGTACCGATTATAATCATGTTGATGTAAAAGGATATCGTGATCAAATCTTTGAGAGTGTTGTTCCTTTAGTTACTGAATTAACTGCTAGAAAAGCAAAACGTTTAGGGATAAGTAATCCTAAATCTTATGATTTAGCTTTATCATTCTTAAGTGGTAACCCTACGCCTAAAGGAGATTCTACTTGGCAAACAAATCATGCTAAAGATATGTATGAAGAAATGTCTCCTGAAACAGGTGAATTTATTAACTTTATGATAGACCATAATTTATTAGAATTAGATAGCAAAGCTGGTAAATCGGGTGGTGGATATTGTACTTATCTTCCTGAATACAACGCTCCATACATTTTTGCTAACTTTACAGGTACTTCTGGTGATGTAGATGTTCTAACTCATGAAGCTGGGCATGCCTTCCAAGTTTACTCTAGTAGAAGTCATATCCCTGAATATAGATGGCCAACAATGGAAGCTGCAGAAATACATTCTATGAGTATGGAATTTTTAGCGTGGCCTTGGATTAATAAATTCTTTGAAGAAGATACCAACAAATATAAATTCAATCATTTAGCTGGAGCTTTATCGTTCTTGCCTTATGGTGTATTAGTAGATGAATTCCAACATGGCATTTATGAGAATCCTGAGTTAACGCCAGCCGAAAGAAAGCTATTATGGCGTAAAATAGAGAAAAAGTACTTACCTTTTAAAGATTATGATGATGATAAGTTTTTAGATAAAGGTACATTCTGGTATCGCCAAGGTCATATCTTCGGAGCTCCATTCTATTATATTGATTATACTTTAGCTCAAGTATGTGCTTTCCAATTCTGGGTGAAAAGTAGAGAAAACCATCAAGCAGCATTTGATCAATATCTAGCATTATGTAAATTAGGTGGTTCTAAAAGCTTTGTAGATTTAATAGAAAGTGCGAAACTAAATAATCCATTTAAAAAAGGAACAGTTGAAGAAATAATTATACCTATAAAAGCATATCTAGATAGTATAGACGATACAAAATTATAAACAAGCTCACTTGAGCTTGTTTTTTTGTACAAAAAAATCACACTAAATTCGTGTGATTAAACTCAATAATGGTGACCCGTACGGGATTCGAACCCGTGAATGCATGCGTGAAAGGCATGTGAGTTAAGCCGCTTCTCCAACGGGCCTTTTTATTGCTTTTTTATTATAACAAAGATTTATTTAAAAAGTCAATAAGAAACAGAAAACTATAGTTCTTTACGTTTAACCCTATTAATTAATTCTATAACTTTTTCCTTAATTAAATCTCTTGTTTCTTCAAACCCGGATTTCGGTCCACCCGAAGGATCATCTAATCCCCAGTCTTCTCTGTGCTTGGTAGGAATATAAGGACATTCTACTCCACAACCCATCGTTATTAAGATATCTAGCTTCTGAGGTATTTTTGATAGTAGTTTACTATATGCATGAGACATATCAACTTTTGCGTCTTTCATTACTTCTAGTGCCATTGGTTTAGGCGCATTATATTCTTCAGTCCCAGCTGAATATACTTCAAATATATTGTTGCCTAGTTCTAATGCCCACCCTTCTGCCATAATACTTCGACAACTATTGTGAACACAAATAAATGCTACAACTTTTTTCATATATAGTACCTCCAAATATTTCTAGTAGTTATGTTTATTTTACCTAAACTAGTGATTTAATCAATATATATATTAAAAAAAACGGAATAAATTCCGTTTTAATTTTTAATGGCGGAGTAGGAGAGATTTGAACTCTCGCGCCGCGTCAACGACCTATACCCTTAGCAGGGGCACCTCTTCAGCCACTTGAGTACTACTCCATGGTGTTAGCCTTTATATAATAATATATTTTAGGCTAACTGTCAATAATATATAATGTTATTTATGATAATTATTTTTATGATGTGTATGGAGCATTTTCTTTAATCATTGTAAGTTGCAAACGATGTCTTTTTAAATCAACATCTTTTACCCAAACAGTAACTATTTCTCCAACAGATACAACATCTAAAGGATGTTTAACATATCCTTTTTTAAGTTGTGATATATGAACTAACCCGTCATCTTTAACACCACAATCAACAAAGGCTCCAAAATCAACAACATTACGAACTGTTCCTCGTAATTCCATACCTACCTTAAGATCATCTAATTTTAAGATATCACTTCTTAGAATTGGTGCTTCAACATCATCACGAGGATCTCTTAATGGTGCAACAAAGATATCAAGTATATCTTCAAGAGTATTTAATCCAGCACCTAGTTTATTAGCTAGTTGCTTTTTATTTATATTCGCAAATTTAAGTTTTAAAATCATACTTCCAATATCATCTTCAGAAAGTCTTAATTCTTTCATAATGCTTTCTGCTAAGTCATAACTCTCAGGATGAATACCAGTTTTATCAAATGGATTTGTACTATTCAAAACACGTAAGAATCCAATTGCTTGTTCAAATGCTTTATCTCCCATACGAGGAACTTTCTTAAGAGCATCACGGTTTTTAAAAGCACCATTAGTGTCACGATACTTAACGATATTTGTTGCGACAGTTTTATTTAAACCAGCAACATACTGAAGTAATTGAACACTTGCAGTATTAACATTAACACCTATCTGGTTTACTGCTGTTTCTACAACAAAGTCTAATGAATCACTTAAATTCTTTTGTGCTACATCGTGTTGGTATTGTCCTACACCAATACTTTTTGGATCTATTTTTACAAGTTCACTTAAAGGATCTTGTAATCTTCTGGCTATACTTACAGCACTTCTTTCTTCAACAGCTAAATCAGGGAATTCCTTTCTAGCTAAGTCACTAGCACTATACACTGAAGCTCCTGCTTCACTTACGATAATATAATATACTTTTTTATTTATATCTTTTTCAACGTATTTTATAACATTAATAACAAACTGTTCTGTTTCTCTTGAAGCAGTACCATTACCAATAGCAACAACATCAATATCATATTTCTTAATTAAGTTTGCTACTTTTTTACCAGCTGTATTTCTTCTTTCTGGACTAATTTTTTCACCAGGATATTTTTGATGTGGATAAATCACATCAATTTCAATCATTTTCCCTAACTTATCAACAACTGATAATTTACATCCCGTACGATAAGCTGGATCAACACCTAGAACCATTTTACCTTTCATAGGTGGTTGTAATAATAAAGCTCTTAAATTTTCACTAAAAATATGAATAGCATTAGCATCAGCTTTTTCTGTTAGTTCACTTCTTAGTTCTCTTTCAATAGAAGGTTGAATTAGTCTTTTATAAGCATCTTTAATAGCATCTTGTACATAAGATACTACAAAAGAAGAACTATTATTAATAATTTTCTTTTCTAGATAAGTATGAATTTTTTCATTCTCGATTACTATTTTTACATTTAAAACTTTTTCTTTTTCTGCGCGGTTAATAGCTAAAGCACGGTATAATTTTACTTTACTAAAATTATCTTTGTAATCATAATACATCTCATAAGTATCCATCTCATCTTTAGCGTTCTTCTTCATTTTTGATTGAAGAATCCCATTTTGATAAGTGAAATTTCTTATCCATTTACGATATTCTACTGAATCACTAATTGCTTCAGCAATAATATATAAAGCACCTTCAATTGCTTTTTCAACAGATGTAACTTCCTCATTTATAAACTCTTTAGCTTTATCCTCTAAACTACCCTCAGTTGGATATGTTTCAATATATTCTGCTAAAGGTTTTAATCCTTGTTTAATTGCAATTGTTGCCTTTGTTTTCTTTTTCTCTTTAAACGGACGATAATAATCTTCTACGTCAACAAGCTTTTCAGCTTTTAAGATATCAATTCTTAACTCTTCAGTTAATAATCCTTTTTCATCAATTAAACGAATAACATCTTCTTTTCTTTTTAGAAGATTTACTTTATATTCGTATTCTTTATTGATATCTCTGATTTGTTCTTCATCTAAAGCACCTGTTTGCTCTTTACGATAACGGGCGATAAAAGGTACTGTATTCCCTTCATCAAGTAAAAGTAAAACCGTCTCTACTTGTTTTCTCTTAATCTGTAGTTTACTCGTAATCTCACTTACTAATTTCTCATTAATTTCCATATTCTTTTCCTCCTATAGAGATAAAAAAGCCTTAAAAAGGCTATTCTTATTATTAATTAATATATCCGTATGTTCCATCATTAACATTATCAATAGTGTCAATTATTAAGATTTTACCCACTGATAAGTCAACTATATTTCCATTTACAACAGTAATTAATGTTGGTGTTCCATTCATCGGGTCTCCAGAATCCGGATCAACAATAGTGTTATATCCTGTAGCTCCATATGATTCTAAAAAGTATACTTTCATTCCAGCATCATTTTCATTTGCGAATCTTAATAATTGTTCTTTTATTTCAACACAATGTCCACAGTTAGACCCGTAAAAATAAACAAAATACTGATCTTCTGGCATTGAATCTATTTGCTGATAACTTGTTAATGTTTCAAATGAATCATAATCTAAAGTAGGATTTATAAAGCTATTAATAATCATTCCACCAATGATAGTTAGAAGAACGCCAGCAAACCCTAAAATAAGATAAGTTAGAAACTTATCATCGTTACCTTTTTTCTTTTTACTTGATTTATATTCTGCCATTTTATACAACTCCTAGCCTAATATATTCTATTAAAAAAACGCAAAATATGCAAGTAATATAATTTAATATTAACTAAAACATCTTAATACTAATACTTGTAGAAGGAACAAGGAAATTTTGATATAATTATTATAGAAGATATTTAAGGAGGGAAATGCATGGATACTTATGAGCTTAAATATTTACAACAGCTTGGAAAAGAATTTTCAACTGTTCAGGAAGTTAGTACTGAACTAATAAACTTAACCGCAATACTAAATCTTCCTAAAGGGACAGAACACTTTTTGTCTGATATACATGGAGAATATGATACATTTAACCATTTCATTAAAAACGGTTCTGGTGTTATACGAGATAAAATCGACTTATATTTCTCTAATTTATCAATCGATGAGAAAAATCAATTAGCCTTTTTCATATATTATCCTAAACAAATGATAAAAAAATATGAAGAAGTGTTAGAACCTACTGAATATCTTAGTTTTTTACGTAATAAACTGCTTACTTTAATTCGATTATCAAAATATATGTCAAAAAAATACACAAAAAGTAAAATACGTAAAAGTCTACCACCTTCTTTTGCATATATTATTCAAGAATTAATTTATGAAAGTAGTTCAAATTTAGATAAAACAAGATACTATGATGCTATACTAGACGCTATCTTCAAAACAAAAAGAGAAAAGAACTTCCTAATTGAACTTTCTCGATTTATTCAACGATTAACCATCGATAGACTGCATATTGTTGGTGATATTTTTGATCGTGGACCAAGTGCACATCTAGTAATAAACAAAATGATGAATTATCATTCAATCGATATTGAATGGGGAAATCATGATGTTCTATGGATGGGAGCTGCTTCCGGTAGTAAACTAGCCATTTGTAATGTTTTAAGAAATAGCGCAAAATACAATACATTAGACACCTTAGAAGAAGGATACGGAATAAACTTATTACCACTAGCTGCATTTGCTACAAAATATTACGGTGATGATAACTGTGATATCTTTATTCCAAAAACTCTTAGTACAATAGATCGAGATAAACAACAGTTAGTTGCAAAAATTCATAAAGCAATCACAATTATGCAATTTAAATTAGAAGAAAAAATATTTAAAAGAAATCCTAAATTTAAATTGGATAATCACCTTCATCTACATCAAATTGATTATGATAAGAATACTATATGNNATACTATATCTTTAAAAGGTAAAAAATATCCATTAAAAGATACAAATATCCCAACAATCGATCCCCTAGATCCTTATAAACTAATTAAAGAGGAAGAAGAAGTTTTAAATCAATTAAAAAATGCCTTTTTAAACAATGATTTATTACAGAGACATATAAGTTTTCTAGTTCAAAAAGGTCAAATGTATTTAATATATAATCATAATCTTCTTTTCCATGGTTGTATTCCTCTTAATAAAGATGGAAGTTTCTCGTCTGTTGAAATCGATGGAACTTATCAAAGTGGAAAAGCGCTCTTTAAAGCCCTAGATAAGAAAGTTAGAATGAGTTATCTAAATAGATATGATTCTAATAATTATGATAAAGATTACTTTATTTTCTTATGGCAAGGTGAGAATTCACCGCTATTTGGTAAAAAGGAAATGAAAACATTTGAAAGATATTTCATTAAAGATAAAGCAACTCATAAAGAAGAGAAAAACAACTACTTTAAATTACGAGAAAATAGAAACGTATTGGAAAAAATCTATGAAGAATTTTCTATTAATTTTGAAAACTCAAAAATTATAAATGGTCACGTTCCTGTGGATATTACAAGTGGAGAAAATCCTGTTAAAGCTGAGGGGAAAATTTACGCAATTGACGGTGGAATGAGCAGACAATATAGCGCAAAAATTGGTATTGGTGGTTATACTCTTGTTGCTGATTCTTATAAATTATTCCTAATCTCTCATGATCGCTTCCCATCTGTAGAGAAGCTAATTGAAGAGGAAGAAGACATTATTAGTCTTGTTAGAAGCGAAGAAGTGAATATTGATAGACAATATGTGTATAGTACTGATAAAGGACAAAAAATTCAAAATGAGATTGACGATCTATATAAATTATTAGAAGCTTACAGAAATGGTGTTATTAAAGAAGGAAAACGCAAATAAAAAACGGCAATATGCCGTTTTTTTTAGTCTTTTATACAAATCGCTACTGCGTAATTTCGAGAATGAGAGATACTTACACTTACTTTATCACTTGGTCTATATTTAGAAGTGATATATGGTGCACCTAATTCATCATTTAATATTACTACGTCTGTAAAATTAAGAGGCTCATCAAATCTCTTATATACTTTAGTATAAGCTTCTTTAGCTGCAAATCTACCTGCTAGATATGCTATTTTTCTTTCTGCATTCTTTATTCTATCATATCTCACTAGTTCATCTTTACTTAAAATTCTTTTAACAAATCGCTCACTTAATCGCTCTTTAATTTCTTCAAATTCAACAATATCTATTCCAATATTTTTACTCATGTAAATTATCCATTATCTGAGTAGCTAACTCATTTATATTTCTAAAGCGATGATTTAAAGCTGATTTAGATATTGTTTTATTAAAGATATCATAACTGTGATAAGATAACTCGTTAAGCGATGATTCAGGGTATTGTTTTCTTAATTCAATAGCTTCCCTCATACTTTTAGGAAGTCTTGATACATCTGTCATATTTTCTAGAATACTAATACTTCTTAATTGATTATTAGCAGCATGTAATGTCTTATTTTGATTTGCTATATCCATATTCATTACTCTTGTAATAGAGTTTACAAAATCACGTTTTATTCTTTCATCTTCAAAAGTAAATAATGCACTTATTGCTCCCGCAACCCTTAAAAAATCAGCTATTTTTTCAGATTCTTTGATATAAGAGATAAATCCTCTTTTTCTCTTTAATGTTTTCGCATTAAGATAAAAGAAGTTTAATAAATCTGTTATATTTACCGCATCTTGTTCATTAGAAGTATGAATTTCTAAATGATAACTACTTGATTTAGGAGAATTAATTGATCCACTTGCTAAAAATGCCCCTCTTAAATACGATCTTTTACAACACTCTTTAATTAACAGTGGCTCATCTAGGATATTTTCAATTGGATTCATTAGAGTAAGCTCATTGATAATTTTACTTGCACTATCTCTAATCTTTATTATGTACATATCATGTTTATTTAATTTCATTTGCTTCTTAGAAATAATATCTACACCAACATGATATAAGTCTTTAACACTCTTTATTACTTTTCGAGCAACCCCAATATTTGTAGTGTGAAATTCAACGCTTAGACCTTCACTAGATATACTAATATTCCCATTAACTCTTAAAAGAGCAGATAGTTCTGCCAAAATACAGCATTCATCTGCTTTAACGCTTAATAATTCGCTTTTTGTATCAAATGCAAAACTCATAAAATCACACCTTATTTTAATAACTTATTATATCAAATGATATTGTAAAAGTCTATTTAAAAAAGAATAGGAAAAATTCCTATTCTTTATAATTTATTTGACTTTTCTAAGTATTTTGCAACTTCAACAGCAGCGATACTTCCGTCGCTAGCTGCGGTAATAATTTGACGTAAATCTTTCTCAATAACATCCCCAATTGCGAAGATACCAGGAATTCTTGTTTCCATTTTAGTATTTACTTCAATATATCCCCATTTATTAGTTATCTTTAAATCTTTAACAAATGATGTTTCAGGAATTTGGCCGATAAAGACAAAAGCACCTTCTACTTCTAAAATAGTTTCTTCTTTTGTTTCAACATTTCTTAAAGTTATACCTGTTAATTGTTGATTACCATTAAATGATACAATTTCATAACCAAGCATAAAGTCTATTATACCTGTTTCCTTAGCATCTTCTACAGCTTTAGCATCAGCTTGTAAAGTTGGTAAAATATTAATAACGGTAATATGTTTAACTGTTTTAGTTAAAAATATAGCTTCTTCAATCGCACTATTTCCTCCACCAATTACAGCGATATCTAAGTCTTTAAAGAATGCCCCATCACAGACAGCACACCAACTAACACCGCGTCCCGTGAATTTTTCTTCACCTGGAGCTTTTGTTCCTCTTGGAATGGTCCCTGTACCAATAATTACAGCACCTGTTTCAAAAATATCACCACTTGTTGTGTGAACTTCTTTAGTTTTACCGTTATCTACAATCTTTGTAACGTCTCCATAACGATATTCAACACCAAGTTCTTGGGTATGGTTAAACATTTTTTCACTTAAATCAAACCCACTAACTTTACCGAATCCTGTATAGTTTTCTACTTCATAGGTAGTCATCATTTTCCCACCAGGAGCACCTTTTTCTAACATCATTGTTTTTAAATTTGATCTTTGTGTATAAATCGCAGCTGTCATTCCACCTGGACCAGCACCAACAATAATTACATCAAATTTTTCTTTTTTAGTATTTTCTAAATCTGTTTTATTTAAATCAAACATTTTAATCACCTCAAAATTTATTATAAATTATTTTCAACTAATTGTTCAGTATTTTGCTTTTTAAGTTCTTCAACAACTACATGATATTTTTTCTGATAAAATACAGTCCTTGTTAATATCAAGAATACAAGCCCTCCAGCAATCATTAATAAACTAGTTATCTGAGCTGCTCTTAATCCCGTATTTCCGATATAAAGACTATCTGTACGCATTGCTTCAATAAAGAATCTACCAATTGAATACCAAATCATATAAAACGCTAATAAATCTCCTAGACGAGTAATCTTTGTTTTCCTTAATATCATCATTATTATAAATCCTGTAAGATTCCATAGTGATTCATAAAGGAATGTTGGGTGATAGTAGTTAAGTCCTATTCCACCAGTTTTTGGAATTAAATACATGTTATTTGTAATATAATCTGGTAAATGTAAGGTATCGGATAAAAATAATCTTTGATCATCTAATGAAAGAATAGCATCTCCATTTAATGAACCTCCAATAACGCCACCATGAGCTTCACGATTAAAGAAATTACCCCATCTTCCCATTGCTTGTGCAATCATAAATCCTGGAGCTATTAAATCAAAGGTAGCAAAGACGTTAATACCTTTCCATTTTGTATAGAAATAAGCACTAACAAAGGCAAATAAAACACCACCATGGATCGCTAATCCTCCTTGTGATATATCAACCATTGCGATAATATTTTCCGTAAATGTTCCGCTAGTATATCTTTCTAATTCAAACGCAATATACCATATTCTTGTCCCAATAATTGAAATCGGCACTATTATTAATACTCCATCAATAATAACATCCGAATAGATACCTAATTTTTTACCTTCTCTAACACCAAGTAAAAAAGCAACTACTATTCCTGACATAATTATAAAACTATATTTATACCATGTTATAAATCCTAAATCTAAAAAGATATCTGACAATGGTATTATCTGGTCGTGTGGGTACATAAAAATTCCTCTATTCTTTTAATTTATTTTTGCGTAATAATTCTTCATCTAATGCTTGAGTAAACTCTAAAGCAGCATTTTCACCTAGATACTTTATTCTAGCATTAACAGCAGCAACTTCTACTAGTGATGCAACATTTCTTCCTTCGCTAATAGGTATTTTAATGTGATGAACATCTGTATCAAAGAATTTAATTGTATTATGGTCTAACCCTAAACGATCATATTCAGCTTTTTGATCCCATTGTTCTAAATCTATTACTAACATAATCTTTTTATTTTCTTTAAAGGCCTTTGCTCCAAAAAGTTTTACAATATTTACTATCCCAATTCCTCGGATTTCTAAATATTTACGTAAAATTTCTGGTGCTTCTCCAATAATTACTCCTGGTTCTCTTTGATAAATATCAACACGATCATCAGCTACTAATTGATGTCCTCTTCTAACTAATTCAAGAGCAACTTCACTTTTTCCTAAACCGCTTTTTCCTCTAATTAGCACTCCAATACCACTAATATCAACAAGTGTTCCATGTAAACTTTGTCTTTCCGATATTTTTCCATTCAAATATTGATATAAACTACTAATTAAAGCCGATGTTTTTTTCATTGACTTAACTATTGGAATACCATAATCACTACCTTTACGGATAAATACTTCTGGTATAGTCGCATTTCTAGAAAAAACAAACATAGGTGGTCTCTTTTGAAATAGCATATCAACTCTAATTTCTTGATCTTGCTCATTAAGCCATCCAAAAAAGGCAATTTCTTTACTTCCTAAAACCTGAATTCGATCAAACTCATAAAAGTCAAATAATCCAGCCAACTCAATACCAGGTCTTGAAACCTGTGCTTTAGTTACTTCGTTATTAAGCCCTTTATCTCCTGTTATCACTTCTAATTTATAATCTTTAACAACATCATTAACTTTTAAAGACATTAATTATCACCTCATGTTACGACTTCTAAAATAGTTCCTTAATAATTGTGAAAAAAGATATCTTGTTAATGTGAAGATTAAGACAAAGAAAGCCAATAACGTCCCATTAACAAAATTAAATGTTCTTATAAACACATATTGATCTAATATATAAAATATTAATAAATATCCAAAGAAGAAAATAGTTCCAAATGATTTTAATACTAAAGGAAATTGTCTCATTAGTATATATGTTTTATATATTTCCTCAAAAACGCTGTAAACAAGCATTAAAGCGGCAACATATATAATATCTCGGTAATTAGCAAAGTTAAACAACTCAATAACAAAAAATGCAAAAGTGAAATTCAAAATAAAATTAAATGCTAAATTAACATATTTATTATGATGAAAAACCCCACCAAATTCTATAGCTATTAAGCGTTGGCGTGGTTGTTTTTGTTCTGCTTTTTCTTTTTGTAATTTTTCAATTTTCTTGATAACTTCCTTTAATTCTTCTAACTCTTCAAGTTCTTCTAAATCCTCTTCAAAGTTATCTTTCTTTGGTTCTTGATTCATAATTATACCTCTAATACTTTTTTAAGATATTCTCCTGTAAAACTATTTTCGTTTTGCGAGATTTCTTCTGGTGTTCCTGTTGCAATAATAGTTCCACCCATATCTCCACCTTCTGGTCCTAAATCAATAATATGATCTGCAACTTTGATTACATCAAGGTTATGTTCTATTATAACAACTGTTGCTCCTAAATCAACTATATGTTGAATAACTTTTAATAACCTTTTTACATCGTCACTATGCAACCCTGTAGTTGGTTCATCTAGGATGTATAAAGTATCTTTAGATATTCTTTTATGTAGTTCTTTAGCTAGTTTTACACGTTGTGCTTCTCCTCCACTTAAAGTTGTTGCTGGTTGTCCTAATTTTAAATAACCTAATCCAACATCATTAAGAGTTTGTAATTTATTTTTAGCTTTGGGGATATTTTTAAAGAATACTACTGCTTCTTCAATTGTCATTTGAAGAACATCACTTATATTTTTACCTTTATATTTAACTTCTAATGTTTCATTATTATAACGTTTTGCGCCACATACCTCACAAGGAACATATACATCAGGTAAAAAATGCATTTCAATCTTAATAAGTCCGTCTCCATTACATGTTTCACATCTTCCGCCTTTAACATTAAAACTAAAACGACCTTTTTTATATCCTCTTATTTTTGCTTCATTAGTTAACGCAAAAATATCTCTAATATTATCAAATACTCCTGTATATGTAGCCGGATTACTACGAGGAGTTCTACCAATAGGAGATTGATCAATATTGATTATTTTCTCAAAGTTTTCTACTCCAAGTAATTGATCAAAATCGCCTTCTCTTTTTTTCTTACGATATATTCTATTTGATAAACCTTTGTATAAACATTCATTTATTAAACTTGATTTACCACTACCACTAACACCTGTAATAACATTTAGTACTCCCTTAGGAATTAGAACATCTATATTTTTTAGATTATTTTGACGTGCTCCTTTTATCTCTATGTAGCCATTTTCGTGATTTCTTCTTGAAGAAGGAACATCTATTTTTAAACGACCTGAAAGATATTTCCCTGTAATACTATTTTTATCTCTTAAAATTTGTTTTATAGTTCCTTGGAAAGTTACTTCTCCACCTAATAATCCTGCCCCAGGACCAATATCAATTATTTGATCTGCTTGAAACATTGTTTCTTCATCGTGTTCTACAACAAGTAAAGTATTTCCTAAATCTCTCATTTTCTTTAAAGTATTTATTAATCTCTTATTATCTCTTTGATGTAAGCCGATACTCGGCTCATCCAATACATAAAGAACACCTGTTAATTGTGATCCTATTTGTGTTGCAAGTCTTATTCGTTGGCTTTCACCACCGCTTAGTGTTGCTGCTTGTCTCGATAATGTTAAATAATTTAATCCCACATTATTTAAGAAACATAATCTTTCAATTATTTCCTTTAGTACCATTTCACTAATTTTTTTATCTGTTTTATTTAATTCAATATTTTCAAGAAATTGAATTGTTTCTTTAACTGACTTATCAGTTAAGGAAATAATGTCTATTCCTCCTACTTTAACGCTTAGTGCTTTTTCATTTAGTTTCTTACCGTGACATACAGGACACTTTATTTCAGCCATATACCCTTCAATCCAATCACGCATAAAACGAGAAGATGTTTCCATATATCTTCTTTCTAGATTATTGATAATTCCTTCATATTTTGCGGTATTTTGATGACGATAACCATCTTTTTTACTGCCACCAAACTTAAATAAAATTTGATCTTTAGTTCCGTATAAAAAGATGTTTAAATCTTTTGGATTCATGTCTTTTACGGGAGTGTTAATATTAATTCCATAATGTTTAGCTACTTGTCTTATCATACTGAAACCATAAGTATCAGTATTTTGCCATCCTTTTACTGCTCCACCTTCTAATGATAGATTTCTATCAGGAATTAATAAACTAGGATCGATTTTTCGTTTATGTCCTAGACCATTACATTCGGAACAAGCTCCATATGGAGCGTTAAATGAGAACAATCGTGGTTCTAAACTACCAATACTAAAATCACATTTTGGACAAGCATAATGTTCACTAAATATGTGTTCCTCATTATTGATAAGAACAACTACTTTTCCTTCACCTATTCTTGCGGCAGTTTCTAAACTATCATATAGTCTACTTCTAACTCCGTCTTTTATCTTTAATCTGTCGACAACTGCTTCTAATGTATGTCTTTTATTTTTTTCTAAGTTTATATCATCATCTAAATCATATACCTCACCATTAATTCTAACTCTAACAAAGCCGTCTTTTTGAAGTTGCTCTAAAGTTTTAACGTGTGTTCCTTTTCTTTGTTTTACTAATGGAGCTAAAATAATAACTCTTCCTTCAGAAACTTCTAATACTTTAGTTGTCATTTCTTCAATTGTTTGGCCAGTAATCTCGATACCATGTTTAGGACATATTGGTTTTCCAATACGAGCATAAAGAAGACGTAAATAATCATATATTTCCGTTACTGTCCCTACTGTACTTCTAGGGTTTTTTGATGTTGTTTTCTGATCGATACTTATTGCCGGACTTAGACCTTCTATGCTTTCAACATCAGGTTTTTCCATGTTACCTAAAAATTGACGAGCATAAGCACTTAGGCTCTCGACATATCTTCTTTGTCCTTCTTTATATATTGTGTCAAATGCTAAAGAAGATTTACCACTCCCACTTAAACCTGTCATAATAACAAGTTTATTTTTAGGAATACGTAAATCAATATTTTTTAAATTATTTTCTTTAGCGCCTTTAATAATAATTTCGTTTAACATATTAGTCACCTATCTAGTAATTCTTTAAATTCTGCCTCACTTAAAACCTTTACACCTAAACTATTTGCTTTAGTTAGTTTGCTTCCGGCGTCAGTTCCAGCAACAACATAAGCTGTTTTCTTGCTTACGCTTCCTGAAACTTTACCACCTAAAGATTCAATGATGGCTTTTGCTTCATCTCTTTTATATAACTCTAATTTACCAGTTAAAACAAATGTTTTACCTGTGAATTCTTGTTTTTCTTTTATATTGGATCTATATTTTGTATTTAAACCTAATAATTTTAAATTAAATAACAACTGCTGATTATCCTCATCGTTAAAGTAATCAATAACACTTTGAGCAATAACTTCACCAATTTCATCAATATTAATTAGCTGTTCTTTAGAAAGATTATTTAAATTATCCAAATCTTTAAAATTACTAGCTAATACTTTAGATACTTTTTCACCAACGTGTCTTATTCCTAGTCCAAAAAGTAATTTATCTAAATTATTTTCTTTACTAATATCAATATTATCTAGTAATTTATTAATGCTTTTTTGTCCAAATCCTTCTTTTACCACTAAATCCATTCGATGGTCTCTTAAAACATAAATATCATCAATTGTTTTAATCAGTTTATCATTATAAAATTGCTCTACAATACGTTCTCCTAATCCTTCAATGTTCATTGCCTTTCTTGATGCAAAATGGATTAGACCTTCAATTTTCTTAGCATCACAGTGTGGATTAGTACAATAGTAATCAGCTTCACTTTCTTTCCTAGTTATTG
>LGVF01017044.1_pt1 | contig 15987 bp, 17 predicted proteins | sample 469901 | NCBI WGS metagenome assembly LGVF01 (sample SAMN03893561, study PRJNA290197) | marine sediment metagenome | material: sediment; isolation source: combined push core samples #3730, #5133, and #5579 collected at Hydrate Ridge | place: Pacific Ocean: Hydrate Ridge
GAAAAAGTCCCCTGCTTCGTCATTCCCGCCTGCGCGGGAATGACGGGACGGCAAAGAATTTTGGTTTTTACAAGTTTGACTTAACTAATAAACTCGTAAAAACTTTGTATTCCAGATGGGCTAAATAAAAAGGAGCAGCAATGCAAGGTAAAACTATCGATGAGTTAGAACTTGGGCAGAGCGCTCAATTTAGCAAAACCATATCAGAATCCGATGTCTATCTTTATGCCGGAATAACCGGGGATTTTAATCCTGCCCACATCAATCAAGCCTATGCCGAAAATACCGCTTTTAAAACCCGCATTGCCCACGGCATGCTGACAGCCGGTTTTATCTCCAACCTGCTGGGTACCCAGTTGCCCGGACCAGGCAGCATATACCTGCAGCAGACTCTCAATTTCAAGGCCCCGGTGATCATCGGTGATACGGTCACTGCCACGGTGGAAGTGATTGAAATCATGGTCGAAAAAAAGCGTGTGCGCCTGAAAACTACCTGCACCAATCAGGAGGGCACAGTGGTACTGGACGGCGAAGCATTCGTCAGTCCGCCACGCCAGCCCTAGCCACCTGCTACTTCGAATAACCTTTTTTCGAGTTTATCTTGTATGAGATGGATCTATGCGCCACGTATCACCGAAACTTCAGCAATGGCTTGAAAATTATAACCGGCTCATAAAAGAACTGCTGGATAACGGGTTCAAGCAAACGCCCGCCAACGCAAGAGATGGACTTGCCAGACTGACGCAGGGACTGGTGACAAAATGGCCGGAAATTCCATGGGTTCAGGATGACCTGGTGGATGCTCCCCATTATTCAGTCCCGGTAAGAATTTATCACCCCGCCCCAGATTCACATCTTCCAGTCCTGATTTATTATCACGGTGGAGGTCATATGGCAGGTAATGTGACTGTCTACGACCCCATTTGCCGAAAAATTGCGCTTTCGACCCAACATATTGTTGTATCCCCAGAATACCGGCTGGCTCCCGAGTGTCCCTACCCGACAGGTCTCCAGGATGGTTACAATGTTGCCCAACGTATTTGGACCACACTTGATGGCCGGGGACTTAGATATCAGCGCCGGCTCTCCATAGCCGGGGACAGTGGTGGAGGTGCCATGTGTGCCACCCTGGCTCACATGGCTCAGCATGATCCAGGGATCAATATCCGGCGCCAAGCCTTAATTTATCCCGGCCTTGACTACACCATGAATTCAGCTTCCATGGAGGAAAATGGTACTGGGTATCTTGTGGAGAAAAAGAAAATTACCTGGTTTTTTGATAACTATTTCCAAAATGGTGAAAACCGCAGAAAAGCCTCTCCCCTGTATATGGATTTCACAGACAAGTTACCGCAAACGCTTATGATTACTGCTGAGTTTTGTCCTCTACGGGATGAAGGCTATGCTTATATGGAAAAGCTTAAATCAACGAACGTTCAGGTAGAACACCTTTATTTCGACGACATGATCCACGCATTCATAAACATGGAAAATCTTGTGCAGGAAGAATGTGCAGCTGTTTACCGGAAAATCGGAGAATTCCTGAACTCGGAGTAAAGATCAGGTCAAACTATTTTTAAGGTGCAATCCATGCTGACCAATTTACAGGCACAACCGACCCCATCTAACCGTCAGGTTGCGCCAGGCAAAACGGCCAATTTTTTTCGCAGGGAAATCCAATTTTCTGTTTCATAATTAAGGCTCCATTGCTATAGTGCCAGCCATGGAAAATACAAATAATAAAAAACGGACCAAGTTTATTTTCGTGACCGGCGGTGTCCTCTCCTCTCTGGGTAAAGGACTGGCGTCGGCCGCTATAGGTGCCCTGCTTGAAAGTCGGGGGCTTACTGTTACCTTTCAGAAACTCGACCCGTATATCAATGTTGATCCGGGAACCATGAATCCTTTCCAACACGGGGAGGTTTATGTGACCGACGATGGAGCCGAAACCGATCTCGACATGGGACACTACGAGCGTTACACCAATGCCGTTATGGCCCAGAAAAACAACTATACCTCCGGTCGTATTTACTACTCTGTAATCATGAAAGAGAGGCGGGGGGAATATCTTGGTGGAACAGTTCAGGTCATCCCTCACATAACCGACGAAATAAAGGCTGCCGTGCTGCAGCTGGACGGCAGTTCCGATATTGCCATCATCGAAATCGGCGGTACAGTAGGTGATATTGAAGGGCTGCCATTTATTGAAGCGATTCGTCAACTGCGTGGAGACCTGGGAAAAGAGCGCTCGATCTATATCCACCTTACCCTGGTACCCTATATAAAAACTGCCGGGGAGGTTAAAACCAAACCAACCCAACACTCTGTCAGGGAACTGCGGGCAGATGGTATTCAGCCGGATATTCTGGTCTGCCGGACTGAAGTCCCCCTGGAAGACAGTCTGAAGGCAAAGCTTTCACTGTTCTGTAATGTCCCGCCAGATGCCGTTATCACCGCAATTGATGTTGATAGCATCTATGAATTACCACTTTATTTACATAAAGAGGGATTGGACAACAAAATTCTTGAGCTGCTCAATATCTGGACAGGCCAACCCAATATCAAACCATGGGAAGAGCTCGTCCGTAAAATAAAAAACCCGAAAAAAAGTGTCACCATCGCCATTACCGGAAAATATGTGGATCTGACAGAATCCTATAAAAGCCTGCACGAAGCATTGATACATGGTGGAATTGCCAACGATACCAAGATCAATCTGCTCTATATCAGCGCCGAAGACCTTGAATCTCAAAACGCTGCAACCCTTCTGGAAGGATGTGACGGAATCCTGGTTCCCGGCGGATTTGGCAAAAGAGGATCCGAGGGCAAAACTAAGGCGATCACCTATGCCCGGGAAAATAACATCCCCTTCTTCGGCATCTGCCTGGGTATGCAGCTCGCAGTTGTAGAGTTTGCCAGAGCCAAATTGAAACTGGCCAAAGCGAATTCCATAGAGATGGATGCAAAAACACCTGATCCGGTCATCTACCTGATCAAAGAATGGTTTGATTACAGAACCAACGAGATGCAGATTCGAGACGAAGAATCAGACCTTGGGGGTACGCTGCGTCTTGGTGCTTACCCCTGCGTACTGAAAAAAGATACAAGGGCTTCACAGGCCTACAGCAACGTGGATGAGATTTCCGAACGTCATCGTCACCGCTATGAATTTAACAACGACTATCGTCAGCGGCTGGAAGAAAACGGTCTTGTTATTTCCGGCGCATCTCCGGACAACAACCTCGTTGAAATCATTGAAATTGAGGATCACCCCTGGTTTCTCGGCTGTCAATTTCACCCTGAATTCAAATCCAAACCGATGAAACCCCATCCACTTTTCAAGAATTTTATCGCCGCAGCACTCAAAAAAAAGCAGGAAGGGCAATAGGTTACCAAGGATAAAATTGATATGCAGGAAATTTCCGTTTCCATTGAAACCCCGTCCGGTTCTCCGATTATAGTCGGCTCCGGCCAGCCACTCCTGCTCATTGGTGGCCCCTGCGCTCTTGAATCAGAAGATCTGGCCCGTAAAGTTGCCGAAACAATGCAGGTAATTTGCGGGCGACTTGGAATATCTTATGTTTTCAAGGCATCGTTTGATAAGGCTAACCGAACATCGCTCTCTTCCTATCGTGGTCCCGGTCTGGAGAAGGGGCTGGCAACTCTTGCAAAAATCAGACAGGAACTACAGGTTCCTGTTATCTCTGATGTACACGATATAAACCAGGTGAAAGCAGCGGCTGAGGTGCTCGATATGATCCAGATTCCCGCATTTCTCTGCCGCCAGACCGATCTCCTTACCGCAGCGGCACTCACAGGAAAAGTGGTTAATGTTAAAAAAGGCCAGTTTGTTTCACCCTGGGATATGAAAAATGTTGTAGAAAAAATACGAGGCTGTGGAGGAAAAAAACTGATGCTGGTTGAGCGGGGTGCAAGTTTTGGTTATAATAATCTTGTAGTTGACATGCGCTCCCTGCCGATCATGAGATCCTTTGACTGCCCCGTTATTTTTGATGGAACCCACTCTGTTCAACTCCCCGGTGGATCCGGAGGAGTTTCAGCTGGACAGCGTGAATTCATTGAACCTCTTGCCAAGGCGGCAACCGCTGTTGGAATTGACGGATTGTTCATGGAAATTCACCCGGATCCGGACAAGGCCTTCTGCGATGGCCCCAACTCCATCCCCCTTGGCGATATCGAAAAGTTACTGAGAAAGATCGTCAGAATTCATGAAGCTGCCGATTGATTATGTCTCACTCCTGCTCTTTACCTCCCGCCTCCAACCGACAACATGCCCTGACAAGGGGCAAAGATATCAAACTTCTCCTCCTTGATGTCGACGGGGTACTCACCGATGGCAACCTCCTCTACACCGGCAGCAGTGAAGAGAGTAAATCGTTTCATACCCAGGACGGTTTTGGTATCCGTCTTATGCATGAAGCGGGGATAGATGTGGGAGTGATAACCGCCAGAAAATCGAAAGTGGTTCAGCGGCGGGCAGCAGAGTTGAAAATGCGCTATATCTACCAGGGTGCCGCCAACAAAAATAGTGCCTTTATGGAAATCATTTCTGACTCAGGCTTACAACCTTTCGAGGTTGCCTATATGGGTGACGACTGGCTTGATCTTGTTCTCCTGCAGCAGGTCGGCCTGGCGGTCACTCCAGCAAACGGTGTAATTGAGGTGAAGGAAATTGCCCATTACGTTACCAGACGAAAGGGCGGTTATGGAGCTGTCCGTGAATGCTGTGACCTTATTCTGGAGGCCCGGAACCTGCTCACTGATCTCCTGCAGAAATATAAGACCAGATGAAACTGCACCGTAACACAGTCTGGCTCATACCACTCATTTTGATCCTCACCTTTCCCCTCTGGCGTATTCCACTTGGCGCTTTTCTCGTTCCCAAAGATGGCTTCGACTATAAAATGGGTTCCGGGAACTCCGCCAGCCGAAATTTCAGTATGGATACAGTCAAAATCCTGCAAAACCAAAAGGGTCAAAAAACCGCACTTATCCGAGCCCGATCCGCCCGCACAAATGAGGATGCTGAGATCTTTATTCTTGAAACCGTCGATGCGGATATTTTTGATGCAGACGGTAACAAGACCCACATTGTTTCGAAAACCGGCAAATACGACGTTGCCACAAAAATCCTGACACTTATTGATGATGTGGTGGTCAACAAAACCCACGATGAGCAGTTTCTCTACACCGACCTGCTTTATTATGACAGTGATAAACGAACCGTCAACTGTCCGGGAAAAACAAGGCTGGTCGGCAAGGGTGTGAAAGTCGACGGAGGAAGTCTCGATTACGATATAGAAACCTCACGATATGACATTGGCGGCAGGGTTCATGTGGTGCTCGATGGATTTACTGAATCCGCCGGCACTCCAGCACCTCAAACTGTAAGCCCATGACCTGCCACCGTATATTGACATCCCATAGCAACATGCCAAACCGGCTCTTCTTCCCCTTCTGACTGGCTGGCCTTGGATCCTGCCGAATCATTTCTTCTATGAGCAGTTGTATTTTTCTCCCCGTTTCCTGTTCATAACTTGTACAAAATTGCAGCGCCTGTTCACTGAATTTCAGCTTGATCCGAGGCTGATCAATTTTTGTATAACCACTTGTTGCTCCCGCAATGGAGTCACTGAAGGGAACATAGGGTTTAATATCCAGCACAGGTGTCTGATCCAGAAAGTCAACCCCGGAGAGTTCAAGGAGGTATCTCTTTTTTTCCCTTCTTATATCGACCAGTTTTACGGCCGACATACCCATATGATTTGGTCGATGGGGGCTGCGAGTGGCAAAAATCCCTACCCTTTTTTTACCTCCAAGCCAGGGGGGGCGTACTGTCGGTCTCCACCCCTCCTCTACTGTCCTGTGAAAAAGAAAATGCACCCAGATATGTGAAAAAAAGTCTAACCCACGAACCATCTCCTCCCTGTTAAAAGGCGGCAGCAATTCAAGAGTTGCGGTAGCGGATTTCACCATCCCCGATTGACGGGGAATACCGAATTTCTCTGTAAAACATGAATGGATAAGACCAATCGGTCGTACAATAATAGTCTCCATCACTTTACTTCTCCTTTATATAAAAGCCATGCGCTGCCTCAAAGGAAAGGAAGCGATAAACTATCAGCAAAGACCGGTAACACAAATATACAAATTATATTACCAACCTCTTGACAAGAACAGTTTACCCCTGCTATAGTAACACAAATTTCATGATCGTAACACCGAAAAGAAAACCAACGTGCCGCCCTGCCAATAAAGGAATGTATCTTTCATGCATATCTCTGAAGGGGTTCTCAGTCCATCAATACTTATAGCCGGTGGAGCAATAACATGTGCTGGAACGGCTATAGGACTGAAAAAACTCAATTATGACAAAGTGATGGGTGTCAGTCTCCTCACTTCCACGTTTTTTGTTGCATCTCTCATTCACGTACCTCTCGGGCCGGGAAGTGTTCATCTTGTCCTTGGTGGGCTTATGGGCATACTCCTCGGCTGGAGTTGTTTCCCTGCAATACTTGTTGCCCTCTTTCTTCAGACGATTTTTTTTCAATATGGGGGGCTGGTTGTGCTTGGGGCTAACACGACAATAATGGCCCTGCCGGCGGTGATCTGTTTCTATCTCTTTCGAACCTGGTTTAAGGAGAACGGCAGAAAAAGACAGGTGGCAGCTTTTTCCTGCGGTTTCCTTTCCATTTTTCTCTCATCTCTTCTTATGGCCCTTGCACTCTCCTTCACAGACAAAGGCTTTCTCCAGGCCTCACAACTCATCATTGCAGCTCATCTTCCCCTTATGTTTATCGAGGGCATCATAACCATGTTTACCGTATCTTTTCTGGCCAAAGTGCAGCCTGAATTCCTGCAGATAAAAGAGTAATGAGATATACAATCCTGCTACAATTGACACTTCCTCTTCTGCTGATCGTCCTGAGTTCCCTCCCCGGCCACGCTCATAAGGTAAGGATCTTTGCCTGGGAGGAGAGCGGCATTATAAACACCGAAGTGAAATTCAGCGGAGGCAGACCTGCAAAAAATGCGCAAATCAGTGTGACAAGTATCCGGGATATGAAGGAACTGCTCACCGGTATAACAGACAGCAACGGGATGTTCAGTTTCCCCATCCCCGATACAGCAAAAAAGAACCATTATAATCTGGAAATATCAGTCAACAGCGGAGATGGCCATAAAAACAGCTGGCTCCTGAACGCCGCTGACTATCTTAAGATAACAGAGAATACTCACCAACAACAACCGGCGCCCTCTTCCCCGACCTCTCTCCAGGCAGCACAACAGGCCCCTCCCGAGCAACAAAAATCTACCCTGGTTGTTGTAGATCAGGAGCAGCTCAGTCAGATTATCGAATCAGCCCTGGATAAAAAACTGGGGCCGATAAAACGATCCCTGGCGGAGCAGCAGGAAAAAAAACCGTCCCTTCAGGATATCTTTGGCGGTATCGGATATATCCTGGGACTGGCAGGAATAGCAGCATACTTTAAATCACAAAAGAAACGATAAGGAGCGGTTATGGTTATGAACATCAAGGCAAGACTTTTTCTTTCAGTAGCATTATTGGTCATACTGTACGCACAAAGCAGTCAGGCACATTTTGGTATGGTTATTCCAGGGGAAAATATCATTACCCAGGAGAAAAAAAACACTGAATTTAACCTGGCATTTTCCCACCCATTCGAAAACATCGGTATGGATCTGGTGAAACCAAAACAGTTTACTGTCACCGCCCATGGCCAGACCACAGACCTTACAGACAGTTTGCAACCTGCAACTTTCATGAAGCACAGGGGCTGGAAAGCAAATTTTTCCTTTAAACGACCAGGTGTTTATCAGTTTGCAATGGAGCCAACTCCCTACTGGGAACCCACCGAAGACGTGAGTATCATTCACTATACCAAAACAATCATTGGAGCATATGGAGATGATGAGGGATGGGATGAACCTGCAGGGCTGCCAACTGAAATCATTCCCTTACTGCGCCCTTTTGGCAACTATGCCGGAAACAGTTTTACCGGACAGGTTCTTCTAGACTCCAAACCGGTCGCCGGGGCAGAAATAGAAGTGGAATTTTACGATAAGAAAAATTCCCTGAACGCTCCAAGCGACTACCATGTCACCCAGGTAATCAGGGCGGACGGCAACGGTATCTTCAGTTTCACCTGTCCGCTGGCCGGCTGGTGGGGATTTGCTGCCCTCAGTGAAGCCGACTACACCATTAAGGATCCGGCAGGCAATGAGAAAGGTGTGGAGATTGGCGCTGTTCTCTGGATCCACCTGGATCCACTTCCAAGAAGTGGGAACTGAATAATGATGGATGAACGCTTTGCTCAAGGGAATTCACTGCTGCATAAGCGGGATCCCAAAGCAAAAATCATAGCTGCCACAGCTTTCGTAACTGCTTCTGCCATAACTAACAGTTTCACCGTGGCAGCTGTCTCTTTTGCTTTGAGTATTGTTCTTTTTTTCCTGACAAAACTACCGGTACAACTTGTGCTGAAACGGCTCCTGGCTGTTAACAGCTTTACCTTTTTTCTCTGGCTCACCCTGCCCCTCACCTATGGTGGCAGTGAGTTCACAGCAGTCGGCCCTCTCTCTCTCTCCATGGAGGGAATACGGCTGGCAGCGCTCATAACACTGAAAACCAACGCCATCGTTATCTCCATAATCGCCCTGCTCGGCACCTCCCGCATCGCCAACATCGGCCACGCCCTTGAATCATTACATCTCCCCCAGAACCTCTGTTTTATTCTCCTCTTTTCTTATCGCTATGTATTTGTCATCTACCAAGAATATCGTCGACTGGTGAGAGCAGCCCAGCTACGCTGCTTTGTGCCGGCCACCAGTATCCATACCTACCGCACCTTTGGCTACCTTTTCGGCATGACCTTGGTGAAAAGCTGGAACAGAGCGACGCGGGTTCACCAGGCCATGGTCCTTCGTGGTTTTGACGGACACCTTATCCCGCTGTCACAGGACAGATACACTTCCGACGATACAATTTTTCTCTCGGTTATGCTGTCACTCACCCTCCTTCTAATCCTGCTCAATTTTCTCTAACCGGATCAAAAATTGGATTCTTCTTGCTTTGATCAAGTATATCGTGTAGCTCTCTTACCATGCCAAAACCGCCAATAATTGAATTGCGTAACATCAGTTATGCATATCCCCATAACAGTATGCCAATACTGCAAAATCTGAATTTTTCGGTTTCTGACAAGCATGTTGGTGTTATCGGTTCCAACGGTTGTGGAAAAACAACGTTTTTTCAAATCATTGTCGGGCTGTTAACCCCGGACACAGGCCAACTGCTCTTCCATGGAGAAAATGTAGCGAACAAAAAACAGCTCCGCGAGCTGCGGAAGGAAGTCGGTTTTCTTTTCCAGAGTGCCGACGATCAGCTCTTTTCGCCAACAGTAATTGAGGATGTTGCCTTCGGCCCGCTCAACCTTGGATATTCATCGGCTGCAGCAGAAAAAATCGCCCTTGAAACCTTAATGGATCTTGGCCTCTCAGGCTTTGAAGAACGCATAACTCATAAACTCTCCGGCGGCGAAAAGAAACTGGTTGCCCTGGCCACAATCCTGGCCATGAAACCCAAAATGCTGCTGCTTGATGAACCGACAAACAACCTCGACCCAAGGACACGCAAACGACTGATTGACATTCTCCAGGGCCTGGATCTCTACCAGATCATCATCTCCCATGACTGGGATTTTCTCGACCAGACAAGCTCAATCCTCTACCAGGTTGAACATGGGCATATCCATAAATGCGAAGAAGATCATATCCATGTTCACCGTCATATACACAAGGCGGGCGATCACCCGCACCGCCACATCCACTGATAGCCCTGCAATTGCAACATTTTAGTGGTAAACTGTTCCCGTATCTCGTATTACACTATATCAATCAATAAATTTACCCTGGGGGAAAATGATATGCCGGACATTGCCAGACAACCGATTTCTCCGGATATCATTCCAGAAACCTTTATGCCGGGAACAGGCGGTTCCGGGTTCGATATGGCGACTGTTATCAAGGCATCCAGGATACTGACTGGAGAAACAACGTTCCCCGAGCTTCTCAAGAAGATAATGAAAATCATGCTTGAAAGTTTCGGCGCCCAGCGAGGAGTTCTTGTATGCTACGAAAAGGAACATTGGCAACTGAAAATTGCCGGATCGACAGACAAAAACGGTACAGAACTACTCGACAATGTGGATCTTGAGTCTCAAAACAGCGTGTCCAGCGCAATTATCAACTATGTTATCCAGACAAAATGTGACCTGATTCTCAATGATGCACAACATGAAGGGATGTTTACCGATGATGAGTATGTCATAAAAAACTCGCCCCGCTCCATCCTTTGCAGTCCATTGACACACAGGGGGAAGGTGGAATGTATACTCTACCTGGAGAACAACCTTACGACTCGGGCCTTCTCTCCCGGGAGGCAGGAACTCCTCCGTCTGCTCGGTAACCAGGCGGCAATTAACATAAGAAATTCACGCCTTTTCAATGAACTGGAACAGAGTATCGAAAAAGTTGCCCGGGAAGTAGAAATACGCAGGAAAATCCAGCTTCAACTGCTTCACTCGGAAAAACTAAGCGCACTTGGACGACTCGCCTCTTCAATAGCCCATGAGTTCGGTAACCCTCTCATAGGGATCAAATACCTTCTCACAGATTTTATTGAACGTCCGGGTCTAAGTCAGGAGGATCAGAGATTGCTCCTCCTGGGGATGGAAGAGTGCGACCGCATAAAAAAACTGCTTAAAAACCTGGGACAGTTGAATCGGCCGACAACGGGAAAAATAAGCCTCGGGAATATCCAAAAAATAATGGACAATGTCTTATTTTTTCAAGCCAAACAGATAAAATCACAGAAGTTGAGAATTGTGAAAAACTATGCCACTGACCTGCCCGATATTTTTATCATACAGGATCAGATCAGCCAGGTACTGCTCAACCTGACCATAAACGCTGCTGATGCAATTTCTGCCAGTGGAGGAACAATTACCGTAACAACCTGGAGAACAGCTGCAAAGATCTTTCTCTCTATAGCGGATACAGGAAAAGGGATCGATCAGAACATTCAGAACAATATTTTTGAACCCTTCTTTTCAACCAAAAGAGAGGCGGATGGTGCCGGGCTGGGGCTCTCAACCTCATACGGTATCATCAAGCAGCACAGGGGGCAGCTCACCTTTGTCTCTGAACCGGACAAAGGGACAACCTTCACCATCTCGCTCCCCCGGGCTACGGCCCAACCTCAATAAACTTCGGGTCATCTGAAAGTTCAACCACCCTCCATTCATCCCCCTCATGATCAAAGTCGGCAATCTTTTTTATATCCATTTTCAGATATTTACCTCTGCCATTTATGGCAACCCCGCCATCTGCAAGGAGGATCTCACCGACTCCGGTAAATGAGCGTTTACCTTCCTTTTCGATCCGGGCTACAACCTTGATCTCACCGTCAATAGGGACAGGTTTTCGCAGTTTCATGGAAAAATCTATGGTTATACCCCAGATATTATCTGAATGGGTCAGCATAATCGCACGACCAATTGTTTCATCAAGAATTGTAGCGGCAATGCCGCCGTGCAGACGACCCGGATACCCCTGATGTTCTTCCAGTGGTGTGAAAACAGCCATCAACCGGCCATCCTCCAGCTCATAAAATCTGCTTTTTAAGCCGAATCTGTTTTCCAGCCCACAGACAAAACACATCTTTGAATTGGGTTGTTTTTTTATAACCTTCAAACGCATGGATTCCTCTTACAATAAAAAATTGGATAACTCCTCAGACAGGGTAGTGTCCGGTTAAGATCTCGAAGTCTACGCTATCTGCAGGAGGGCTTGTGGTTTGTTTTCTGGAGCGTCATCCTGCAAATTTCGTAGTATTTTCTTAACATTTTCGTGTTTGATTTTTATCAGTCTTTGCGAGAAGCTNNGCATGATAAAAATTGAATATGAAAATGTTTGAAAATCAAGAAATTTGTAGTAAAAAGCGGAATAAATCAACCCACAAGGCAGTACGATACATATTGCAATTTTCTAAACCGGACACTACTGACTCAGACAGGGTGAATTCAGCAGGGAGGAAGAGAAGGCGGCCCCTTCACAAGCATCTCGGCAATTGTCATCTTTACCTTGGGCATAAGATGACGTTTGTTGTCAAGCAGTTCACTTTCCAGTAAAACAAGTTGTCGCAGCAGCGGTGTTCTTTCAACTGTAGACGGCTTAATTGTATCATACTGCGTCTTCACTATCTCCTGGCAGCGAAAACAACCGGGAAACCGCATTGGCTGTCCATCCGGTCTTGTCATGGATGCCGGAACTCCATGGGTGCGACAGACAAGCATACGGTGCTTATAGAGGATGCAGAGTCCCTCCTCATTAAGAGGACACATTGACTGCGGTCGTTGACCTTCACTTTCTGCCACCTGGCACTGCTTCATATAATCCTCAGATTTCTGCAGAAGTTTCTTCTGTTTTGCAGGGTCAAGTTCTTTAAAGCCGAGCCAGAGGTAGGCCCATTCAGCATAGGTGTGGTGAAGAAAATATGAATCGCAGCAGTTATCGGGGCAGCCGACACAGGAAAAATGCAATTGGCGAGCCACCGCATCGTAGTCCCGTTCCAATTTTTCGTATATCTCCTGCAGTTGCTGGAGCATTGTTTCTGACAGTACAACTTCTTTCACTGGCCTTCCTCTTGAAAAGAGAGCACCTGGTAGGTTTTTATATCTAATTGTTTCTCTCTCCAGGCCGTTTCTTCAAGGCCTGCCTTTTTACAGAGTTGACCTAAAAACAGCTCTGCCGACGGCAGTTGTTTCCATACCTGAGGAAGAAACGTTGCCCCCCGGCGACCATCCTTTAAAATAACACCATCAACCCCGGGCTGCAATTTCTTCAACAAATCAACAGGATCCTCATATTCAAGTGAGGAGGGAGAAGAGAGAACAGATATATCGATCTCTACTGCTTCAAGCTCTTTGTGACTCAGGGGAGAAAACCTGTGGTCGCTGAAAGCTGCACTAAGTGCGTTATCATGGATACTTTGCCATAGAGAAGTGGCGGGCTCCAAAGTACCAATGCACCCCCTTAACCTGCCGGATATTTTCAGTGTTACAAAGGTTGCCACTTTCTCCCGAAAGACAGGATCTTCCGGTATATCCGGAAAACCATCATTCTTATTCAACCGGTTGGAGATAGTTTTTCTTGCTTGCTCCAGCAGTAAATTCTTCTGAGTGCTGCTCAATCCTTTTTTCATCCGGCCCACTCAATCCCCAACATCATACAGTTGATACCGCTGCCGATGCCAAGCAGGGCTCCCTTCTTTCCGGGTTGAAACACACCCTGCTCAATTGCCATAGCCATGGTAACAGGCGCGGATACAGAACCTACGTTCCCGAGAGTTTCCAGGGTCGAAAAGTTCTTTTCTGCTGCCAGGTTCAACTGCTCAAAAAGAAGCTTGGCATGGGCAGAGCCAACCTGGTGACAAAAAAAATAGTCGACATCATCCCCGCCCCAGCCGGGACTTGTGGAAAATTCATTCCAGGTCAACAGCGCTGTTTCAACCCCACGATACAAAAGCTCCTCGGAATTTGTAGCCATCAGGGTCGTGTTCTGACCATTCTGGCCGCCATGGCAGAGATCAGAGTGAATGGTGTTTGCCTTCCAGGCGCCGCAAACCAGGCGGGGCCTCTTTTCATTCTCTCCGGCCCTCCTCATAAACAGCCCCATAGATCCGGAGCCTATCGTCAATGAGGCAAAAGCAGGTTTTATACTTTTTCGGGTAAATGTTGTATCCTCCAGCAAAGAAACCAGGGTCGACTCAAGCAGCTCCTCTGCAGTTTCCCCGGAGACAACCATGCCGTTTTGCACCTGTCCCAGCTCAATCATATTGGCCAACACCACCATCCCGTCAAGAAAGCCAAGACAGGCATTCGAGATATCAAAAATAAGACAGGAGGAAGACAAACCAAGGTTATTATGGACAAAAGATGCTGTTGCCGGTTCCATCATATCCCGTGACACTGATGTAAAGATAAGACATTCAACATCCTGTGGATCTATATTTCCATTGGCGAGAACTTTTTTACCGGCCCTGGTGGCGGCCTCGCTGGGCCTGGTACCTTCAGTCCACAGCCGCCTCTCCCTGATACCGCTCATCAGTTCAAGCCTGCCCGGCGGAAGGTGTAAGCGATCATATAAAGGAGATAACCGCTGTTCAATCTCATTTGATGTAATTATCCTGGGGGGTAGTTGATACCCGAAGGTATCAAGGCAGACATGAGAATAGTGTATCATTAAACCAACTCAAGCTGTTTCCTGATTTTACCTTCGGTCAAAGGGCCATAGATATATCCATCAACACCCTGCTCCAGACATTTTGCCCCATCTTCCTCATCCCCAAAGCCCACTATTGCAGCCCGTTGATCTGAGTACTCCTCCAACTCTCTGATGATTTTTACAGCCTCAAGGCTTTCCAGATCAGGCATGGCTATATCAAGAACGATGAGATCGAAAGAGGATAAAGATGCTTCATACATGGCCGACCGCCGTGTTTCTGCAATAGTCACCCGCCAACCTGATTCTATCAGGGTACGAACAAGAGTCTGCTGATTATCTACCTCACTCACAACAACAAGAGCCTTGCTGGTAAGATATTTAGTTAATACATCAATGAGTTGGTCTCTTTCGACCGGTTTTGGTAAATAATCATCCATACCGGCTTGCAGGCATTTTTCACGATCACCCTGCATTACCAGAGCCGTTAAAGCTATCACCGGTATATGGCCACCGATCTTCTTTTCATATTTTCTTATTTTTCTGGTAGCCTCCAGGCCATCTGTCTGTTCCATCTGAACATCCATCAGAACAGCTTGATAATCCCCACCGCACCCCTCCTTCACTGCTTTTTCACCACTTTCAACGCAGGTTACATCCATACCGAGCTGTTTCAGTACTGTTTCAATAAGTACCCTGCTTATATACTCGTCCTCGACCAGCAGAACCCTTACCCCCTTGAGTACATAGGCAGTTCTCTCTTTTATGTTCTCAAGAACCCTGCTTCCCTGCTCTTCGACGGTGTAAAAATCAGTCGCCTCTTTTACCGGGACAGTAAACCAGAAGCTGGATCCCGAGGAATTACTCTCAAATCCGATGTTGCCCCCCATTATTTTTATAAGCTGGGAGACAACCGTCAACCCTAAACCTGTCGATCCTACAACAAGGGGTTGAGGAGCATGATTTCCCTCTTTCCTCCTGAAATAATGGGATATCACCTTTTGAATATTTTCAGCTATACCACAACCGGTATCGGTAACCACAAACTTCAGCAGTAAATTTTTACTGTTATCATAACCATCATTTTCAATCTTTATTGAGACTGATCCATCGGTTGTAAATTTGATGCCATTGTCCACCAGATTGGTTACAATTTGAACCAGGCGCCCTGGATCTCCGTGGATATACTCCGGCACATCCGGATCTATATGATAGAGGAGTTGAAGACCTTTATTTTCAGAAGCCAATCGCAACAGATAAAGATCATGATCCAGACTCTCTTTTAAATTAAAATCTTCCTTTTTCAGATCAAGTTGCCCCGACTCTATCTTGGAAAAATCGAGAACCTGGTTCACCACCCCCAGCAACCGCTCCACCGACGAACCAATCATCTCCAGATATTCCCTCTGCTCTTCTGTCAAATCTGTTTCCAGAACAAGGCTCGTCATGCCAACAATGCCATTCATAGAAGAGCGTATCTCATGACTCACATTTTCAAGAAAATTATTTTTGAGATGAATCGATTGATCAGTGTGGATCTGCCCCTGCACCTCTGGAGCCTCAAAAGAACGTCCCTTCACCAAAGCTTTGAAAGCTCTCTTCTTCAGTGTGGCATTTGTCTTTTTCTGCCCGTCAAGCCGAGTTTTGAGATCTTCTACCTGC